>ENA-OQAN01000918-OQAN01000918.1-human-gut-metagenome-genome-assembly--contig:-NODE-918-length-14025-cov-3.122392_pt1 | contig 14025 bp, 18 predicted proteins | sample MGYA00242735_ERZ504527 | MGnify/ENA primary metagenome ERZ504527 (study PRJEB26092, sample SAMD00036230) | human gut metagenome | host: Homo sapiens | study: EMG produced TPA metagenomics assembly of...
CAACAGTGGGTATCGTGAAGTAGCCGATGATGCCGATAATCATGAACACGATATAGACCCGTCGCCGGAGTCCAGCGAGAAGTTCGGGTCTGCCTGCATCCGCTCGATGTCGTTTTGCAGCATCAGAACCTGTATCTTCGCCAGTATGGTGCTGAATATGTCCGACACCGGAAGCCACAGATAGACCTGTATATAGCGGCAGAACCATTGCGTGAGCGTACTCTGGAAGCCGTCCCACACGGAAATAGCGAAGGCTATCGGGCCGAGTATCGCCAGCACCACGAGGAAGAACGTGCGGATGGTGTCTATCACGAGGGCGGCGGCTTGGAACATCAGTTCCAGTATCTCCCGGAAGAAGTCACGGATGTTCTTCTTCATGTTGTACATTCCCCGGTCGATATACATTCCCGCCATCGTCACCATGTCGGAGGGAGACCAGCCCAGTTCCTCCAGCTGCTTGTCAAACTCCTCGTTGGACACAAGGTAGGCGGTTTCCGGGTTGCGCACTTTTGCCTCATATTCCAGCTTGTCTTTCTGCCTGCGGTATTCGTTCATGTCCAGCGTCTGTGTTTCAAGCAGTTTCGCCGTGCCTTGCACGACGGGTGACAGAATGCTGTTCACCGTACCGAGCACCACTGTCGGAAAGAACATGATGCACAGACCGACGGCGAACGGGCGGAGCATGGGGAACACGTCTATCGCTTCGGCTCTCGCCAGCGACTGCCATACCCGGCAGGCAACGTAGAACAATGCGCCCAGTCCGGCGATGCCTCTCGCCACGTCCGCCATGTCCCCGCACAGCGGCATCATCCCGTCATAAAGCGAGCGCAAAATCTGATGAAGGTTGTCAAATTCCATAGGCTACCAGTATCTTTCGTCCATGTTCCCGTACAATCCCATGATGCGGTCGAGGTCATTCTTCTTCTTCGCACGCAGGTAACTCACGCTGATGTTCTTGTTGGTATAGTAACCCACAAGGTTACGGTAACGCTTCATCTTGGAGTAGCACCGCTCCACCACGTCCATGCGGTCCTTGTCGGTCATGGAGAGCGTGGTGATGTTCACCACGTTCTTCAAATCTGTCAGCACGTCGTTACTCTCTTCCAGCAGCTTCGTGTAGCCGAAGGCGATTGCCGACAGCTCTTCGGGAGTGAAGTTCCCGTCATGAAGCATCTTCTGGAAGTTGTTCACGTAGATGTCCGTGATGTCGCCCACCATCAGGATGGTCTGCTGTACCTTGCGGGCATCCTTGACGAGGTTGTTCACCGATTTGAGCGCATCGTAATATTTCTTGCCCTGCTGGTAGATTTTCACCGTTTCCTGAAAGTTGTTCACCATGTTGGTGGCGGTCTTCGAGGTGTGGACGATGTTCTTCGAGGCGTTGATGATGCCCTGCGCCAGATTGCCGGGGTCGCTCACCACCCATTGGGCGGAAGCCCTGCCTGCGAAAAGCAGGCACAGGCATACGGCGATTGCCATTCTTGTTTTCATACTCATATTCTTTGGATTTAGCGGTTGTACATTCTTATTCTTCTGCCGGGTTCTCCGTTCGTGGCTTGCACGCACATAGTCCCCGTTCGGAGAGAAGGTCAGCACGTCGGTAGCCTCGTTATAGGACACGTCGATGCGGAATCCCGTGTTCATGAACAGGTTGCCGTTCTCCTCCTGCAGGAGGTAGGTTTCCGGTTTCAGCCTGCGGCGGATGCCGCTCCGTTTGAACACCGTCACCTTGTAGCTTCGCCCTCCTTGTAGATGAGCACGTCGGGCTTTCCTTCCACGCTTGTCCAGTTTCCGCACAGTTGGTCGCGGCGGTTATCCGCCATATCGCAGGATTGCAGCATCACGACTGCCAATCCTATTAAACACTCGCTGATTTTCAGCATCTTCATTCTTGAAATACTCATACGCTTTTCTTTTTTCGTTGATAAATCTGTTTTATTGATTGCTTATTGTCTGTTTCTCCGCCTTTCGGCAAGCTGCCGGATGGCGGCTTCGATGTCGCCGCCCAGCAGCTCTGCCAGACGGTACACCTCCACCTTCTCCGTTTCCTCGGTGGTGTACGCCAGATACTCCTCCGCACTTACTTCGGTGGCATAGACCGCCGACTGCGTGCCGCCCAAGCCTATCCACACCTCCTTGTAGAGCCGTGAAGGGTTGTTCGCCATGTTGATGGAGAGTATCTGCGACTTCTCCTTTTCCGTCAGTCCGAGCAACGCCTGTATCTGGTCGAACTTGTTCATATATTTCCTTTGGTCAAGCAGGATTTTACAATCCGAGTTGTTGATAATGCTCTCTTTGACCACCGGAGAACTGATAATGTCGTCCACCTCCTGCGTCACCACGATTGCCTCGCCGTAATATTTTCTGACCGTCTTATACATATAGCGCAGATATTCAGCCATGTTCGCCGATGAGAGGGCCTTCCAAGCCTCTTCCACGATAAGCTGTTTCCGCACGCCTTTCAGCCGCCGCATCTTGTTGATGAAGGCTTCCATGATGATGATGGTCACGACGGGGAACAGTTCGCGGTTTTCTTTAATCGAATCTATCTCGAAGACGATGAACCGCTTGCCGAGCAGGTCGATGTTCTCCGTGGAGTTGAGCAGGAAATCGTAACGCCCGCCCCGGTAATACTGCCGCATGGTGGTGAGCATGTTGTCGATGTTGAAGTCGGACTTCTCCACCTTGATGTCACGCTGTGCCAGTTCCTTGCGGTAGTCGTCACGCATATACTCGTAGAAGGTGTTGAACGACGGCACGATGCTACGGTCGGATTGGATGCGCTCAATATAGGCACTCACGGCACTGCCCAGCTCGCCGCTCTCCGTCTTTGTCACCTTGTCGTCCTCCGACTTCCAGAGCGTCAGCAACAGGGTCTTGATGCTGTCCTTCTTCTCCACGTCGAAGATGTAATCGTCGGTGTAGAACGGGTTGAAGCTGATGGGCTTATCTTCCGTGTAGGTGAAATACACACCGTCCGCTCCGCCTGTCTTGCGTCGGATCATGCCGCACAAGCCCTGATAGGAGTTTCCCGTGTCCACCAATACCACATGTGCGCCTTGCTCATAATATTGGCGCACGAGGTGGTTCATGAAGAAAGACTTGCCGCTGCCCGAAGGACCCAGCACGAACTTGTTGCGGTTGGTCGTGATACCTCGCTTCATGGGCAGGTCGGAGATGTCAAGGTGCAGCGGTTTTCCCGTGAGCCTGTCCACCATCTTGATGCCGAAGGGCGAGAGCGAGCTGCGGTAGTTGGTTTCCTCTGTGAACAGGCACACCGCCTGTTCGATGAAGGTGTGGAAACTCTCTTCCGCCGGGAAGTCCGCCGCATTGCCGGGTATCGCCGCCCAGTAGAGTGTCGGGCAGTCGATGGTGTTGTGGCGCGGCACGCATTCCATGCTTGCCAACTGGCTGCCCACGTCGTTCTTGATATGCTTCAGTTCCTCCGCATCGTCGCTCCACGCCATGACGTTGAAGTGTGCCCGTACCGAGGTCAGTCCGTAGGATGGGCTTCGTTCAGGTATTGGTCTATCCACTCGCGGTTGATGCTGTTGCTCCTTGAATAGCGAGATAGCGACTGCATGTTACGGGCGGACTTCTCGAACTTCTGCAAGGTTTCCTCACTGTTGTCTATCAGCACATACTGGTTGTAGATATGGTTGCAGGAGAGCAGAAGCCCCACCGGGGAGGCGAATGACAGTCGCAGTCACTCCGGTCGGTGGAGAGCTTCTCGTAACGGGTGTCGGTAGCCACCTTGCCCGGCAGGTCTTCCGCGTCGGAGAGGGTGTGCAGACACAGGCGGTTGTCGCCGATGCGCATCTCCCTTGCCGAAAGCTCGATGTCCTGCAAGGTGGTGTCACCTTCCGGCATGAGCGAGAAGTAGCGTTCAATAAGTCCCGTCTTTCCCTCAGTACCCACAATCTCATCGGTGGAGAGGCGGCGCAGCCTGACAAGCCCGCTGTCGTTCATGATGCGCTCGAACTGTTCGCAGGCTTCCAAGAACTTGGTCGTGGTTTCCCTGTCCAGCTCCTTCGGATGATATGTCCCCGGCACAGCGTGCTGAAATTGCTCTGCATCCGGTTACGCTCCTTTGTTGTCTTGGTCAGGTAGAGGTAGCAGGTGTGTTTCAGGTACGGACGCTCGTTGAAGTGACGCTCGAAAGAGCGGCTTAAAAAGCTCATGTCGTCCTTCTGAAGCTCCGGTTTGTAGCGTTCCTTGATGAACCAGTCCTGTTTGTGGACGACGGAGTAGTCCGGCAGCACCTTGATAGCCTTGCACCAGCAACTGTGTATCGCCTCGTACTCCGCACCCGTCACGGTGTAAAGTTCCGGTAGTTCCACCTCGAAAGCCACCGTGATGTCGGCGTCCTTTGAGATGATGCAGCCATGCTCCACCGCTAAAAGTGGGAACCTGTTTTCCAGTGTTGTCATTTTCGATGTATTCCTCATTGTCTTTCTTCCTTTCGTTGTCGTTTGAACAGACGGGTTATCCGCCGCCGGTTGATAAGGTATCGGGGATGGCTCCGTGCCGCTCCTAATTTCATCAGCCCGTGTTCACCGTACCGGGCGTTCAGCGCGAAGGTCTGCCATACAAGGAGGGAGGACGATGCCGCGCCGAAGCCGATACATATCCACTGGTCGATACCGACCATGTAGAGGATGACGAACAGGACGAAGAGAGCCAGCAGACCTCCGCAGAAGATGAAGAGGTACTGTGCCTTCAAGCCCTTGAACTCTACCGGACGGCCGATACCCTTGTTTATCGGGTATTCAGCCATACATTCAATATTATATTAAAGGAAGAATGAGCGCAGGATGGTGGCGGCTACGATAAGGAAGATACACGCACCGAACCAGCTTGCGGCGGTCTTGGAGGTGTCGGGGTCTCCTGACGAGAATTTTGAATAGACTTTCACGCCCCCGATAAGACCGATCACCGCGCCGATGGCGTAGATGAGTTTCGTGGCGGGTTCAAAATACGAACTCACCATCGAGGTGGCTTCCGTGATGCCTGCAAGACCGTTTCCTTGAGCGGAAGCGGTAGCGGTGGCGGTGATCATAAGTGCCGCAGAGATGATAAACTTTTGTCTGATGTTCTTGTTCATAAACTGTTCTTGTTTTGTGCCGTCGAAAGGATGGATGGTCCTTTTTCGGGCGGTTGATACTTGATTACTTTACTTTGGTTTAGTGGTAGCCCGTTTGTTTCTACGGACTTGGGTGTGTCCGTTGCGGATTGGCTGTACCTTGTACTGCCGTGCGCATGGTGTGATACAGTCTTACGTTTTCATTTCCATTCTTTTTAGTCGTTATACATAGTTTCGGAAATCGAACTCCTCGATATTGTCGGGAATCACGAACACCTTTTCCTTTTGGCGTGTCACTGTCATGTTCACCGTGTCCACGAAAACAGACATCGCCTTTGCAAGCCTCTCGCTCATCGCTTCATCGGTCAGGCGTTCCGTTATCCTTGTGAAAAGCTCTGTTCCGTCCAGTTCCGTCATGACCTTCCCGGCGTGTCGCATTTCCCCATCGGATGGTGAATCTTTCCGTATGGCGCGTACTGCTATGTCAATATCCTCGAAACTGCTTCCCGAAGCCTGCTTTTTGTCCGGTTCTTCGTCCTCCGGATCATCCTCTCCGTACTCCAGTTCCGAAGGTGAAATGCTCATGAAGGTCTCATCGAGCTTGTCTTCGGGTATTTGTCGCGGACGGGAAGCGGTTTCCGTGTTTCCGTCGTCAAAAGTAGCCTCTTCCTCCGACAGCTCAATGCCTTTTTCTGAAGTGGCAGCTTCCTGCGTCGGTATGGCAGTCTTTGTCCGGGTTGGAGCCATCTTGAAACGGCTCTTGCCGATGATGTCCGAGGTATCTGTGGAGGCGTTTCCTTATCCTTTCCCTGCTCTGCCACCGTACTGTCCAATGACCGCCACAGACCGGCAATGTGTCTGAAGAAACGGATAAGTTTCGTTTCCATGATGCGGTCGTAGAGCAACAGGGACAGAAACCACACGTTGCAGGCAACCGATACGATTAAAAACACCTTTGTCATAGTTTCACTTTTTTTGGCGTTTTTCAATCTGCTCCGTGTACTGTGTCCCGTATTGTCGGAAATGGTCTCGGAGGATGTTGTCCACGAACTTGCCGATGCTTAAGCCGTTTCCCATTCGACTGGCAACGATGGCGACTTTCTCATGGATCTCGCGGCTGATGTATATACATTGCCGCGTTTTGATTTCCGATGCTTGCAGGAAAGTCGAGAGTGGTTTGTCTTTGCTTTTATCCTTGCGGAAGTCACCGCCGGTATTTTCCTGATTGTAGTCGGTTGTACACTTTGCTGCACGGCAGCGGTTCTCTCTCTCTTTTCTGTTTCGCAGGCAGTCTGCCTGACGGTTCTTTCTTTGTTCTTTTCATACTTTTTTTGTTGTTTATTGGGTGTTTATAGGTTATAGGATTCCATATGCCGTTTGAACGATTCGGCTATCTCGTCTTGGAACAGCGTGAAATGGTGTGTCAGCACGTTGTCAAGAAAAGCCGCGATAGTCACCTCGTTGCCTCCGATTACATGAAGCATTTTCTGTATGCGGTCGTGGTATTCCTTGCGGATATATACTTGCTTGCCGAGCCTTGCCGTTACATTGGACCCGCACATGAATACCGTATCATAATCCGGTTTTTCCAGCTTGCCGTTCCTGCGCCTGCGTTCCGGTTCCTCTTTGTAGTGCGGGACAGGCAAGGAAACGGCTGCTTCTTGTGTCGCTTCTTTCGGAGGTGGAGAAGGTGCGTTTCCACCCGCACTTCTCGCTTCCGGTGGAATGCTTGTATCATCCAGCCGGAACGAGTTGATTACGGCTTCGCTGTCGATGTCCTCGATTCTTGTTTTCTTTGCCATGATATTCAGCTTTTAATGATACCGAGAATCTCATCCGCAAGTTTGTCAAGGTTACTGCCGCGTATCAGCGTCTTGTCCGCAGGGAAGGCTGTGGATCGGAATACCGCCTTGCGTTCTGCCGCCGTTTCCTTGCGAAAACGCTTGCTATCAGGCAGGTATGTTTCCAAAATAGGCAGGGCGAACTCGGCACAGACCTTGTCGTATGCCTTATACAGTTCTGTCTTTTCGCGTCCGTCCACCATGTTCCACACGAGATAAATCCCTTTGATGCCGGACTTGCCCGTGCTTATCATCTGTTCGTTGATGACAGTGGCGAACTTGATGGAACTCTCCATCACCACACGGTCGGCGATGATGGGCGTGAAGATATAGTCCATTTTGGAAATGGTCTGTACCACGTCGGCGTTGTTGATGGTTCCCGGCAGGTCGAAGAACACGAAATCGAGGTCGGGCTGCGCTTCTACCAGATTTTCGGCGGTGCTTATCGCGTCTTCCGCACGGCTGCATCTGATTGGGTACGGATTTTTCTTCAGCCGCTTGAGCTGCTCATACGCCAGCACCTTGTAATGCTCATCCTCCATGACGGCTTTCATGTCACGCTTGCGCATATCATGGATGCTGTACTGCGGAAAATCGCAGTCCACTACGGCTACGTTATAGCCTTTCACATAGTGCAGGTAGCTTGCCACAAGCACTGTCAGGGTTGTCTTACCCGCTCCACCTTTCTGCGTGGAGATTGCCACATAAGTTGCTTCTTTCATTTGTCTGATAATTTATTTGGTTATACATCTGTCCGGTAGCGGTAGCGTATTGCCATTCATACATACGCACGCACTTCCATTTATTTATTCACTCTTTAATCCGGCTGTGCCTGCGGGCATTCATCGGCCTGTCCAATCACCCACGCCTTTATCCGTCCGCATGGACGTGTGCTTGGAAAACCGGCTGAATATGTACACCTGTTTTCATCCGTTTGGATTGATGTCCGAACATCTGGCGGAAGGAGTGTATTTTCAGTCCCACATCCGAATCACGCTACAAATAAACAATGAATTTTCAGTACTTGTATCACTTCTCCGGCAAGTGGCAGCATGTTGCGCCGATTGGCACCATTCGGCACACTTACGCCTCTGTCAGATACGGATTTATCACCCTAACTTTGCACCCGAACGGCAGGTACGCAGCCGGTGGCGCAGCCGGAGTTTGAAAGGCATTCCCCCAATCCGTCCAAAGGCGGATTTTTATGTTCACCTGAACATAGCAAGGTATGTTTTCAGCCGCTCAAAATATTTTGAGCATCCCGGAAACGCCTTGCCCTTGCAGGGGGCGGGCTTCCCCTCCGAAGTCGGGAAGCCTCTCAAACCTGCGGTGCTGTGCCTCGAAGCGGCGGCTTATGCCGTCAAACCGCTAAATCCAAAGTAATATGAGTGAAAAAAGAAGAAACAAAGGCGGGAGAAATCCCAAACTTGATCCGGCGGTGTTCCGCTACACCGTCCGTTTCAGCGAGGAGGAACACAACCGTTTCCTCTCCATGTTCGAGAAGTCGGGCGTTTACGCCAAGTCGGTTTTCCTGAAAGCGCACTTCTTCGGACAGCCGTTCAAGGTGCTGAAAGTGGACAGGACGCTGGTGGACTACTACACCAAGCTGTCCGATTTTCATGCGCAGTTCCGCGCGATAGGTACGAACTACAACCAAGTCGTGAAGGAATTGAGGCTGCATTTTTCCGAGAAAAAGGCGATGGCGTTGCTCTACAAATTAGAGCAACAGACCGTGGAACTCGTGAAACTGAGCCGTCAGATTGTGGAACTCTCTAAAGAAATGGAGGCGAAATGGTCGCAAAAATCAGTGTAGGCAGCTCGTTGTACGGAGCACTTGCCTACAACGGGGAGAAGATTAACGAGGCGAAAGGGAGGCTGCTTACCGCCAACCGCATCTTCAATGACGGTTCGGGAACGGTGGACATCCATAGGCTATGGAGGATTTTCTATCCTTCATGCCCGCGCAGTCGAGGGTGGAGAAACCGGTGGTGCATATATCTCTCAACCCGCACCCGGAGGATGTGCTGACCGATACGGAGCTTCAAGACATCGCACGCGAGTATCTGGAAAAGATGGGCTACGGCAACCGGCCGTATCTTGTGTTCAAACACGAGGACATCGACCGCCACCACCTGCATATCGTGACGGTCAGGGTGGACGAAAACGGCAGGAGCATCGACACCCGAAACAATTTCTACCGCAGCAAACAGATTACACGTGAGTTGGAACAGAAGTACGGGCTTCACGATGCGGAACGCCGGAACCGTCGTCTTGATACACCGCTGCACAAGGTGGACGCTTCGGCAGGCGATGTGAAGAAGCAGGTAGGGAACACGGTCAAGGCGTTGAACGCCCAATACTGTTTCCAAACGATGGGTGAATACCGTGCCCTCCTTTCCTTGTATAATGTGACGGTGGAGGAAGTGCAGGGCAATGTGCGCGGAAGGGAGTATCATGGGCTGGTTTATTCTGCCACAGACGATGCCGGCGACAAGGTGGGCAACCCTTTCAAGTCCTCGCTCTTCGGAAAGGCTGTCGGCTATGAAGCCGTAGAGAGGAAATTTGCCCGTTCCAAACAAGAGATTAAAGACAGGAAGCTCGCCGAAATGACGAAGCGCACCGTCCTTTCCGTTCTTGCCGGTACGTATGACAAGGAAACATTCGTTTCCCGGCTCAAGGAGAAAGGGATTGATACGGTGTTGCGCCATACGGAGGAAGGGCGCATATATGGAGCCACTTTCATCGACCACCGCACGGGATGCGTGCTGAACGGCTCACGTATGGGCAAGGAACTTTCCGCCAATGCCTTGCAGGAACACTTCACGCTGCCTTATGCTGGACAGCCGCCGCTCACGCTTTCCATTCCGGTGGAAAACGGGGAAGATATGTGCGGGCCGGCCGTTTCCGGGCATGATGACACGGATGGCGGCATGGGCTTGCTCTCTCCCGAAGGTCTGGCAGTGGATGCCGAGGAGGAACCTTCATCCGGGCGATGCGGCGCAAGAAGAAAAAGAAGAAGAAGCGCAAGGGCTTGGGAATGTAACAGAAGTATCAACAATTAAAAATTTCAACATATGTCACAACAAGAAGACGATTTGAGGGCACTGGCGAAAATCATGGATTTCCTGCGTGCCGTGAGTATTATTTTAGTGGTTATGAACGTGTACTGGTTCTGCTATGAAGCCATAAGTCTGTGGGGATTGGACATCGGTGTGGTGGACAAAATTCTGATGAACTTCAACCGCACGGCGGGATTGTTCCGGTCCGTCCTTTACACGAAGCTGTTCGCCCTTCTTCTGCTTGCCCTGTCCTGCATGGGGCACGAAGGGAGTAAAGGGGGAGAAAATCACTTGGCAAAAGATATGGGCGGTGCTTGCCGCCGGGTTCGTGCTCTTTTTCCTGAACTGGTGGATTCTGGCACTGCCGTTGCCCGCTGAAGCGGTGACGGGGTTTTATGTCCTGACTGTCGGCACGGGCTATGTCTGCCTGATGATGGGCGGTCTGTGGATGAGCCGCCTGCTGAAACACAACCTGATGGATGACGTGTTCAACAACGAGAACGAGAGCTTCATGCAGGAAACACGGCTTATCGAAAGCGAGTATTCGGTCAATCTGCCTACACGCTTCTACTACAGGAAGCGTTGGAAGAACGGCTGGATAAACGTGGTGAACCCGTTCCGTGCCTCCATCGTGTTGGGCACGCCGGGCAGCGGAAAATCCTATGCGGTGGTAAACTCTTTCATCAAGCAGCAGATTGAGAAGGGCTTCTCGATGTATGTCTATGATTTCAAATTCAGTGACTTATCGACCATTGCCTACAACCATCTGCTCAATCACCCGGAGGATACAAGGTGAAGCCGAAGTTCTATGTGATCAACTTCGACGACCCGCGACGCAGCCACCGCTGCAATCCCATCCATCCGGATTTCATGGAGGATATTACGGACGCTTATGAGAGTGCGTACACGATTATGCTCAACCTCAATAAGAGTTGGGTGCAGAAGCAGGGCGACTTCTTTGTGGAATCACCTATCATTTTGTTTGCCAGTATTATATGGTATTTGAAAATCTACCGGAACGGCAAGTATTGTACATTTCCTCATGCCATTGAGTTCCTGAACCGCCGTTATGAGGATATTTTCCCGATACTGACCTCTTACCCGGAGCTGGAAAACTATCTCTCACCGTTTATGGATGCGTGGCTCGGTGGAGCGGCTGAGCAGTTGATGGGGCAGATCGCTTCGGCGAAAATTCCGCTGTCAAGGATGATTTCCCCGCAGCTCTATTGGGTCATGTCCGACAGCGAGTTTACGCTGGACATCAACAATCCCGAAGAGCCGAAAATCCTCTGTGTCGGCAACAATCCCGACCGTCAGAACATTTACGGGGCGGCTCTCGGTCTGTATAATTCCCGTATCGTGAAGCTCATCAACAAGAAGGGGATGTTGAAGTCGTCGGTCATCATCGACGAGCTTCCGACGATATATTTCAAGGGGCTGGACAACCTTATCGCCACCGCACGAAGCAACAAGGTGGCGGTGTGTCTGGGCTTTCAGGACTTCTCGCAGTTGAAGCGTGACTACGGCGACAAGGAGGCCGCCGTGGTGATGAATACCGTCGGTAACATCTTCTCCGGGCAGGTGGTGGGTGACACGGCCAAGACGCTTTCGGAACGCTTTGGAAAGGTGTTGCAGAAAAGGCAGTCCATCTCCATCAACCGGCAGGACGTTTCCACCTCCATCAACACGCAGATGGATGCGCTTATCCCACCGAGCAAGATTTCCGGCTTGACGCAGGGAATGTTTGTCGGTTCGGTGTCTGACAATTTCAACGAGCGCATCGAGCAGAAGATTTTCCATTGTGAGATTGTCGTGGATGCCGAAAAGGTGAAGTGTGAGGAAAAAGCCTATAAGAAGATACCCGTCATTACCGACTTCACGGATGAGGACGGCAACGACTGCATGAAGGAAACGGTGCAGGCGAATTACAGGCGCATCAAGGAGGAAGTGAAACAAATCGTGAAAGACGAGCTGGAACGAATCGCTGGTGACGAGAACCTGAAACATCTGTTGCAGCAGAAATAACAGATTGGCGACAAAATAAAGGGCGGTGCAAGTTTGATACCTTGCTCCGCCCTTTGTCTTAATCTTGATTTTCAGAAATTTCCTCCTTAAGCAATTTGTTTATGGTCGTTATCGTATGGGTCTGAAAGTGGTTTTTCAGCTCGGCATCATCTTTCAGAAGTATGCCGCATTCTTCATCATAAGTTCCTATGATGTACTTTTTTAGTTCGGAGAAACTGTCCGCAAACGGTATCTGTCTGTTTTCCTGCCAGTATTCGGTTGTGGCTTCGGTGATAAACGCTTTCAACACGGCTTTTTCTTCTTTGCCCAGTTTTTTGAAACGTATAGTTTCACGGTTCACGGGTAACGGCTCCGAAAAAATATCCTCCGGATTCTTGCCGCTACGCATGGCTGACATACAACTCTTGCAGATATGCCGGGCGTGTCCCTTTCCGCTGAATTTCTCGTTCGCCTTGTAGTCGCCACAGATACGGCAATAGTGTCCCTGCTGTTTTTTCTTCTTCTTCGCCATATGATTCTATTCTGACATCTTTTTCCAGATCGGTTCCTCTTCCCAACGGTTGAAGAAACCTATTTTGTAGATGGGTACATCCGCATATTCCTTAAACAATGCCAGTAACTTCTCCTTGAACGTATGTCCCTCGTCTATGGCATTGCAGAGGTATAGCATGGCTGTAATCACATAGAACGGTTTTTTCTGTTGTACCTCGGTCAACGGACGGGAAAGCCATGCCATTCGCGGATTGCGGATTTCACAAGGGCGTTTGACCATATTCCGGCTCCATACTCTGGAATGGTGCGCGATGATGTTGCGCATGTATGAAATGGCTTCCAGCCATCCCGACAGTTCACTGTGTAAATTTAACCCCATATCATTGGCTATTGCCGATTTTTCGGGCAACTGATGATTGAGGTTCTTGTATATCTTGGAAAGTGTGCCGAATGTGGCCACCTCAAATATAATCCACGCATCCGGGTATTCGTCAAGTATCCTTTCTCCGTCTGTATTCGTAACAAGATGCTTGCGCTTGTAGTCCTTCACGAATATCTCGTTGCTCCGCAGGAACTCTTCCATCAGTTCTTTGAGGTGCTGGGCATGGAAAGCGGCATCCGCAAACAGTTCCGGGTCACGATACCAAAGTCCTCCGTAAGATTGTGACAGATGATAAATCATCTTTGTACGCAGGGTGATCTCTATTGTTTCGATGGCATCGAATAAGATAAGGCGCAGTTCTTTATCAAAATAATAGCGTGTGACGACATCTTCCAGATTGGAATCAGGCTGGAACAGATGACGGGTCTTGTCATACTGCATATCCCACCAATAGCCTTTCAGACGATAGTAGCTGATATGGGCCAGATGCCGGGCGGCAAAAATTTCATTCCCGACAATCATCCCCCTTTGTTTGAGCAGTTCTATTTGTTCTTCAATGGAACGTGATTTCTTGTTTGCCATACCGTTATAAAAAAGAATGACCCGCCGGCAGATCTTACGGTATGCCAAACGGGTACTGTTATCGTTGAACACGGTCTGAGCCGCATATCTTCTTGATTCATTTGCAAAGGTAAGCCTTTTTTGCGTAACGTACAAGAAATAAGTTGCTTTTTATTCAGATAATGGACGGGAATTTCTCAAGAACAGCTATCTTCTTTTCAATTCCGCTTCCTCATCCTTCTTATCCGCTCGTTCAGCCTCTCCTGCATTTGTTCGAGAAAATGCGTATGGCTGATTGTTTTCCGTCGTTTGATGTCAGTGTAGAAGCGGTAGCAGTCTTTGGCTTCCACACCGAATATCTTGTACAGGAGCGGGGCAAGCTGTTTGAGCGGCATATTGCCGTTGTTGATACAGCCCATCTCGTTGATGCCGTAAATCAGTTCCACGAGGTCGATGGCATTGCCCGTCCATTGCAAGGGTGAGGCGGTATTATCGTTAGTGTTGTCGGTGGATGTTTGGATAGGGATTAATGGTGGCACTTGGGGAGCGGCAAGAAACTTCTGCATCTTCCTTACGAAAGAG
>ENA-OQAN01000920-OQAN01000920.1-human-gut-metagenome-genome-assembly--contig:-NODE-920-length-14009-cov-7.347716_pt1 | contig 14009 bp, 12 predicted proteins | sample MGYA00242735_ERZ504527 | MGnify/ENA primary metagenome ERZ504527 (study PRJEB26092, sample SAMD00036230) | human gut metagenome | host: Homo sapiens | study: EMG produced TPA metagenomics assembly of...
TTAAAAAAATTAAAAAAGTTTGGAAATCAAATGAAGTGAGTTGGAATTGGTTGGAATTTCATTACAGATTGTAGGTCAGGAAAAGTTCATAGCTATGATATTGTCGAGGCCAATGGCTGATGATACCATTTGGAACTATGTGAATGATTATATCAATGGTGATATTCCAAGGTCTGTTTTTTGGGAACTAGCAAAGTTCAAACATCCAACCCATCAAATTAGTTTTCATTCTATTCAAGCTCTTGAATGTCTAAAATTCGAAAGGAGTGAAGCAATTCATGAAATTCAATAAAGATGATCTATTTTATTTTTGTTCTATGGTTGAGTTTGTAGCACGTATCACAAAAAATCACAGAAACTATATCATTTCTAAAATGAGTGATGAACAAATCTTACACGAATTGGATGTTGCTAGTGTAAATCATTGTCTTTCATTTGAACAAGTTTGTGATGAGTGGATTGATACGTATCATATAGAAAATGGTAAGTATGATTCTGTAGCCGATTGTAAATACAAGGTACCCTCTTATACCGCAATTGGTAAAGTTTACCAAAGATTGATTTTGGATACATTAACATCAGAAAATCAGTTAGTACAACATATTCGCAAAATATTTAATTCTTTCATCATTGATGAAATTACTTGGTTTAATTCAAATGTTTATTACAGTAATCCAGATTATCTAAGATGTTCCTATTTAGAAGGAAAACTATTGAATTAATATGTATAAGCATACTGCATTGAGGCTTTACATTTACATTGAATTGGATCTCTATTAAAAGAATCAATCAAATGAGTGCGGTATCTGAATTTATTGTGCAATCTAAGAATACTCGTGACTTTAGTCGTGAGATGAATTAGATGTGCAGATGTTAGATAAATAATTTGAAAATAAATCATAAATATAGTGCTTTAAATATATATTATATATATTGTATAACGCAAACGAACGATAGCTCTTGAATGGCGAGAAGCTAAATTCAATTTAAACAAAAATGCAGGGTGAGGAGCCCGAACGAGGATGACTTAGAACTCATCCTCTTTTTCATTTCATCGATTTACTGAAAATATATAATTAACAATTGATTTGTTTTTTTATAATCGTATAATTTTAAACAGTTTTTAGGAGTTAAAGAAATGGAAGAACGAAGAGATAAACGGAATATTGTTTATTTTATAATTAGTTATGTCATTAATAATTTGGCGAGTGGAGTTTTGTACGATACGTTTGTGAATTATCTGCAAGAAGCACAAACTTCTATCGCAACATCCTTTTGGGCCTTTTATGGATATGCCACATTCATAAGTGCAGCTTTATTGTTGCTCGTGCCAAAGATTGGCTATAAAAAGCTATTACTTTTTTGTTCACTTTCAACGGCCTGTGCCTTTTTTGGCGCCGTCTGTATGGATTTTACTTGGGCTTTATATATCGCAACCCTATTGGCATTAACGGGTGTGCAGCTGCACTTTATTATGCTGAGCCCTTTTATTGCTTGTTATACAGAAGCATTTAAAGATCAAGAAATACATTGGTATACAAGAACTTACTATATGGGGTATATTGGATATTTCTTGGCAACGTATCTTGGTGGAGCCTTTGTGGTAAAGGCGTTTAGTTGTGTGGCCAACATTTCATATGCGCAAGCCCAAGAGGCAACGCGCTATATGACGCATCTTTCATCTGGTTTACACCAATCTTATATGGATGCGAATCGAATGGTTCTATTCGTGGTGGGGTGTATTGCATTAATTTCCTTGATTCCTGTATTATGTATATCGGAAAAGAAATCGGATTATCAAATGGAACTTACTCCAAGGCTTTCTTTAAAGGAAAAAATCAATGGTGCAAGACAACTTTTATTAAATCGATATTCCCGGGCTTATTTATTGTATTGGGCTTTGATTTCTTTTGCGATGGGCCTATTTACATCGTACTATACTGTATATCTAAATCGAAATTTACATATTGATAAGGCAACCAGTTCTTTAATGGTATCCATTTCCTATGTTGCGATTGTCTTATTTATGTTTTTTACGCCGAAGTGCACAAAAAAATTTGGTAAAGTGGGAACGATCTTTTTAACGGTCATGGCCTCCATTCCTTTTATGTTGATGATTGGAAATGGAAATTATTTTGGTAAATATGTTGTACCTGTTGTTGGTGCATCACTATTTATACGTGCGGGCCTTGCGAATTTATCAAGTCCTGTGGATAGTGCTCTATCGATGGATGTGATTCCTAAAGATTTGCGGCCTGTTTATACTTCCGTAGTGAATTTTACGGCGGGTATTGTGAGTATATTGAGTGGTCATTTTACAGGAAAGATTTTATTTGTCCACCAATCTGGGTATCAGCAGGCTTATTTTATAGCCGCTATATTATATGCGATTGCAGGTATTGTTCTTTATCAGGGACTTCATACCTTTAATCATAAAGAAAATGAAATAGTTTTAAGTAAGGGAGAGAAAAGATGAACAAATTATTTAAAAAACTAGGTTTTGGCGATAAGACGGCAAAGAACTTCTGGGCTATTATTATCGTCGCATTTGGAGGGGCGATTATTTATGGCTTGCCATATTTTCGCTTTGATTACTATGATGCATATTTAGCTACGTATCATTTGACGAATACACAAATGGGTGTGTTTGGAAGTATTTTAGGAATTTTTGGTATGATTTCCTATTTATTTGGAGGTATTGTGGCAGACCGCTTTTCTACAAGAATGATCTTAACGGTTTCTTTAATTGGAACAGGCTTGGGTGGTTTTGTACACTTATTACCATTGAATTACTATCAGTTACTAGCACTTTATGCATTCTGGGGCATTTCAAGTTTATTTGCGTTTTGGCCAGCCTGTGTAAAAGCTGTTCGTATTCTATCGGATTCGGATGATCAAGGAAAAGCCTATGGATTCTTTGAAGGTGGTCGTGGTGTTGGTGCTGCTTTGATGGCTATGGGTGCTGTTGTAGCTTTCCGTATTGGCATTGGTCAAATCAATGACGAAGTGCAGGTATGAAAACAGTCATTGTTTATTATTCCGTTTTGACAATTGCGATGGGCATCTTCTGTTTCTTTAAAGTAAAAGATGGACATATGGAAGCAAGTGAACGTATTTCTTTTAAAGGCATTGGGGAAGTATTAAAAATGCCAGCCATCTGGATCATCAGTTTTGTGACATTCTGTAATTATGTATTTACCTTGTCTTTGTATTACTTTACACCATATGCCACATCTATTTTAGGAGCCACAGTTACTTTTGGAGCTACACTTGCAGCTATGAAACGATGGTTTTCTTTATTTGGAAACGTTGGTGGAGGCTTCTTCTCCGATAAGTTTGGTACAGGAAATGCTCTATTGATTTCATTTGTGGTAATGGCTTTGGGTACTTTGGGAATTTTATTGTTGCCAACGAATGCAGGTTCTATCGTGCTCTTTACAGTTTTGTTTGTCTTAATCTATATTTTCTATAATGTAAACTATGCACAAACATGGGCTATGATGGATGAGGGTGCTGTACCAGAAAAGTATTCTGGAACGGCTGCTGGAATTATTTCTACAATTGGGTATTTGCCAGAAATTTTTGTATCTGTTTTAGCGGGTATGATGATTGATCAAAATCCAGGTGTTGGTGGATATCGTTTATTCTTTGGCTTCTTAGTTGCAATGTTAGTTTTAGGAGCTGTGTTTGTGTTGGTTTGGAAATCGTATTTAAAGAAACATTCGAAAGTAAATTAATATGGAAGCATTATTTGAAAGAGTTTTTGTGGAAACTACAGTGGATACAGATCAAGATGGACAATATGATTTGATTGCGGTTTATATTAAGCGTCCAAAGCTAGATGAAAAAGTTCCGGCTGTTTTTGTGGCCAATCCATATATGTTGCACTGTAATGAGGATTGGTATGATTTGTATGATGTAAATACAAATATACAGGCATATCCAAGTCAGAATATTAAGCGTGAGGATATCACGTTTCATCCAAAAGATCCTGTAGTTTGTCCTAAAAAAGAAGCCGAACAAATTGTAGAAAACAGTCCGTATCCAGAACCAGATCCAAGCGCTTATGAATGCATTTCAGATTTATATGGTCATTTACTAGAACGTGGCTACGCCGGTGTGTTTAGTGGTGGATTGGTACAAGGGGAAGCGACGGATTAACAATGACGGGAAGTGAAGAGGAGATTCTTGCGTTTAAATCGGTCATTGATTGGTTAAACGGAAGAGCTCGAGCTTTTAGAGATAAGACAAGAACGATACAGGTTTTGGCATCTTGGTGTACAGGTTCTGTTGCGATGTCTGCACGTTCTTATTTGGGTACAATGTGTATTGGGGTAGCCACAACAGGTGTAGAAGGCTTAAAGACAATTCTTCCTGAAGCGGGCATTTCTAACTGGTATGAATATTATCGTCATAATGGTTTAACTTTACCGGCCATGGATTGGCAAGGGGATGACTTGGATATTTTGGCAAAGTATTGTTTCTCACGTGCTTTGGATCCAAATGATTTTGCGTCGATCAAACCTTTGTTTGAAAAGAATCAAAAGATTCTTCAAGAAGGTGAAGACAGACAATCGGGAAACTACAATCGTTTTTGGGATGAGCGTAATTATTTGCAGCATGCCGATCGCATCCAAGCTTCGGTATTCGTTCTTCAAGGCTTAAATGATTGGAATGTAAAACCAGATCAAGGGATTCGTTTGTATGAAAAGCTGCAAGAACTTGGTAAAGATCGTATGATGTTGTTGCATCAAGGACAACATATTTATACGTATCATCTTGAGGATAGTCCTACATTAGGATTGATCGATCGTTGGTTGGATTATTATTTAAAAGGGATTGATACAGGTATTCAAAATGAGTCTAAGATTTATATTGAGAATAACTTAGATCAAAAATTGTGGATGCAAGAAGAGGTTTGGCCACCTAAATCTTATAAGTCCTATCGTGTACAAGAGAATGGAAATCAGATGATTGTGGATGATTTGTCGCAAACGATTTATGACCGTAAACAAAAAAACACAAAGGCATGGCTGGATGAGTTGGTTTTAACTCAAAATGCGCATTCGCTTTCTTTTGATTTAGAAACAATGAAGGAAGATACGCGTCTTGCGGGAAGAGCCAAAGTTTCTTTTAGGGCTCGAATCCAACAGCCTACGGCCATTTTGAGTGCAATGCTTGTGGAAAAGGGAAAACAAGTTCGTTTGACATCTGATTTGGATGGGGATGAAAATCATTCTTTTGTCTTTAAAATGGAAGAAAAACCATCCGATTATTTTGTGATTACACGAGGTTGGATGAATGCACAAAATCGTTTGAATAATTATTCAAAGGAAGCCATTGATCCAGATACTTGGTATACATATTCATTTGACTTTGTCAGCAACGACTATACAATCCCTAAAGGACATACATTATCATTGATCTTGTATGGAATGGATGTGGATCAAACGCAATTGCCATTTGTGGTGACAGAAATCGAAGTGGATACCACTTCTATTGTTTGTGATTGTCCAATGGAATAATAAAATGGGTTCAAATCGAAAGGATTTGAGCCTTTTTCAATAAAAGAAAAGACCAGCAACAACTGGTCCACATTTAGAGAGTCAGGAAAGTATAAGAATGGTTAGATATCAAATGTGTTAGAATGACTCTCTAGACAATATTATTCTAGCACGATTCTAAACCGTTGGACAACAAATTTTAGAGGAGAGAACTAGATATTATGCATATATTACGGAGAAGTCTAGTTCTCTAATCGATGTTAGATGAGCGGAACTCAAATGGGTGTTGGCGTAATACCATTTGTATATTGGCGTAAATTATTTCTCATCCAACCGAGTTAGTATATCAGAAATGGTACCTTAACGACGTACCATATGTTCATAGAGAATAGCGAATCCGCTTAGGAAATGAATTAGGTTAATATACGTAAAGGACTTTCATATAATTGTATTGATAGACTATGCAGATGTTGGCTTAATGTAGGAAATTATGAAATATTATTTGTGCTTTGACATTGGTGGAAGTTCGATGAAGAGTGGACTTCTTAGTCGTGAGGGGAAAATCATTGAGAAAAAATCATATTCGATGACAGATACTTTTGGAGAGTTGTTGGCATGTATGAAGTGTTTTCATCAAATGTTTAAAGATGATTATGAACTAGATGGTGTTGCAATCAGTTCTTGTGGTTCTATTGACGTAGAAAATGCAGTGATTGATGCCGTATGGGCACTTCCTTTCTTACAAGGCATTCTTTGGCGAGATGTGATTCAAAAAGAGCTTGGATTGCATTGTGAAATTGAAAATGATGTGAATTGTGCAGCATTATCTGAAGTATATTTTGGAAAAGCACAAGACATTAAAGATATGGCCTTCTTTGTGATTGGTACTGGTGTTGGTGGTGCCATTATTAGAGATTGAAAAGTATGTCCTGGAGCACATCGCTATGGCGGTGAATTTGGTATGATGCTTGTAGAGGATGAGGCAGGAAACATTCAAAACTTTAGCTTGATGGCGTCTACTTCAAGTATGGTTCGTAAGATGGAAAAAAAGACAAATGAAAGTTGGGATGGCGTTCGAATCTTTGAAGAAGCAAATGCCGGCAATGCATTGTGTAAACAAGTCATCAAACAGTTCTATCACAATCTTGCGATGGGTGTATTTAATGTACAACATACACTAGATTCTGAAATGATCTTGTTTGGTGGTGCGATAAGTCAAAGAGATGATTTTGTTGAAAGATTAATGGAAGAATATAATATAATTCGTGAAAAGATGGGTATGGATATCATCACACCTAACTTAAAGTGTTGTACATATCGTCAAGATGCTAACTTACTGGGTGCACTCGCAAATTATATTAGTCGTAATAAATAGTGGGCAGAAATGTCCACTTTTGGTTTATTCAGGGTATGAAATTAAAGATTTCTTATATCTTTTAAACAAAGAATATTCTTTTGAATATCTATGCTACATGATACAATTTATATGAGAGTAAACAATAGGATAGGTCCAAATAGACCTAAGGTAGTTCTCCTAGGGAACGGCTGTATTAATCGTATTAATACCGTCACAGGGGCTCCAAGTTACGAAAACACTTGAGTTCCATAGCCTCAAGGAGGTGATATTGTGTATGGATATTTAATATTTGTGACAATATTCTTGTCGATTTTGTTAGTAATTGTCCACAGATTGGTTCAGATTGCTGAAGCAATCTTAAATCTGCTTCATATAATTGAAGATATGGACAAACAAATACATAAACTGAAAAGACATAAGAAAAAACTACCTCATCATTCTTGCAGGAAACCAAGGTAGTTATTTCAAAACTATAAATTTTCTCCAGGAGAACTCCTTATTGGGTGCTCTCTTTTCATTTATATTGTACCACATTGAAATGTTTTATCAATGGAAATACTAAAATAAATATTCCATTGAAGGAGATAATATGGTGATATAATATCTTATTGTGAGGGCATGAAATGGATTTTAAAAGGGCATTAAATAAAGAACAGACGACATGTATCAATGGAATTTTTGTGTTGTTTGTGTTCTTATCACATTTTGGACAATATGAAACTATGCCATGGAATAATCTTTTATTGGCAATTGGACAACTCATGGTTGCACCATTCTTGTTCTATTCGGGATATGGCATTATGGAACAAATTAAAAGAAGAGGTATTGTGTATATTGACAGCATGCCAAGAAAAAGAATATTGAAGTTTTATATTCACTTTTGTATGGCATTATGTATTTACTTGGCTTTGTCATTCTTATTAAGAAAGGATTATTCCTTTGTTCGTATTGTATTCTCATTTACGGCTTTAAGTTCCATTGGAAATAGTAATTGGTATGTATTTGCGATATTAGCTATGTATAGTATTGTATATATTTCGTTTAAACAATGTAAGAAACATAGTATGACTTCATGTGTAGTATTTACCATACTATATATAATTTTGATGGATGTAATAAAGGATCAGGCTTGGTGGTACAATATCATTCTTTGTTTTCCAGCAGGTATGATTCTATCTAAATATAAAGATCGAGTTTGTTCCATTATTCAAAAACCAATTTTCTTTATTTTCTTGATGATTTTAGCTTTTAGTTTATATTGTCTTCACTTACCAATACTCGCATATGAAATAATTTCGATTGCGTTTTGTTTCTTGATTGTAGATGTATGTGCATATAAAGAAATTAAAAATAGTTTGTTTCATTTCTTAGGTCAATATGTATTTGAAATCTATATTCTTCAAAGAATTTCTATGAACTTATTTGATCCATATTTAAATGACTGGATTTATCTAATAGTATGCATTTTTTCCACTTTAATTCTTGCCTATTATTTTAAAAAGCTAGAGACAAAAGTGGATGGGTTACATATTTTTAAAAATTTTAGTTGACAAAAAATATCATTTTCCTGTATATTTTTTTTGCGTACAAATCGTACAGAAATTGACCGCCTAGATATAGGCTAAGGCTACACGGACGGCCGGGTCAAATGCCGAAGACTTGTTGAAGAAGCAAGAACCGTATTTAGGGAATACGGAAGGGTGTTTACCCTTATTGATTGAGTTAAAAGCTCAGTTTTATAAAGTACAATATACCTTATGAAATGGTCAATAAGCTGGAATTTCTGTTACGAAAAGTATGCAGATAGATGATGGACGAAGATAGGTGTATATTGTGCGCCTATCTTTTTTTGTGTTGGTAAAGGAGAAGAGGAATATGAAAATGATTTTACGAGCAAGCCTTAGTGCAGTATTGGTGTTGAGCCTAGTGGGTTGTGGTTCGACAAAAGATGAGCCATCTATCAAGATTCGATTGATGCCTACGTGAATGAAATTGATATGGACTATGCGTATGACTTCACAAAAACATTGTCTACAGATACTTCATTGCATGATAATTCACTTGGATTTAGAACGAGTGGTTCCGATGCAGAACATAGAACAGCCAATTATTTGGCTAAGGAAATGAAGGCCATTGGTTTAAAGAATGTAGAAAAGATACCTGTCAATGTGGATAAGTGGCAGTATAATGATGCTTCACTAACGATTGAAGGAACAGATATTGATTTGATGCCCGTATCGTATATGGTGAATGGTACAGATGAAAATGGGATTACAGCACAAATCGTAGATTGTGGTACTGGTTTTGCGAAAGACTATGAAGGTAAGGACGTTGAAGGCAAGATTGCGTTAGTAGGAGTGGATCAATTTAATGAGTCTTGGATTGGCGGCTATATCTATGAGGCTTATGAGCATGGCGCAAAAGCATTAGTCACATACGATTTGGATGGATATGGAAGATTTAGTGATGATGATCATCAGATTCAGGATGTTTGTGCAGAAGATATTATGCCTACGACAATCATCACAATGAGTGAGTACAAACAAATCAAAAAGGCTTTAAAACAAGGTCATGATATGGCTACTTTAAAAGTGGATAGTGTGATGGAAGAAGGCAATGGTACAAGTTATGATGTGGTTGGATATATTCCTGGTAAGTCACATGATCAACAAATTATTTTTGCCGGACATTATGATATGTATTTTACTGGTTTTCAAGATGACTGTAGTGCCATTGGAACCATAATGTCGATGGCTAAAACGATGATCGATAGTGGCTATGTGCCTGAAAATGATATTGTGGTTGTTGCGCATGGTGCTGAAGAATGGGGCGCAACAGGCACTGAATTTGATTGGACAAGAGGTGCTTATGAATTGATCAACAATGTACATCCTGAGTGGGCTAATAAAACTTTAGCTTTATTTAACTTTGAATTGGATGCCTATGATGATGGTTCAGATACATTCATGGTGACTTGTGTTCCTGAATATGCGTCTTTAGTGAAAAGCTTAGTGGATTCAGGTACATTGGATGGCGCTGTAAAAGAATATAAGAACGGGATTTCTACAAAGACATATGATACAACGACAATGGAAGATGGTGTTTCTTATCGTAATGCGGGAATTCCTTATTTCTTAAATACAACGGATACTTGTTCTGGAGAAACAAAGGACGATGGTGAATATACTTGGACACAACTGCATTATCATACAGAATCCGATAATACGGATACGTATAGTGAAAAGGTGATGAAGGCTAATATTGCGGTATTTGGAAGTATGGCTATCGCCATCGATCAGCTTCCAGCTATGTCTTTAAATATGCAGGCTACCATTGATGATTTAAAGGAAAGCTTTAATGAAGATTTAGCTTTGGAAGCTGGTGTTTCTAAAAAGAATTGGGACAAGGCTTTAGCTGTTTTTGAAAAAGAAGTGGATGCACTAAATAAAGAGGGTCAAGATATTAATAATCGTTATGTAAAGGCGGTAAACTCTAAATCGGATGTTACTTCGATTCAAAAAGATGGAAAAGCCTACAATAAGAAAGTATTAGACTTATTTAAATATGTACAAGATAACTTTGTCGGAATTGTATTCTCGAGTGATGTTGTGATGAAACACGTGGGATATCAAAACAACATTGAATATATGGATGGAATCATTCAAGATTTAAAGAAAGACAAAGTAAATGATGCCCTAGATGTGGCATACCAATTAAATGGTTTGTGTGAATACAACTATTACTTATTCTCACCAAATGCGGCAGCTAAAATTGATGCACATGCAGATAAAGCTGTTGAAAACAACAAGTGGTGGGGCAATGATAAAGGCTACTATTTCACAAATACAAAAAATGCTACAACATCTTTATTAAATAAAGAAGATGGAGATGATGTAAGTGAAGAAATCAAAGTATATGAAAGCGCTAGAACGAAACAGTTAGATTCTTATAAAGAAGTACTTGAAAATGAAATCTTGGCAATGAACAAAATAGGTCAATAAATACAATTGCTTGGCATACTATGCCAGGCTTTTTTGGTTATAAATAAGCTTGTGAAATGTTTACATTTGTTCTTGAAAACAAGTTTTTCTTCGATGTATACTTAAGCTAACTAACTATATGGTTATATGTTATTAAAATGGGGAAAACATTATGAATAGATTAAAAAAATGCTTAGTGGGCCTGCTTGCTTTTTCGATGATTCTATCTGGTTGTGCAAAGACAGATACAACGAAGGATGATCATCATCTGACCGTCTTTTTATGGGAGAGTCGTCTTGTAAAAAATTTAGCACCATACATTCGTTCTCAATACCCAGATATGGATATTGAATTTATTTCGGGAAATAATAATACAGATTTATATGAATATTACCAAGAACATGGCGAATTACCAGATATTATGAGTGTGCGTCGCTTTTCGGGTACAGATTCAAAAGAACTACAACCGTATTTATTGGATTTAAGTTCGTATGATATTGTTTCAAAATATTATTCGTATGCTTTGCAGTATTACTATAATAAGGATCAATCCATTAACTGGCTTCCTATATGTGGAATTCCACAAACAATGATCGCAAATAAAACGTTGTTTGATCAATATGGTATTGCTTTACCGACAAATTATGAAGAGTATGCAGAGGCTTGTCAAAAATTGAATGCTTTAGGCATTAAACCCAATTCCATGGATATGGGGGAAGACTGGTCTTGTCTAGAAGCCATTCAGGGTGGAGCTATTGATGAATTCACAAGTCTTGAAGGATTAGAGTGGAGAAGTAAGGCGGAAAGTGCAGAGGATAAGATCTCTTTTGATGAGGATATGGGACACCGAATCTTTTCGAAGACCTATCAATTTTTAAAGGATTCTTATTTTACGGCCGAAGATGTAAACTTATCGATTGATGATGGTACAAATATGTTTGTTGAGAAAAAATCAGCTATATTTCATGGTACGCCAGACATCTATAAAACTCTTTCTAGTCAAATGAGTGATAGTGAACTTGTTCGTTTACCTTATTTTTCACAAACTTCAAATGATGGATATATCTATATGCATCCTTCTTTAAATGTGGCATTGAATAAAGATTTAGAGAACGATCAGACAAAATTAGATTCGGCATTAAAAGTATTGGATTGTATGATTTCTAAAAAAGGACAACAGTTGATTGCGAATGGAACGGGTGTAATTTCATTTAATCCAGATGTTGAATCTATGATGAATGATGTCAAGGGACTCGAGGAATCTTTAAAAAATAATAATATTTATATTCGTTATTCAGCACAAAAATCGTTTGCGGCTGCCAAAGAAGTTGTCCATGGATTATTAACTGGACAAATGGATGAAAATAGTGCGTATGATATTTTTTGCGAACTCATGAATGCGAAGAGTGATAAAGAAAAGGCAATTGTTCATTTTGACAAGGATTATTCCATTTATTTAAATGATAAAAATGGTCGTGATGCACCATCTTCGATTTTGACTACGATAAGAAAGGCGTATGATGTCAAGTTGGCATTTGTACCCTATTATTATTTTACTTCATCCATCTATAAAGGGGATTGTACGGCCAGTCAATTGGATTTAATGCTTTGTCACGATTCCAATACTTATGTTCATGTTAAAAAAATGAGTGGTAAAGAAATTTATGCGTTGGTAAAAGAATTGGATGTCAAAGACAAATACTCTTTACCAATCGCATCTGGAATGAAGCTTGTATATGATCAAAATTATAAATTAAAAGACATATTGGTAGATGGCGTATCGATTGATTTTGATAAGAAGTATTCGATTCTGCTTTCAGATAGTACGGATGTATCGAATCCTTCTTTGGCAAGTGCATGGGTCAGTATTATGTCAAAACAGGATCAACCATCAAAACCAGAAGATTATATAGAGATTGGAAAGTAAAATTATGCAGAAGATGAAGAGTAAAAATAGATTTGTACCACTTCTTTTTGCGCTGTTGATTATAATCGTTGTTGTATCCCAAATTCTTTTTGCGAAGATGAATTCATATATTGAAACAAATGGAAAATTGAGTCTAGACGCGGTGGATGAACAACTTCAACAGACATATGACCTTCAGTTGGATTCGTATTATAGTCAACTTCATTTAATTGAGAATTATTTGATTCATGATTCAAATATATCTCTTGTAGAAAATCAAAAGTTTCTAAATAGCTGGCAAAATGAATTGGACAGTCAAATCTTATTTATAAAAGAGAACGGCACAGCTATAACGGCGGATGGCACTCGTTGTAGATTGGATATTTCCAATCCGTTATTAATGAATCTTAAAAATAATAAGAATATCGCAAAACTAATTCCATTAAGTTTTAGACAAGAATCCGGAAGTGGATTCTTAATGGCTGTACCATGTGAAAAATATGATATTGATGGTGAGTCATATACAGCCATAGGTTCTGTTATGGATAGTAAAAAGTTGAATTCCGTACTTAACTTAAATGGATATGATGGAAAAGCCTTTATTTTCATGGTAAATAAAGATGGCACTGTGATTTATACAAACCAGTCAAAAAAGGAATTGGTACAAAATTATTCGTTGATCAAACATTTAAAAATGGAAGATGCGATCAGTGATGAGCAGGCAGAAAAAATTGAAAAAGCAATTCAAAATGATGAACATGGCGTTGAGTTATTAGGGAATGATAAACCATTTTATTTAGGATATCGACCTATTCAAAATAATGATTCCATGCTTATATGCATTGTTTCAAAATATGTTGTAGACAATAGTTTAGTTAGCTATCAACGCATGGTATTGTTCATTGCACTTATTATGGTTATTTTGATTTTCTTCTTGATTTTGGGATTATCTTTTAGCGTTTCAAAAATGAAGCTTACAGATCAAAAAATGAAATATGAAGAAAAAAATAAAGAGATTCAAGAAAAAAACTTAAAGGAATTAGCGAACATCAATAAGAATTTAAAGATCGCACAAAGTGCAACTACACAAGCTTTAGAAGTGGCTGAAAATGCCAATCGGGCAAAGACCGATTTCTTATATATTAAGATTTTGGTTTCGGAACAGGGGAATGCGGTATGTGAAAAACTGTCGAATTGTCACAATTTGTTGATTATGAGGAACGACAAAAAGGGCTATCGTAATAGCCAACATTTTGCATTTG
>ENA-OQAN01000921-OQAN01000921.1-human-gut-metagenome-genome-assembly--contig:-NODE-921-length-14000-cov-3.564334_pt1 | contig 14000 bp, 13 predicted proteins | sample MGYA00242735_ERZ504527 | MGnify/ENA primary metagenome ERZ504527 (study PRJEB26092, sample SAMD00036230) | human gut metagenome | host: Homo sapiens | study: EMG produced TPA metagenomics assembly of...
CACGCGAGGGGCGGTGCCGACGCCGTGCGGTTAGGAGGAGCCAGATGGGCTACTACGCATGGGGTACCGGCGAAATTAAGTTTGCGTCCAAGGAGGAGCTCGAAGCCGCCGTAAAGGCGTTGAAGAAGATCCCTGCTAGCGCGAATTTCAAGGGCATCGAGAAGGATTACCCCGACCATGAGTCGTTCGAGTTCTGCAAGGCGATGTCTGAACTCGGGTTTTCCGCTGTCCACTCCAAGGATGATTTCTACCCCTATTCCTTCGATATCGAGTACGAATGGGACAAAATCGGGTCTTGGACGGAAGAGCCGTTTGAGGCGATCGGCCCCCATTGCGTCAAAAGCTATTTCAAGTGGAGCGGAGAGGACGGCGAGAGGTGGCTTGAGTCCGGGCTGCACACCGAGAAGGACATGCTCGTCGCCAGTTTCCCGGACGGTGGCGTTGAGTGCTCGAACGGCAGCATGTTCATTGATCTGACCTATGCCGACCAGAGGTTCCAGCTGTTCATCAACGTCAACGACTGGGGTGTCCCCACGTTCCATATCAGCCAAATCAAATAGATCCAATGCCGGGACGGTTGCCGTCCCGGCCTTTATTCCCCCGGCCACCGCCCAGGGGGAGCGCTCCGGCGCCGCCTAATTTCAAGAACAGCCAATGGCGGGGGCCTGCGAGCCCTCGCCCCACTCCAAAGGAGAGAACCATGAAGAACATCGACGAGAAGATCAGGAAGATCGTCGCCCTCATCGACGGGGCCGCGACCGAAGGCGAAGCGCGTGCCGCCTCGTTGGCGCTCCAGAGGCTCCTCGTTGCGAACAACCTTAAGTTGGAGGACATCAATCTGGACGATTCACCGGCAGAAGTCGGCGAGGAGGTTTGCGATCTCGGCCGTCGAATTCCCGAGTGGAAGAAAACCCTTGCACTTGTTGTTGCAGCGAACTACAGGTGCAGGGCATACACGTCATATAGCAACAATGGAAGGACTGTCGTATTCGTCGGTGAGGGCGAGGATTCCGTTGTCGCCTCGTGCTGCTTTAGGGCGAGCGCCAATGCGGCCGAGAACTGCTTCAGGACCTATTCCGCGCGAATGAAGGCCATGGGGTACGGGAATGTCTCACGTCAGAAGGGCGTAAAGGGAACGTGGATGCTTGGCTTCATCTCCGGTCTCAAGCGAGCCTATGCGGAGCAGGTCAGCAATGACGAGTCCATGGCGCTCGCGATCGTCGTCCCCGAATCCGTCAACCGTCACATGGATGGGATCGGCTTGAGGACGACCAAGATTAAAGTAAGGACTACTAGCGATCCTTATGTCAAAGCCGACGGCTATGAATCCGGTTATGGGTTCGGCAGAGGCGACAGAGTGACCGCCGCATCGGCATAAGACGAAATGCCGGGGCCGCCAAAAGACGGCCCCGGCATTTTTCTAGTTAACTCTATCTAAAGGACAATGGGGCTCCGGTATCGAATGGGAAATCATTTATCGCCGGGCCCCATTGCCAGTTCGATCGTTAGACGAACTACTGAAATATGGAAAAGGTGAATACATGAACAATGGGAAAAGCGAACTACAGAATTACGTAATAACGACAAGTTGCAATAGCGTAAAGGCAGCAAACCGTAAAATGCGAACCACGAAACTACGGAATAGTAGAACTATTGAACATCGTACCGTTCGGTCCTGAATTTTGTCCGCAAGAGTCGTACGCTGCCGTACAAAACTGCGTTTTGCCCGGTAGCGTACCGCCGCCAAGGGCGGCGCTTGTTAGGCTCTGCCCTAAAACCCGGCGCCTGCGGCGATAAATAGTTACGCAATAACGTTATACGTTATTCGTAAATACACAGTTCGTTAGTTCATCTCTTTCGTAGTTCATCTCTTATGGAGTTACGTTTTACCTATATTGAGCGGTTAGGTAGATCTTCATTTCGTAGCCTAAAAAGCATTGCCGGTCATCCTTTACAGGCGTGGCCCATTCGGTTTCATATTCGCAATGAGCCATAACGATACCTAGCGGATACGCCATGCTCCGATCTTGATGAATTTCACCTTGCGCGCTCTGTCAACCGAACTGCCGCCATTAGGCTGACGTGAGACGCACTAATAGAAATCGTAAGTTGGGTCAGCGGTCTTGGCGGCTTAAGTGTGAGCGCGGGATCAGGTGGTGGTATTTGATGAAGGGCATTGTCTGGAGTACCAAACGTCCGCTACCGGCATTCCCGTTCTTTGAGTGTCCAACAGTTCCTTGTGGCTTGGTCGCGCAGTTATGTTATTCGGTTTTTCTTTTGTTACGGTATGACGTACTGCCGTTATCACGTAGTTCGGTTGTTCGCTTTTCGCATAGTCCGCTTATTTGCTTTGTCCGTTAATCAGTTATCCGGTGATAACGCAATATCACTGTGTTGCCATTGCGTTAGTGCGAACATCGCACCCTCGAAAACTGAAGCTCGTTCATAAAGTGGATTACAATGCTGCCTTGCGGATAGGTCAAACTCTGGTCTTGTCGGTTTTTACTTAGTATGCCCGCAACCAAACTCAAACCGAAAAACTGTCGAGAGGCTCTCTGCTTGATCTCGAAATTAAGGTCTGTTACCGAGAAAGTTCAGACACGAATATAGGGTCGAGTCTTATGGTATTTCCTGCAGGGCATTTCCCAGAATATTGAGTGACCGCGACCATCTTCCCCATTCGCTGATTGTTGAGTAGGCACGCTATGTTGTAGTTTCGTATTTAGGCTATTCCGCTTTTACGTTGTTACGTCATTACGTCCTTTCGTTATTACATATTTATTTAGTTCACTTCTTGCATAGTTCACTTATCTAACAATTACGCTTTACGAGAATGAGTAGCTTGACTATCAAACTGGATCCAAAGAGTTGATGAGAGGCGTTCAGCCATTGCTTGGAATAAGAACGGCTTTCGCTACAGCTCGCATGCGAAAGTGGGATTGCAGCTGTCTGTATTTTAAGAAAGAGGTTTGTCCAGAGTGCAAAGCGGGCGGGACCAGTGCCCCATTCCCTGAAATGTTAAGCAGTCCTGTTATGCCGCAGTCACGTGGTTCTGTTATTCCGCTTTGCCGTTATTACGCTATTACACAGTTACGCTACTACATAGTCGCGCTATTGCACAGTTGCGTTATTACGTAGTTCAGTGGTTCTCTCTTATCACTATTCGCCTTTCCACTTCTACTGAAGTTACAAAATACCGTTAATCGGGTGATCTGGAGATGCCACTTTCCGTAGTTCGGGAATGACATAGACCCTTACTGATTTAACGGACCCTTTCTTCTGGCAGGTATTCCAGTAGATAGGACGTAAAACACATTGGCACCACCTGTCACCAAATTGTACGGCACGGTACGTATCACTGCCCTACGCTTGAAGAAGCATGAATTAGGAGACAGTGCATGAGCAAGAAGCCCCGTAAGAAACAGCTAAAAGAGGCGCGCATAGAGGCCAGAAGCACTATCGAGGAGGCAGACGCCATTCGTGCATTGGCAAAGGGCCTCAACATGTCCATCACTGAGTACATCTTGTATAAGACGCTCTACGAGACCCATGCTTCATCGGGGTCCACCCTAAGAAGCATCTGGGACGAGCTCATTGCAATTTCTGTGCAGCTATCTGAGCTCAACTCGAACGCCAAGGCGATAGCGGGGCAGTCCCGGGCCGCCGAAGCCCGAAGGCTGTCTATGGCCATTTTCGCGGCGATTGATACCGTTGAGCCCAATTTAGTTGACGCATGCGAGCGGCTATCTCGTGCAATCGAGGCCGAATATCCCGCCGAAAGGAGGCGCGATGCCCTTTCTTAAGACAATTTCGGGCGCAGCGGCAGCTGCAGGCAGGTCGATGACTATCTGTCGTTTGGCCATAGGGGTGCGGAGGATCACGAGGAGAGGATGGAGAAATACCTTACCGGTGACAAATCCGCCTCGCGATCCATGGCGTTCGGCCATTCCCCAGGTCTGCCCGATACCCCGTTCGGATGGCATAAGGTCATGGATGCAACGCGGAAAAGATTTGGCAAGGATAAACCCCCGGAGTGGTTTGAGAAGAAAAGGAAATCAAATCCCGACCTAGTCTGGAGGAACTACTACCAATGGGTCCTATCGCCCGACCCTAGAGACCGTGCGTCTGCAGAGGAGGTTGGCCAGCTCGCCCAGGAATGGTGTGAGAGGGTTTGGCCAGCAGAGCAGGGCTGGCAGTGGATCTGGTCGGTTCACGACGACAACGCACATGGGGTCATGCACGCGCATGTTATCCTCAATGCGGTTAATTCTTCCAATGGACTTAAAGCTCAAATAACGCCCGAGGACAGTGACACCATGGCGCGTGTTGCACAAGAGATAGCGCGCGAGCATGGCATGGGAACGCTGCCGGATCTCTCTGAGCGCAGGAAGGCAATGCGAGAGGGGCGGCAGGCCCCCACAATCCAGTCAGTTCGTATGAGTGCTGCCGAACGCTCGCTTAGGCGTCGTGGGCGCCGAAGTTGGGTGGCGGAGATTAGGGATGCTATTGATAAGTCAATCGCAAATAGCTCCGACTGGGATGAGTTCGTAGAGAGATTCGAGGCTGAAGGCTTTACAGTGGAATGGAGTCGTCGGGGTATTGGCTATAGGCATCCTGACAGCGGAGGTCACGACAAGAAGGTCCTTGCGTCTTCACTCGGGTCGAATTATGACGAGTTCGGAATTCGCGCCCGGTTGGGGATACCCGTCGATGTCGTGAATGGGGAGACGAGCTCTAGAATCACAAGGCGACAAGAGCATAAATCTCAGGTTCTAAACGCGGGCTATTCGCCGCATAACAGGGGGCTCGAGGATGCCTCAGGTCAAGAATTGCAGCAAAATCAAGCCGTCGTGGTATAGGTGCAATTGGCGCCGGCATTAAAGCCCTTTCCGCAATTTCTGCTGACGGGTATAGCTCCGTCTCAGAAGTTGAGGAGGCTTTCAGGTCTCAGATGCTCAAGGTTGAGGCCATGGAGCAAGAGGTCCATGAAATAGAGTCATCGATATCTATTGCAGAAGATGTATTGGAGCGCTCGGAGAGGATTGCATCTGCCAGGGCGAGGATCGACGAGTTGGAGTCGCTACCGTCGATAACGCAAGCAGAAAGAAAAGAGCGTAACGCCCTATTGGATCAGATTGACGACGATACCGCCTTTTGCAAAATGGCGTTTTCAAAAGTCGCTCCCGAGGTATCGGGGGCCGATAGCTACGAAAGCGAAGCGGGAGCAATTCTCAACAGGCTAAGAGATGAGCTAGGTGGCCTCTCCGTGTCGCTTGATGGCGCGCGAGCTGACGCCAAGTCGTTAAGCGAGTCCCTTGGGGCAATTGAGGGCTTTGTCGGCGCAAGGGCCGTAAGGGATTTGCGAGGCGTCCCCTCGGTTGGCGAGTTCCTGCGAAGGTCCAAAGGACGGCAACTCAGCGTTCCGACTTCAATCCAAACCAGAGATTCGATGGCTATTGCGGCCGCGTTGGAGTCGGCCGCTTCAAGGCGAATCCTTCATGAGAACAGAGGTCGTTTCGAGAGCATCGAGAAAGCGACAAAAACCCAAGCACCCTCGGTTTACATCCGTCCTGAGGTCGCGGCGGTTTCCGAGAGAAAGAACACGGTTTAAAGATGAACACTTCATCCTTGAGGATCTACTACGAGACCGGTTGCATCGATGAGGTGCATATGCCGGATCCGTCGTATGAGTCGGGTGTCGCGCTGCAACGTGAATACCTCGATATCTCCAACCCAGACAACGGCATATTCCTCGATCGAAGCTACAAGATGCCCGGAGGCGACAACGACGAGTATCGCGAACTGTGCGACAGGATGCTAGTCGTGAGCCAGACGACTTGGCGCGGGCACTCCTTGTGGAGTCTCATGGGCTTGCGCTCCTCACTCGCGATCCCCTGTCCGATTTCGAGTGCGGGCTATCTATCACGTTGCCAGACCGCCTTGGCTTTAGTGATGATGCGTGCCTGATGAATGAGGACTGGTATTTCGGCAACATTCAAAAGCTCATCGAAAAGGTAATTGCCATGGGGCCCGCCGCGCATGCCGCGCTCGTCAACGGACTAGCAGCAGGCGTGGAGGGGCTTACCGTTGAGGAGGGCTGGGGCAATGTCACCCGATGAGATTGTTCTCAGGGACTATCAGCAGGAGTGCGTGGATATCTGCAATTCCCTAGAGAGTGGATCCCATCTCGTGCAGATGGCCACGGGGCTCGGTAAAACCGTGACTTTCAGCAAAATAGGCAGGAAGGGGAGGGTACTACTTCTATCCCATCGTGAGGAGCTTGTGACCCAGCCAGTTAAGTACTACAGCTGCCCGGTCGGCATAGAAAAGGCCGAGCGGCACTCGCATGGTGAGGAGGTAGTCTCGGCTTCGGTGCAGACGCTTGCGAATCGCCTTCAAAGGGAATTTAAACCCGGCGACTTCGACATGGTTATCACCGATGAGGCGCACCACGCCCTGGCACCATCCTATCGGAAAATCTACGACTACTTGAGGCCTCGCCTCCACATCGGTTTCACGGCGACGCCGAGAAGGGGAGACGACCGAGGGCTCGGAGCGGTATTTGACGATATCGTTTTCCAGAAAGACCTGCGTTGGGGAATCGCCAACGGTTATCTCTGCGATATTGACTGCCGCAGGACCATCGTGGACTGGTCGACGAAGGGCGTTCGCACCGGTATGGGCGATTTCCGGGTGAGTGAACTCGCGAAACGGGTTGACCGCCCAGAGACGAATCGACAGGTCGCGGCTGCATACGATGAGCTTCATGTAGGCCAGACGCTTATATTTGCGTCGAGCGTTCACCACGCCTATTCATTGGCCGAAATCATTCCTGGATCCGTGGTGGTCGATGGAAATACGCCGGCAGACGAGCGACGACAGATCATCGACGCGTTCACTACGCGCGAGATTCCATGTCTTATCAACTATGGGGTATTTACCGAGGGCACGGATATGCCGTTAATTGAAACCGTATTGCTGGCACGCCCGACGAAGAATCCATCCCTTTATACGCAAATGGTCGGGCGAGGGCTGAGGCTCTACACCGACCCTGTAACCGGCTATAAAAAGAAATCACTTAGGCTTATCGACTGTTTGGGCGTGTCGGACGACAAGAGTATCTGCACTCCGCCAACGTTGTTCGGACTCAATGAAAAGGATTTCCCCGAGAGGGTCGGTAAGAAGCAACTCGATGGCTCGCTCCTCGATTTGGGAAGAAGGGTCGAGGAGGTGGAGGATTGCCCCTCCGGCTGGGTTCTCACGTCGCGCAAGGTCAACGTGCTATCTTCCACGGGATCCATCGCATGGGTTATCCACTACAACGGCGATCGCAATATCGCCGGCCCCGGCGCATCAGACAGGGGATGGCAGGTCACGCTTTATAAAACGGATCTTCTCGATTGCTGTACTGCGGACCTTACGAGGTTGGGGGAGACGGAGCGCAGGTATTATAGGTCGCTTGAAGTTGCCGAGCAGGACATTCTCCTTTGGCTTGAATCAAACTACGAGACTTCGCACGATAGAGCGCTATGGGACCGCGAACGCGCGGCAAAATGGGCCGAGGATCCAGCCTCGGAGCCTCAGCTGACTTTTATAAAGAGCTGCTGGGTGACTCCGCGGGCGACCTTGATTTCGACAACCTTACCAAAAGGGATGCAACGATTGTCATCGAGTGCGCCAAGAGGCGCGCCCATGAGAAGAATCTCAGGAAATACGGGGTCTGTCCGTTGTGTGGCAGCGCTTTGAAGGTGTCTAAGTCTGGGAAATCCATCGTTTGCGAATCTAACAGCTGGGCCTACAGAGGCGGGTCTTTCGTGCTTGCGTCCGGCTGCGGTTTTCAGGTCAAACGTTTCCACGATGATGAGGAATTTTCGCCTGAAAAGTCTATGGGTTGGCCGGGCGTCAAGGAGCAAATTAAGGAGAAGAAGGGATGAATCCCCTTATGGGTCCGGTCAGCGAGCTTGCAAAAAGGCGCTTCGACCGGAAATGTAAACGCGCAGCATCGGGGTCTAAGCATTTTGCCACCGCAAGGATCGCCGTAGGTGTTCTCGTGACTTCGGTGCTCATCTTCATATGCCTCGGCGCAGAAGTTGTAAGAGAGACTGTCATTACAAATACAGCTGAGCAGAAGGCGCAGGCAGAAGACGGTGGACAGTCTCTTGCAGATGAGAACCCGGACTATGCCGGCTGGCTCACCGTTGAAGGGACCTCGATCTCGACCCCTGTTGTCTCATGCCGGCAAGGTGATTCGAAGGGCTTCTATCTCAATCACGGCTTCGATCGCACACCGTCTTTTTCCGGATGTCCGTACATTGCAGAGGGGTCGTCGCCAACAAGCTCGAACATGCTTATCTACGGTCACAACATGGGTATCGGGTCCTTGGCGTTTAGTGAACTCCAGAATTGCTATCGAAGGGACTGTTTTTCAAGTATCGGTACTGTGACCTTCAAGGACAAGGATGGCAGAACCTCTCGCTATACGCCTTTGTACGGCTTAAAGGTGCCGATGGGCTATGACGTGCTGCTTAGGTTTGATTTTGCCGGGAAATCAGATTTCGATGCCTGGCTCAACACGCTGTCCGACTGCGCAAGTGAAAAATCGGATTTCGGCGGCACTGATTCCGTCATTACACTGGTTACTTGCGCCTCCGCGTTGGGTGGGGCGAAATATCGAAGCGTTCTGGTTTGCAAGAATATCGCGCATTAGTAATGGCTCTGTTAGACAGAATTGACATAAAGGCTTTCATGCATAGATAAATTGACTGTACCCCCAGAATCTGATAATCGATTCAGGAGGCACAGTCAGAAAAACAGATTACTCGATTCAATCGACGCACTATTTTAGGAACTCATATTCGAAAAGCTTAGGGACAATCTCCTTAAGGTAGTACTCCTTGTTAAGCTCCTTGAGAGTACGAATCGACCGTTTAGGGACGGGTAATCATATATTCGTCCCTTTTTTCCATTTGGCGACTCATGCCAAGTGTTGAGCTCTTCACCTATCTGATAGAAACCATACGTAAGCGAGCTGTCGTATAGAGTCGTTTCCCTTGCCTCCTCAAGGACCCTAGACCATGCGGCCAGAAGCTCGCTTTCGCGAACGCGGCGATCGAGCTTCTTGAGCGTCTCGGAAGCCACCGTGCTGCCATTCGAAGTGTCAAGGCACAGTTCGTTCCTGTATGTTCTACCGTCGCCGCCCGTAAACGAGCGCATGTGATTCTGGTACTCCAAGCATGTGAACAGGAGCGTCCTCAACAGCCATTGATCCAACTTTCCGGAAGCAGCGTCCTTCAGGAATTTGTCCGCTCCGTCGGCAGACTTCATAACGCGCCCTCGCTCCGTCCAAGATCCGTTATAGGAGATGTAGCGGGAGGCAGCGAACATGGGCAGCTTCTGCAAAAAGTTGTCACGGCGGAGATAGAAGCCATTGCCGTTGAATATGCCGGCCGAGACAAGTATCGAATGGAGTTCGGGATTATCGAACCCGACCCCGTCCGCAACCATATAGCCGAGAATGTTCTTGTTCCAGCGAGGTTTGAGCCGCTTCTTCTGCGTCGTTGCCTCGTTCCCAGTTTTTGCAGAAGGATTCCGCCATCGATGTCATCGTTCATTTTGCGCTTGTCGTAGTAACGGGAGCTGTAGAGCGAGTCGACTTTTCTGAAATCTAGAGAAACCGGCGCTCCGAGTTTCCCTTTGACGATATCGAAGCCGTCCACCGTGAACGAATTGCTCTCTGCGTCCTCATTCGACCATAGGGCGACAAGGACACATGAGTGCTTCCTTGCATGGAAATGGAATCTATCCCCGGCGAAGCCGTCAATGAAGCGCTTCTTCACGAGACCCTGGGCCTTCCAGTACTTAACCGGTGAAAAAACGACATAACTGTCGGTTGGTTGTCGGAGATAGTACTCGAACGCGGACCAGATGAAGGCGTTTCCCATATCGTTGGTCGACGTTCCAGAAATCGATGGATTCTCCTTTACGGCCTTTCTCATCTGTTCCAGAACCAACTTGCCTTCCAGCCAGAAGACGACCGCTTTCCCTCGCCGCGCTTCTGATGTTCCATTGAAGTGGTCTCAGCGAACGGTGGGTTTTCGAAGAGAATAATCGTACATGACGGGTCATCGATATAACGCCTGATAAGTGGATTCTCGACATACTCTTGAGTTAAAGCGTCGGCGCCCCTTACGTTACCGGCATCGAAGGTGTCCTTGGCTCGATGGGCGGGATGATATGGCGAACCTTCGAGCGATCAGCTCTTGCAGCACCTTGTACTCGTAATACTCCTTCGTCGATACGATGCAGTGTGACAGAATATCCTCGGAAAGGCCCCGTTCTAGGTTTCCCGTACCGGCGCAGCGGTCGATGACGACATAATCGTTTTCTGAAGGTACGCGCGAGATAGCTTGCGCCAAAAGCTCCCTGGCTTTTTCCGCATAGGGCTCCGGGGTGAAAAAAAGCCCCCAGGTCCTTTTTCTGAAGGAAATCGTTCAGGCAGTCCATCAGATAATCGAACTTGACATTGGTCTGACCGGTATAGGGAATCAGGTACCGCTCAAAAATCTTGGGCTGTCTAATCTCTCCAGTAACTTGATGTTTTCCTGTGCTGTCGCCGATGAAGTGCTCTTTGCGGGCGTCCGGTCTCAGCCGATAGTATTCCTCCGCCCATCCGACGATGCAATTTTCGTCTATGTGGGTCTTCGTGTAATTGTCGGTCTTCAGCGTCATTACGAGCCTTTCGGCAGAAAGCTGGTCTGAATAGTCCAGCTTGTCCGCATACTTGCCTGCCGTGAACCCGCTGTTGTTCTTGGACGAAGGGCCGTTGTACACCGTCTCAATCTGTCCAAGGTAGTCCTCGGAGCGATAGATGTAGGCAACGGAATCTTCAAGTGAGACGATCACCACGTTCGCAGGAACCGGCTTTCCCTTAAGTCGGCGGGCGGAGAGGTACTTGACGCATTGGAATAGAACGGCGTTAAGATCGATGACGCGAAGCTTAAATTCCAGGAGGTTCCCATTGATAACGCCGTCGTTGTCGTCAGCGAGAATCCCGTCCAAATCCAAATCTGGGTCTACCCTCGGGATGAACGTCTCGTAGAACTCGATCTGTCCCTCGCGCTCGGTAGTGTATGACGCCATTTAGAACCACCGCCCCGCGATGGCCTTCATGTGCGCGAGGCCTCTATCTGTCTTCTCTTTCTCGATTTGCGGCATCCAGGCTACTCCTCGTTCTTCTTTGGCGCGACCTTCATCTCGAATGGCATCCCGCCTTCTCGGAAGAGCGCTTGAGGCATGCGTTGACGGCAGTGGACATGGAGAGGCCGAGTTCGTCGAGGATAACGGATGCCTCTCTTCTCCTCCGGCTCGATCCTGATGGTGGTTGCTGGTATGATCGACGGCATTGCGGCTCCTATCTATCGTGTATACCACGGTGCCGCCATTTTAGCGGACTACGCCGCCGGTGTAACCAGTAGTTCATATAGGGCGGCAGGACGTTGAACATGTCGCAGATGAGGGTAGCGCAGGTGCCGTTGGCGAGCTGACGTAAACTGGACAGTGCCAGCAAGTCGATGACAGATGAGCTCTCTCTGCCGTTGATTAACTGCAAGTTCAACAATAACGGCATTATGTATTACTGACGCCCGGCTGATTTCGTTCACCATCGGAACGTGTTGTCCATCATTTACAATGGTCCGCCGACTGAAGGACAGACTTATTATCAGGATTCCATAGGAGTCTATACAGACGCTATTTGATTGGCTGAAGGATAGCGACATACCGAATCGTGAGGTTGGATTGTACTTGGCAGCGGTAATGAACGCATCAATTCTTAACGAAAAGAAGCGCAAGTATTCTCGACGGACATAAAGCCACGAGCCGGAGGCAGGTGGAGTACGACAAGATTATTGTTCCAGTTAATGCATAGGGAAAGGTGGATTTTGTCTATATGAAGCGATATATACGCGCGATCGAGAAGTTGTCAATTGCTGAGCTTGCCAAGTACAAGAACAGCGTTGTTGTCGCCACAAGACGGGTTGTGGGAGCTTAGGCGATTCAACGACCCGTCGTTACATGTGTCGTTACTTGTTGAACCACATGTCAAATCTTGACGCACTCAATTATGACTAGATTGGGGAGGTCTGACCCCGGAACTTCTCAGGGTCAGACCCTTCTTCTCGATCGTTATAGTGCTTAACAGAGATCCCTGTGGAGTCCCGAGTTCGCAGCAGAAGTCGCCCAAGGGGGCGTTTAGGTGCGCTTGGAGGAGCTTTCATTCACCCGCTGCGCTATATTTCGGTCTAGATATGGCACTGCTAAATTGCAGATCAAACGCCGTGGGGATTATGTCCCTCACTCAAAGGTGCGTTAGCTGCTCGGCCTTATTTTCGAGAGCCTTTAAGTCTGCCTGGATCTTGGCGGTCGACGGAAGGGAAGGGTCGATTGAACGCTTCCCCTCCTCAAGAGTCTCAGGGGTGTGCTGGATGAGGAAGTCTGCACCCATCTCGTGCATCCTGGCGTCAAAGGAAGATTGGCACTTCCGCAGTACCTCATCGAAGAAGCGGAAATTGCCCTGAGTCTGCGCGATCTCCATCCAGCTCTTGTACTCGTCCGCATGTTTTTCGTCAATGACGATTAGGTCGACACCGTTTTCGATGCACTGCTTCATCATAATGAGGCGGCCGATTCGCCCGTTACCGTCTTGGAACGGATGCAGATGTTCGAACCTTGCGTGGAAACGAGAAATCGACTCGAAGTCCTTCGGGCTGGCGTCCCATTCGGCGAGTAGCTGCGGTATGGCGGTCGGTATGTCACTCGGGAGGGCGACCTGTACCGAGCTGTTTCTGATGCGGTTGGGAATGTATTTGAAATGCCCGCTTTCACCGTTGGCTGCCATGGTCGTTCCCTTGTGAAGGATCGTCTCGAATTCAATGAGGAGTTCCGGCGTCAACTCAACACCGAGCGTGTCGACCATTCGATCGAACATCTTGAAGGAATTCTTGGTCTCGATGATGTCATCAAAGTCATGGTCTCCGGTCACCTTATTCCGCACATAGAGCGTCTCGATCTGATCGAGCGTGAAGGTGGATCCCTCAATCTTGTTTGAGTGGTAGAGGAACTCCGGAAGGATGACCTCATAGGCTGAATTCGGCGCCGCCTTGAGCGTCTGCATCTTGTTTGCGGAGATAATCATCGTTCATCCTTCGTAATCGTTATGCCAAGCACTTGTCTTTTGCATATTCTATGATAAACGAGTGCCCGATAACAGCGTTGCAGTTCCCCAGCAGGACACGCGCCTCCAAATGCCCTACAACGGCCGTAAAAGAGGTACCCCTTACCGGAAGAAGGGTAAAGCTCCTTGTTTTTGCGACCATCATGGGGTATAAGTGGTTTAAGGTGTTCGACACCGTCAATGCGCCGCTAACCAGGGCGCCCATCAGTCCGCAATAGGGATTTAAGGAGACGGTGCCATGCCGAATGACTCAATTCACTACTCAAAGCAAATATCAGACCAGGGCCGTGAACGCTCTGCAGAGGTGCGCCGGGAGCGCGCTGCACTCAAGGAGCGCCTCAAGGCAGGTGAGATAGCCCCTGTCGATGTGCTCAACGACAACAGCAACATCGCGGCGAAGATCAGGCTCTTTGCGTTCCTCAAGAATTGTCCCGGCGTAGGTACAGTAGGAGCGAGGACACTACTCCGCGCGCTGGGCCTGTCCGAGACCAAGACGATCCGCTCCCTGGGACCCGTGCAGAAGGCTCGCATAGTCACGACATTGGACATGATCGCAAACGCGTCCGGGTCGACCGCGTTGCCGAGATCATCATGTCCGAACGCTAGAATAGAATCCGATAGGGGATTAGAGAAAGGCAACATCATGGATGAGAACAACAGCAAACCCCAGGACGAGCTCGACCAGGAACTCGACCTCGTACCCGATGGAGACGGCGGCGGCACAATGCCTTTGAAGCGGAAGGTCGCCATCGGACAGAGCATTGATGAC
>ENA-OQAN01000922-OQAN01000922.1-human-gut-metagenome-genome-assembly--contig:-NODE-922-length-13999-cov-2.954152_pt1 | contig 13999 bp, 25 predicted proteins | sample MGYA00242735_ERZ504527 | MGnify/ENA primary metagenome ERZ504527 (study PRJEB26092, sample SAMD00036230) | human gut metagenome | host: Homo sapiens | study: EMG produced TPA metagenomics assembly of...
GCTCACCAGGTCGCAAATCGAGGTATCGGCTCAGGGCCAATACCGGTCACCACGGCACAGGACAAGCCGCCACCGCGCGGGGCAAGCTCCTCGTCATTAAAAGGTCATGAGGTCCTCAAAGGAGCCGCCGCCGCGCACCAGCAAAATACAGTCGGCGCCGGCGTAATGGAAGCGGCGCGGCGCAAGCCCTCGATGAGCTCGGCCGGCGCACCCTCGCCTTGAACCTTGGCGCCCACGCAGACGACCTCGACGAGCGGGTTGCGACGACGCAACGTGCGCTTGACGTCGTCGATTACGGCACCCGAAAGCGAGGTGACGACCGCCACGCGGGAGCAGAACACCGGGATGCGGCGCTTGCGCGCTTCGTCCATCAGCCCTCGCGGCGTAGCTTTTCGGCCAGTTGCGCCACTTGTTGACGCAGCAGACCCTCCCCCGCCAACGAAAATGAGCGGGCAACAAAGCTCATGCGACCCGTGGGCTTATAGAGATTGAAGCTGCCCTTAAAGCTCACCTGCATGCCATCGCGCAGATCGAAGGTGCGCTTGAGATAGGCGCCCTTCCAGATAATGCAGTCGACGGCGGCCGAGTCGTCCTTGATCTGGAAGTAGCAGTGACCGCTTCGGGCGTAGGACCACGAAAACCTGTGACCTCGCCAGAACGCTCAGCTGCGGAATGGCATCGAGCGCACCGGCGGCGATCTCCACTGCCTGGCTCACGCTGAGCTCCTTGCGCTCCTGATCGTCCGAACCGTCGAACTCGGCGGAAACGGCATTGCCGGTTAGATCCAGCCTGCCACGCAGCCCCCCTTCGTTATCGAGCACAAGGGCTTCGACCCTGCGCAGATTCAAGTCCAACACATAGTACAGCGCCGCGGGGACAAGAATCTCCGCGGCGCCTGTCAAGCCAATTTGTTATCGGTTGGAGTTTCTGTTGTAGCGGGCCATCAGGTAGAGCAGCTGAATAATCGAGGTGAGCGCCGCCGCCACGTAGGTGAGCGCGGCTGCCGTCAGGACCTTCTTGGCACCGTTGACCTGCTTGGAGCTCATGCCCGACTGCTCAATATACGCCACGGCGCGGCGGCTGCATCGATCTCGACAGGCAACGTAACGAGTTGGAACAGCACACTAAACGAGAAGAAGATCAATGCGAAGGGTCGTGAGCCCGGCGATGTTCATAAACAGGCCCAAGAGCAACACGATGGTCCAGGTGTTCTGGGTAAAGTTGACGACCGGGACCAGGGCGGTGCGAACCTTCATCATGGCGTAACCGCTCTGACGCTGGGCGGCATGACCCGCCTCGTGGCAGGCCACGGCAACGCTTGCGACCGATCCGCCCGAACGGTTAGCGTCCGAGAGATACAGGTTGTTATCCTGCGGGTTGTAGTGGTCGGTGAGCTCACCGGCGACGCCTTGATGCCCACGGCGCTACAACCGTTGCATCGAGCATGCGGCGAGCGACCGTGGCACCCGTGTCGCCGTCCGAGCGAACCTTGGACCAGGTCTTGTATGTCGAGTTGATATAGCTCTGCGCGGCAAGGCCAAGCACCGTGCAGACAAGAACAACCAGCAGGTACAGCGGGTCGATGCCAAAGCCGTAACCATAGTAATAGGGCATGCGAATTCCTCCGAATCGAATTACACGTTGGAGGCATTCTACCACTCAGCTGGCAAGCAAATCAGCATCGATGTTTTGGCACCGTCAGCGAAAACGGTCGAAAGCGAGCAAGGTGACGTGAAAGAGAAGCGACGCGTACTTTGGTACGCGAGCGACGATTGAACGTCAGATTGCCGCTCTCGGCCGTTTGCAGCGTCGAGCTGTTAGGCGGTTTGGTAAAACCGCGTAACTATATACCTACAGGAGCTCGATTTTGCCGTCCTTCACCGTCAACCCCATGTTGCCGGAAAGCAGATCGTCCAGGCGCGAGCCACAAGTTCAAAGCGCCAACCTTCGCGCAGGCGGCTCTGCTCGGGATGCTCAATGTAGTCGGCCAGGTCATCGCGCGACGCAATGACCGAGGTCGCCACGCCCGAGCGCTCGCAACCAGGCGAATAAGCGCATACATAAGGTCAGTCACGCTCTCCAGCTCCGGCGAAATCTGACGATGTCCGCGCACCAAGAGCGGCAGGCGATCGTGCGGACAGCTCGCTCCGCGCTTGATGGCCATGAGCGCGCCGTCCACGTCGCGCTCCCCCAGCTGGTCGGTGCCGCGGATGCTACGGAACTCCTCAACACGCACGGGATTGCGCTTGACGAGCGCCAGCAGCGTATCGTCGGACATAACCCACTTGCGCGGGATGTTGCGCCGCTCAGCGCGGTCCTCACGCCAGGCGCAAGCTCGCGCGCAATGCCCAGCTGATGGCGGCTGCACGAGTTGATGCGCTTGACCTTGCGGAACGCTTCGTGGCGGTCGGCGCGGTAGTGCGACTCATCGGCCAGAGGACGCAACTCGTCGAGCACCCAATCCACGCGGCCCAGCTCGCGCAGACGGCTCATCATCTCGGTATAGGCAACGATCAGATACTTGACGTCATCGATCGCGTACTCAATCTGCTTGTCGGTCAGCGGGCGGCGCGACCAGTCGGTCAGCGACTCGGTCTTGGGCAGTGATACGCCGCAGAACGTCTGAACGAGCGCACCATACGAAATCTGCTGGCGCTCGCCCAAAAAGGCGGCGGCAACCTGCGTGTCAAAAATCGGACGCGGCAGCGCGCCCACGGTGTGGAGCATGACCTCCATATCCTGCGAGCAGGCGTGGAAGACCTTGGTCACGCTCTCGTCGGCCATAAGCTCGGCAAGCGGCGACAGGTCGCGATCACCAGCGGATCGACAGCGACACTCTCGGCGGGGGTGGCAATCTGGACCAGCACAGGCGCGGATGAAACGTGCGCTCGCGCAAAAACTCGGTATCGACGGCGATCGCGTCGAACTCGCGGGCGCGCTGGCAAAAGTCGACCAGAGCCTGATGTGTGGAAATGTACATATCAACCCATCGAATAAGGTTAGGCCCGAAAAACACGGGTAGGATATCGGCATTGCTCTACAACTATACTCGGTTAGTCACAGAACGGGAACGTAAGTATGCGCTGCCTTATCATCCACAACCCGGCATCGGGCCCCAGCTCAGATGAAATCTACGCGTTCACGCACGCCCTCGCGCAGGGCGGCGACGAGGTCGTGATGCGTTTTATCGGCGATGGCATGGAGCCCGAGGACGCGGTAGCGGACGTTCGCGAGTTCGATCGCGTGGTCGTTTCGGGCGGCGACGGCACCGTCTCCAACGTGCTCGACCAGATGCGCGGGTGCGGTGTCCCCACGCTTGTCTTCCCCTCCGGCACGGCCTGCCTGTTCTTTAACAACATCGGCAATGCCCCCGAGGCGGCGGCACTCGCCAAGGCTTGCCGCGACGGCCGCACGGTCAAAGTGGACATGGGTGAGCTCTTTTGGCTCGACGAGAACGGCAACGAGAAGCGCCACGCTTTATCATCATCGCCGGCTCGGGCTTCGACGCCGAGATCATGATGAAGGCCGCTCCCACCAAAAACGACATTGGCGAGATCGCCTACTTCCTCTCCGCGCTCGCCACGCCCAACCCCACGGTGGCGCACTTTACCATTGAGCACGACGGCATTGTCGAGGAGCTCGACGGCATCTGCTGCATGGCAGGCAATACCTCGGTCATCCAAAACGACATCAACCTGTTCCCCAACTGCCGCATGGACGACGGCATGGTCGACATCGTCGTTATTGAGCCGTGCGCACGATGCAGCTGCTCCCCACGGTAATTACCGCCGCGCTCGACCCCGCTGGCAAAGTGCTCGGCCGTCCGCAGTTTAAGATCATCCAGACCAAGGAAGCCAAGATCACCTGCACGCCATCGCTGGGTATGCAGTTCGATGGAGAGATCATCTCCAGCAACTCCGGCGTCTTTGGCGCTCGCGCGCTGCCGCAATGTCTCGACCTCATCGTCGACGATTTTTCACCGCTCGGAAAATAGGAGGACCCCATGAACGACAATCCCCTGATTGGCTTTATCGTCATCGTCTTGGCCATGCTCGTTGGTTACGCCATCAATGTGATCCACCGCCGAAAGAAGTAAATCCACATTGGTATGATATTCATCCAGTTATCGACTCTCCCGTTGTTTATGCAAATCCTAAACAGCGGGAGAGTTTTCTTTTTGAGCATTGTCTGGCGCTTTATTCAGCTACAGTAAATGCAGGGTGCCTTTATTTAACTAAAGCAATAAAATGAGTATTATTATCCGCTCATCGTATATTTCTTCACGCTCATCGAGTAAAAGCTGTTGTCGAATGAATACTCTTTACACTTCCTTTAGGCTAGTAGATGTATTTATTAGCTGAAACTCCGTACGGTTTCGCGGGGTTTCAACAGTTGGGAGGGATCATGAGGTTTACTCATCCTGTCAACACGCTCAAGAAGCTCGGCTGCGGCCTTGCATTTGGAGCAGCGGCCATTATGGCCATGCCGACTTCGGCGCTCGCTTGCACCCAGATCTACATGGGCAGCCAGCTCACGGCAGACGGCAACACGTACTACGGACGCTCCGAGGACTTCGGCCCGCGCTACATCAAGCACTTTGGCATCGAGCCCGCACACAAGGACGGCAGCAAGTACACCTCGGTCGAGTCCGGCTTTGAGTACAAGTCCAAGGGCGCAACCTACCGCTACACCTTCGTTCGCGACAACCCCTCTCAGTGGGAAGATCGTTACGACGCATATTCCGAGGCTGGCATCAACGAAAAGGGCGTTTCCTGCTCTGCCACGCTGAGCACCTCCTATAACGAGAAGGCAGAGGAAGCCGACCCCGTCACCGAGGAGACCGGCATCGGCGAGTACAACTACGCCAGCGTCATTCTGGGCGAGAGCGCCACGGCCCGCGAGGGTGTCGAGCTCCTCGGCAGCCTGATTGACGAGCAGGGCGTCTGCTCCAACGACCAGATCATCATTGCCGACAACAACGAGACCTGGTTGTTTGCAGCGCTTTCCGGCCACCAGTGGATCGCTATGAGGCTCACCGACGATATTGCCTCACTCAACCCCAACATCGGCAACCTCACCTATGACGTCGACCTCGACGACACCGAGAACTGCCTCCACTCCGAGGGCATCGAGTCCATGCCTAAGGAGAAGGCTTTGCCGAGTACACCGACGGCAAGTTCGACGTCGCCAAGACCTACGGCGAGGAGATTAGCGAGGCCGGTATGCACCAGTGGTCGCGCTATGTCCAGGGCCGCGATTACTTCATGGCTCCGCTTGCTGAGGGCACCGACTATGAGATCGTCAAGGACGAGCGCGAAGACGCTCGTGCGACGACCGGCGCCTGGTCCACGAGATGCAGCCGCTGTTCTTCCAGCCCGGCAAGTCCGACTGGAACACCTTTGAGATGATTCGTTCCTTCGCCGCTCGCGGCGAGAATGTCGCCGGCCTCAACGCCAACACCGACGGCGCCTATGCCATCGGCTCCAACCGCAACACCGAGATCCACACCTTCCAGATCCGTCACGGCATGGACCCCGAAATCGCGACCATCCAGTGGGAGATGCTCTCCAACGCCGAGTTCTCCGTCGCTATCCCCCTCTATTCCGCACTGCTCACCGAGGTCAGCCCCTACTTCAGCGATCAGGATGTCTCCTTCGATCACTGTGAAGAGGAAGACGTCGTGAACAACGAGGAGCCCAAGAACTCCATCAACTACGTCCTCATGGACATCAACACGCTCGCCTATGAGAACCGCGACAGCTGCGCCACCGGCGTCCGCGCCTATCTCGACGCCCTGCAGAAGGAGCTCATTGAGCAGAACCTGACCGTCGACGAGGCCATGCAGGCCGCCAAGGACACCGAGGCCCGCACCGCCCTGGCCAACAAGGCCGGCAAGGCAGCGACCAAGAACACCTACGTCAAGTGCAAGGCCATGCTCGAGGAGATGCGCGACTACCTCAAGAAGGGAGACTTCTCCGAGAAGTTCGTCCCGAGTGACTACGATGCCGACAACGACTGCCTAGTCGAGTCCATCACCTACGCCGACGAGGCCCTCTCCGATGAGGACGTTGCCGAGCCCGAGGTTGAGGAAGAGGCGACCGAGGAGAAGTCCGAGGGCAACAACATGGCCGCCATGGCCGTTGGCGCCGTCGTCATCATCGGTGTCTGCGGCTTCGTGCTCTATCGCCGCAAGAAGGCCTAAGACCCTCGCGTTCCAAGAGACGGGCGGGGTCGCATGAGTCATCCCGCCCGCTCAGCCTGCCCTTTTGACCGGCAGGAAACGCCGCCGAAATCTTTTCAAAAAAAGATTTCCCCGCACACACTTCGCTGTGCTATAGTGCAGCGCAACAGCAACGAGGTGCAACCGCGCCAAGGCATCACGAAAGGAGCCACCAAGATGATGAACACAATGAAGTCCCTCAACAACTGGTGGTGGCGTGATGCGAATACGATCGGTCGACAGTGAGTCCCTCACGCCTGTTTTTGCGCTCTAGGTGATTGGAAGGCCTCCGGTTTCGACCGGGGGCCTTTTTCTATCTCGAGCCCGATCGCATTCGCATCACGCGCCTCCGTTTTTCTCTTACACTCCCCTTTTTGAAAGGACTTTTACCATGTCTCAGAACACCACCGCCACAGCCCAGCCCCGCACCGTCCAGACCGCCGACCGCGGCAAACTCGATATCCACGCCCTTGTCCTGCTCGCCATTCTGCTTGCCGCAGGCTTCATCCTCAACTTCACCGTCGGCAAGGCAATCTCGGGCATCTCGGGCGGTATGATCAGTCCCGAGTTCATCATCTCGGCCTTCTGCTCACCATCCTGGTCGTTCGTCCCAACATTGGCCAAGCGCTCGTCATTGGCCTCATCTCAGCGGCCGTGATCCAGATCACCACCACCTCGCCGTTTGTCGATTTTGCCGCCGAGGGTATCGCCGCCATGCTCATGGCCGTCATTGTCAACGCCGCCGCCAAGGACGGCCAGGTTAAGCCCGTCGTCGCCATCGTCGCAACATTCGTGACCACCTTTGTCTCCGGCGTTATCTTCATGGTCATCAAGATGGCCATGCTCGGCGTGGTGGGCGAGCTCGCCGCAGCATGCTGCCCGTCGTCGCCATGACCGCCGTGTTTAACGCCATTCTGGTCGGCGCCCTCTACATGCCCATCCAGAAGGCCCTTAAGCTCAACTAACCTGTTCGGCTTTGCGAGCCACCCCATCTTGGCGTTCATTCGTCGCTCGCGTACCCAAGTACGCTTCGTTCCTCTTTCGCGCCAACCTGGGGCACCTCGTAAAGCGTCTCCGTGCTTCACCGCCAAAGACTGTCCCAAACAACGAGCTCTTGAGGACGTCTTATAAACGACTGGACATGCAAGAACGTCCCCAATGACTATGAAAGGTACCCATGGAAACGATCATCAACGTCGACGATGTCTCGTTCTCCTATGGCACGCAAACCGAGCAGGCGCTCAGCCACGTTTCGCTCAGCGTGAACAAGGGAGATTCATCGGCATCATCGGGCCTCGGGCGCCGGTAAGTCCACACTTGCCGCCTGTCTGTCGGGCGCCGTGCCTCACCACTACACCGGCACCTTTTATGGCTCCGTGTTAGTTGACGGCCACGACACCTGCGAGGTCTCGCTCACCGACGTATCGCAGGTCGTCGGTAGCGTACTGCAGGACATCGATACGCAGATGGTCGCTTCGGTCGTTGAGGACGAAATGCTCTTTGGCCTCGAGAACTTTGGCGTTCCGCACGATCAGATCGAGCAGCGCGTGAGCGAGACGCTTAAGACCGTCGGTATCAGCGACCTGCGCGACCGCGAGATCGCCACCCTCTCGGGCGGCCAAAAGCAAAAGGTAGCTATCGCCGCCATCCTCGCCATGCTCCGCGCGTCTTAGTGCTCGATGAGCCAACCGCAGCGCTCGATCCCGCCAGTTCCACCTTGATCTTCGAGACGCTGCGCGAGGCAAACCGCGCGCTCGGCATCACCATCGTCGTCGTTGAGCAAAAGGTCGCTTTACTTTCGGAGTACTGCAACCGTGTGTTGGTGCTCGATCACGGCCAGATCGCGCTGCAAGGTGAGCCGCACGAGGTCTTCGCACGCACCGACGAGCTTCGCACCATCGGCGTCGATTGTCCGCGCGTCACGCGCATCTTCAACAGTCTCGAGCCGATGGCTTGGTAAGCGGCACGCCCTGTCTGGATGTCGACGAGGCAGAACGCCTGATCACGGAAATCGTCGACCCCGACCGTGCGACAAGCGATACCCAGGCGCCCGCAGCTCCCCGCACGCGCCGTCGCTGCGCCCGCATGCGAAAGACGCCGAGCCGGTGCTCACCTTTGACCATGTCGAGTTTTCTTACCCCCATGGAGCGCCGCCGTCCACGACCTCAACTTGACGCTCTACCCCGGCGAGCTCGTGGGCATTGTCGGCCAAAACGGAGCCGGCAAAACCACGCTCACCAAACTGCTCACGGGTTTGCTCAAGCCCGCATCGGGCAGCGTACGCGTTACGGGCTTGGACACGGCATCGGTTCCCACGAGCCGCATCGCACACGAAGTGGCAACGCTTTTCCAGAACCCCGACCGCCAAATCTGCAAAGACACCGTGCTCGACGAGGTCGCCTTTGGTCTAGAACTTGCCGGCATCGACCGCGCCGAAGCCCTGCGTCGCGCCCAGCTGGTCATCGACCGCTTTGTCTGCCCGCCGACGAGGCACCGTTCTCACTGTCGCGCGGCCAACGCCAGATGGTGGCGCTCGCCTCCGTTGTGGTGATCGAGCCCAAGATCGTGGTGCTCGACGAGCCCACGAGCGGCCTGGACTACCGCGAGTGCATGACCGTGATGGAAACGGTGCGCACCATGGCAGAGCGCGGTTGCGCCGTCATCATGGTCTGTCACGACATGGAAGTCGTTTCCGACTTTGCCGAGCGCATCGTGGTGATGGCCAACGGTCGCATCCTCGACCGCGGCCGCACGCACGAGCTGTTCTCGAACATCGAACTCATGCAGCGTGCCTACGTTGAGCCGCCCCAGGTCATCGAACTCTCGCGCCGTCTGGCATCCACCGTCTCGCCCGCCTTTACGCAGGTGAGTGAGGTCACTGATATCGTTCGCATTACCGAGGAGATGGTCCGCCGTGGTTAACGTCATCGACTACATGCCGGGCGACACGCTGCTACACCGCCTGAACCCCGTCATCAAACTGGGCCTCGCCGCCACCATCATCATCGGCATTTTCTTGTCCGACACCTATGTGGCACTGCTGGGCTTTCTGGCACTCACGCTCGCGCTGGGAGCCTACGCCGGCGTCGTCGACCGCCTGCTCGCTCTGCTCAAGCTACTGATTCCACTCGCGCTCATCATGCTGGTGCTGCAGCTGGCTTTTATGCGCGATGGCAACGTGGTGTGGAGCTTTGTCACCGATGAAGGCTCATCACCGGAACAAAGGCCTGTCTGCGTCTGCTGGGCGTGGCGCTACCGCTTATTCTGATGCTCATGGTGACCAAGCTCAACGACCTTGCCAACGCCTGCGTCGAGGTGCTGCACGTTCCGTATCGTTACGCCTTCACCTTTACCACGGCGCTGCGCTTTGTGCCAGTGTTTGGCCAGGAGATGAACGCATCATGGAGGCGCAGACCGCACGCGGCATCGAGTATGACACCAAGAACCCCATCAAGAAGCTCAAGCTCATGCTGCCGCTGTGCGTGCCGCTACTGATCTCGAGCGTGGGTAAAACCGATGCCACGGCCCTGGCAGCCGAGCAGCGCGGCTTCTACCTGCGCACGCGCGCGAGCTCGTACAAGCGCTACCCCATCAAGGGCCTGGACATTGCCATACTTATTGTCAGCATTGCCCTCATCGTCCTCGGCTTCCTGTTTTAACCCATCGCCCCCGGCAACCGACAAATTCAAAAGGCCTCGGCTCGCACCAAACGAGTCGAGGCCTTACTGTTCCCCCCAGATAAAACCTACCAAAATAAACCTGTCTCTTTTTGGCAGGTCGAGGGCTACAGGCGGTAGGGGGCGCCGCTGCGGATGATGGATTCGCGCACCAGGACGTCCATGGCGTCAAGGGTAATCTCGGGCATCTCCCGGTACTTTTGCAGCACCGAGAGCTCGGTGCAGGCCAGAATGACGCGGTCGCAGCCGCTGCGGGCGAACTCCCACATCACGCGGTCAAACTTGTCCATATCGGGCTCGCGTCCGGCCTTCACGTCATCATAAATCAGCGACATCACGTCGGCCTGGCGCTTCTCGCTGGGATAGACGACCTCGACGCCCGCGGCCTCGCACTCGCGCCCATAGACGCCTGCACCCACGGTGCCGTCAGTGCCCATGATGCCGATCTTGCGCACCGGCTCGGACGGCATGCTCAGGTTGGGATCGAACTCGCACTCCCCCATCACCGCGCCCGCCAGGGCATAGCGCACCGACTCACGCGGCATGTGGATAATCGGCACCTTGGTAAACGACTGAATCTGGTCGTAGAAGTAGTGCGATGTGTTGCAGGGAATGGCAATGTGCGCGCAGCCCAGTGTCTCGAGCGCCTGTGCGCACTCCTTCATGGTCGCCAGCAGCTCGGCATGCTCGCCGGTCTTGATGGCCAGCGTACGGTCGGGCATGGTCGACTTGGAAAGCACCACCATGTCGATATGCTCCTGATCACAGGCAGCAGCCGTATGACGCACGACCTGGTCGTAGTAATACGACGTGGCCTCAGCGCCCATGCCGCCGATAACTCCCAGCTTTTCCATCGCCGCCTCCTTGGTGACGCTCGCACCGTTGCGCGTATCATGCCCGCGCCGCCCGATGTAAACCGGGCGGGCGCCGCGCTCATCTACTTGTAATACGTCTTGAACAGCTTAAAGTGACGCAGCTTGGTGTGCCGCATGCGCAACCAGCGGTTAAAGACAAAATCGCCCTTCATAAACGAAGGATCGGCGGCCTTGCCCTCCTTGGCCAGACGATGCGCCTTCGCACGCAGCTCGGGGTCCTTGACATACTTGTCAACGACACCCATGGGGACGACCATCCACAGAGCCTCGTCCTGCGCCGTCACAAATTCCGGCTCAAACGGACGGTTATAGACGTACTCATCACACGTACTTGGCAACGTTAAAGCCGCTGTTGGTGACGTAGTAGTTACTGCGGCCCTGACGCGTGTTGAAGTCGAAGAACTTAAACGAACCATCGCGTTGGTCGTACTTGACGTCGAAGTTGGAGAAGCCCGTGAACTTAAGGTCCTCAAGCAGCTTGCGCACGCCACCCATGAGCTCGTCGTTGGGCTCGGTGATGATGCAGCGTGGTTGCCGACACCATGGGGCTGATGCTCCTCGAGCAGCACGTGACCCAGGCACATCATGCGAACCTTGCCGTTGCGGTCGGAATAACTGGTAAGCACGCGCATGTACTCGTCGTTGCCGGGCACGCGGTCCTGCAAGATGAGGTCATCGGTGTAGCCACTGGCGTACACATCGCGAATGACCTGCTCCAGCTCGGCGCGATCGGCAATCTCGTAGGCCTTCTTCTGGCCCTCGAACTCGTGCTCCCACCACATGATGCCGTCAGAGGGCTTCAGAATCATCGGGAAGGGAAAGTCGATCTGGTCGAGCACCTCGCGGAAGCCTCGCCCTGGGCGTTGAGCATCGCCATGGTAAAGGTAAACGTGTGCGGATAGGGCACACCGTGCTTCTCGCACAGCTCGTAGAAGATCTCCTTCTTCTGGCACTGCTCGAGCATGCTGTAGGGCGCATAGGGCGCGATGACGTTGGAGGCAAGCTGGCCGGCATCCTGAGCCTGTGCGGCAAGCGCGACGTAGTTATCGCCGCAGCCCATGAGGATAATCTTCCTATCGGGATTGGCCTGTGCAATGCCGTTGACGGTCTCGATCATGACCGGCATAGTGTCGATATCCACATTGGGCGTATAGTCGATAATCTGGCTGCGGTATGCAGGACCCGTCTGATACTTGCCAAAGACCAGGCTCTTGACCTGATACTCCTCGTAGAAGCGCGCGCCACCGAATAGGCGTTGATATCGCCGCCGAGCAGCACGGGTATAAACTCGCGCTCTGTAAACTGCAATGCCATGGAAACTTCCTATCATCAACTGCCCGTACGATGGGCGGTCTTTATGCAACTGGTTTATTCTAGCGTGCCAAACCGTCGCTTCCCAAAGTTCCACCATATCTATGGCAAGCAGGCGCTTATGATCGAGCCCGCAGGGTTCCGTAACGTTAAAGTTGAACTCTATGGTTTCTTAACAATTCACTATAACTGCAGGTCAAGGCCAAAACCTCAAGTTCAACTTGACCCTTTAGAACCTTTAAGGTTCAAGTTGAAGTCGAAAGCAGTAGTAGAATACCTTTCGAACTATAACCTACGATTGATTGCAGAGGGACTGGATGCAGCATTCGAACCATCGCACCGCAGCGCTCATCGCGTCGAAGCCGGCTCGTATCATCACGAGCGCCGCGCTTGCCGTTACACTGACGGCCGCGCCGATGCTCTCCCCCGTCGCAGCCTATGCCGCCTCGCAGGCAACGCAGGATCAGCTTTCCGCTGCCCAGCAGAAAATCGAAACCGCCACGAGTGCCTACAACGAAGCCCGCACCAAGCTCGAGGATCTGCAGAAGCAAATCGACACTAACGAGGCAAGCATCGAGAAGATCGAAGCCGAACTTCCCGATCAACAGGCCAAGGCGAGCTCCGCCATGCGCGATCTGTATAAGTACCAGAAGGGCACCAACCCCATCGTGAGCTTCCTGGTCAACGCGCAGAGCCTGGGCGAGTTCATCACCACCTGCAAGTACACCAACCAGATCACGAGCTCGAGCGTCGACGAGATCGAAGAGCTCAACAAGATGCAGACCGAGCTCGAGCAGAACAAGACCGAGCTCGAGCAGGCGAAGTCCCAACTCGAGACCGAGCAGAAAACCGCCGAGGACGCACTGGCACAGGCCCAGCAGCTTCGCAGCGAAGCCCAGGCAAAGGCCGAGCAGGAGAATGCCGCAGAGCTGGCCAAGCTCGAGGCCGACAAGGCCGCTGCCGCCGAGAAGCTCTCGGGCGAGGGCGTGAGCGGCAACAACTCCAACAGCCAGGCCAATAACGCCAACACCACTATCGACACCACGGTGAACAACTCCAATACCGGCAACTCCGATTACGACTCGTTTATCAACGAGTGGACGAGTCGCATCGACAACTACCTCGCCGGCTCCCCCATGGCAGGCCAGGGTTACAACTTTGCCGTGGCAGCCTGGAACACCGGTGTTGACCCTCGCTGGTCTCCCGCCATCGCCTGCATCGAGAGCAGCAAGGGCCTCTATTGTGCCGGCTCCTATAACGCCTGGGGCTGGAGCGCCCGCGGCGGCGGCTGGCGGAGCTTTGGTAGCTGGAGCGAGGGCGTCTCTGCCCACGTTGCCTACCTGGGCGCCAACTATGGCTCCACGCTTACCCCGGCAGCCGCCAAAAAGTACTGCCCGCCCACGTGGCAGGACTGGTACAACAAGGTTGCAACCCAGATGAACCGCATCTAAGATCAACGTCAAAGGGCCCCAATTGGGGCCCTTTTTCTTTTACGCGACGGAGGTATCGACGACGCCAGTCGCGTTTGCAATGGCAACAATGATAATCATTACCAACAAGAGCACACCCATAGCCTTGAGCCAGAGCTTTGCAAGCTTTTTACCGCGGTATCTATCGAGTAGCTCAAACCGCCGGCGAAGGCGGCGTTTGTCGAGCATCACAAAATGGATGAGCACTACGAGACCGTCGACGAAGATAAAAAACTCAATCGCGAGAAACCACATCGGGTAGTTTTGGTTGGCGCCCGTAGGATGAAAAACGGCAAAATGGCTTCCGGCAAAGAAAACAAGTAGCGAAAGATAGACGAATGCGTTCCAAATGCGCCCAACGGTGTCGGGAATGCGGGAGAGTAAATTCGGGCGCTCAGGCACCAACGGCAATCCGCCCTGAGACTGAATCCGTGGGAGGCACGGGCG
>ENA-OQAN01000923-OQAN01000923.1-human-gut-metagenome-genome-assembly--contig:-NODE-923-length-13994-cov-2.123675_pt1 | contig 13994 bp, 18 predicted proteins | sample MGYA00242735_ERZ504527 | MGnify/ENA primary metagenome ERZ504527 (study PRJEB26092, sample SAMD00036230) | human gut metagenome | host: Homo sapiens | study: EMG produced TPA metagenomics assembly of...
TGCGAAATCGATAAGTATGCAGACCGAAGTTATCGAGCAATTTTTAACACAGAAGGAGAGTGGTTTTGTAATGACGCAAAAAAAATACGCCCAGAAGAACTACCAGAGTTTGATCTCTTGTGCGGAGGATTTCCGTGCCAGGCTTTTTCAGTTGCTGGAAAAAGACAAGGTTTTGAAGATGCCAGAGGAACTTTATTCTTTGAAATTGCCAGACTGGTTAAAGCAAGACGACCTCCGTATCTTTTACTTGAAAATGTACCCGGATTGTTATCGCATAACAAAGGCGCGACGTTTAACACCATCTTATATACGCTTTATGAACTGGGGTATCATGTGGAATGGCAAGTGCTTAACAGCAAGGATTTCGGAGTCCCTCAGTCCAGAAAAAGAGTGTATCTTATCGGATATCTTGATGAAAGATGTGCCGGAAAAATATTACCTTTCACCGGAGCAAACAAGAAGGCTCTTGTTCAAATCGTCCCAGGCTGCCAGGGGAGCAGAGTTTATTCCAAAGACGGATTAAGCTGTACTATCACTTCCACTGCAGGAGGGATGGGAGGAAAAACAGGGCTTTATGATGTTGGGGTACCCATTAAGGAAAATACCAAAAAAGGTTATAAGATGGCATATGAAGGCGACAGCTTGATCTGGGATATGCGGGATGAATACCCGACGGGGAAGAGTGGGGCATCAGGTTGCCCATACGCTGACAACGGGCAGTACCCAGGGGACCGTGCATTTTGTAGATCTGGATTCCAGACTGCGTGTAACCGAAGTGGCACGCTGTATCACAACAAGGCAGAATAGCCTTAGTGACAAACATCTGGGGGAACGCTCCGGAGCATTGGAAGAAGAGGGACCAAGAGCTGTTTTGACACCCGAAAGGAAAAACGTCCGTCAACAGGGACGTTGGATGAAAGCACCAGAGGAAGAAATGTTCACTTTAACTGCACAGGACCGGCATGGGGTGTGTTATGAAGGAAGAATTCGGAGACTGACACCACGGGAATGCTTGAGATTACAAGGATATTATGAGGAACAGATCGACAAGATCCTGGAACTTAATTCTGATGCACAGGCATATAAGCAGGCAGGAAACGGGGTAACCGTTAATGTGATCGAAGCCATAGGAAGACGCTTGTTTCAGGTACATTCCGGTATCCATGTTCTGCAGTAAGGTGGTGTCAGGATGGATCTGAAAGAACAATACTTTGGAACCGAAATAGAAATGACGGGGATTACCAGAGAAGAGGCAGCAAATGCAGTAGGAGAATTGTTTGGAACACAGCCATATTATATCGGAACCTACTACAGTACTTGGGGAGTCAGAGATCTGGAAGGAAAAGAGTGGAAGTTTACCTACGATGGGAGCATCCATACACAGCGAAGAAATGGAAACCGTTATGTTTATGCAGATAGTGAGTACAGCACAGAAATGGTCAGTCCAAAACTGGAATATGGCGAAATGGAAAAACTGCAACAGGTTGTCCGCTGTTTAAGAAGCATGGGGGAAAGTCAATTCCTCCTGTGGAATGCATGTTCATGTGGATGCCTCCAATCATACACCACGAAGTTTAAAGAATGCTCTCACGATCATGTATTCCAAAGAAGATATTTTATTTAAAGCATTGCAGGTAAACCCCAGCCGGGTGGAACAATGGTGTAAAAAAGTCCGTGAAAATGTGCTGGAAGATATCCGGAAAATGCCTTCCGGGAATATGTCCATGGATAAATTTCGTCAGCTGTGGTATGAGGAAAGAAGAATGGGAGGAAGATCGCATAGTCACTATGATGATACCAGGTACTATGCGCTGAACCTGCATGCTGTGTTTGATAAGGGAACGGTGGAATGGCGGTGTTTTAACAGTACCCTCCATGCAGGAAAAGTACGTGCAAATATCACCCTTGCTTTAGCAATTTCTGCTCAAGCTATCAATCAGAAATGTACCCATATGAGAAAGACGGAGATTTCTGAAAATCCCTGTTTTACTTTTCGGACCTTTCTTCTTCGGCTTGGCCTGATCGGACCAGAATATAAGAATGTGCGGAAACACTTATTGGATCATCTGGAAGGGGACAAAGCATGGAGATATGACAAGAACACCTATGAATGTCTGAAGAGAAAGCAGGAAGAGCGATAAAGGAGGGAAAGTTATCAAAGAACGTTTGTATTTTGCGTATGGAAGTAACATGAATCTGGATCAAATGGAATTTCGATGCCCGAATGCAGAAGTATAGGAAATGTAGTGGTGAAAGATCACCGCTTGGCATTCCGGGGGAATAGCAGGGGAAATGGAGTAGCCAGTATCCTGCCGGAGCAAGGGGAACAGGTATCGGGTGTGTTATGGAGTATTACAGAAAAATGCGAAAAAAGCCTGGATTACTATGAAGGATATCCATATCTATATGGAAAACAGGATATTCTTGTGCAGTGTGAAGATGGGCAGGAACTTTATGCAGCTGTATATATTATGAATGAACCCTACCAGAGCCAGCCGGCACTTCCGGGCAAATTATATCTGGAAGGGATTCTGGAAGGATGCAGGCAGAATGGATTATCGGAAAATGAGATTCAAAAAGCTGTCCATACGACCAGAAAAGAAATGAAGAAGCAAGAGAAGAAAAAAGAGTCTCATGGTCGGGAAGTGGGACGATAAGGATAAAGGAGAAAGAATGATTATGAAAGGAAAATGGAAAACCAGAGCCATGGCATTTGTCATGCTTTTAGTATGGGAATGAGTTCGATGATTCCTTCATCCGTTTATGCTGCGGCGGAACAGCCGGAGACAAAAGTAGAAACGGAAACGCAGGTATTTGAGGAACAGACAGAAGAGAAGGTAAGAGCAGAAGATATTGTAAAAGATGTCTCAGATAAAGAGTTCCGGGTAGAAACTTCTATGGAAGGGATTTCTTATGACCCGGAGCGGGAGAGTGTCCTGCTGTCTGAAATCAAAGATCAGGATGGAGGCTCTTTCCAGCCGGAAAACCCAGGTGTTTATTACGCACAGTATCTGGTTACCCCAAAAGATGGAAGTGAGCCATATATGATTGGACGGACCATCACATTGACCGATACGGAAGGCTGGCACACTCGGAATCCAATGGCGGGGAGAAACAGAAGGAAGATACGTCTTCTGAAGAAGAGTCGGAGCAGCCTCTTCCTGTAGAGATTACCAGTTCCCAGCCGGAAGATACCCCGGATGTCCTTGCAGAACTGGAAAGAGATATTGAAGAGGGAAATGTGATGATGTTTTCTGCTGCAGATGGCATGGGAAAAAGTGAAACAGTCCATCTGAATAAAGGACGGACCATTTACTATCCGGATTATTTAGGTAATTATCTGACATGCTTATTTACGGTGAATGGAAAACTGGCGTACTGTCTGGAATCCCACCGTGCATCACCGCCTACTGGTGACTATGTTGCGGATATTCTGGAAAGTAATAAGAATCTTCAGAAAGTTCTTTATTATGGATATGGTGGAGCTGGAGATATCACAGGCAGTTACCTGTCCGGGAAAAGTGATGACGAAAAGTATGTTTATACCATCTTGCAGCATCTTATGCCTATTGTGGGGATCTGGCATTTACAGGATGCCCGTATGAAAACCTGGTCAATGCAGGTGTGATTGCTTATATCAATCACTTATTTTGGCATGGAAGAGCCGCCAAAAGGTGAGCTGTCTTTTTCCAATGCAAATGTGACTGCAGTAAGAGAAGGTGATATCCAGAAAACACCAGATATTACATTGAACGGTGACCATCGGAATAAGATTACCATCCTGTTCCACAGGGTGTAACCGGATATAACAAGTCAAAAGGAACAAATGTAAGCGGCGGAAATCTGGAAGTTTATGGGGGAGATACGTTTTATTTGCAGGCACCTCTTACGGTAACTGGGAAATGGGAAAGCGGGCAGCTTTATGGTTCTGTCCGTGAGAGCTGGAAAACATTGGTTTTAACTTCCACCGGAGGAAACAATCAGGATATCGGAGCATTTATTTCTGAAAAAGCAGCTCCGGTATCTTTTGATATCCAGTGGCTAAATCTTGCCAGAGTTAAGATTCTGAAAAAGGATGCGGAGACAGGGAACCCGTTAGATGGTGCAGTCTATGGCGTTTATAAAAACAGTACCTGTACGGACCAGCTGTTGACCATTGCTATGACAGGTGAAGACGGTATCAGTTACAGTGACTATTTTGATGCAGCATTAGAAACTGTTTATGTAAAAGAGATTACAGCGCCTAATGGATATGCAATCAATAAGACTGTATATCCGGTTCATGTGTCCGCTGGATCAAGTGTAGAGGTAGAAGCAGTAAATACCTCGGTAAAAGGCAAGATTACAGTTAAGAAACAGGACGTGGATACGGGAGATTTCCTTCCGCAGGGAGATGCAAAACTGGACGGTGCTGTTTACGGGCTGTATGCGAAAGAAGATATCCAGAAACCAGATGGAACTGGAGTTTTATACAAAGCAGGAAGCCTGATCCAGGAAAAAACCTTTGGAAAGAGCGGAGAAATCGTATTTGAGAATGTATACCTTGGAGCAATGTATGTGAAAGAAATCGCTGCACCAGAAGGATACCTTCTGGAGGAAACGGAATATGATGCAACGCTTATTTATGAAGGACAGGAAAAACCGATTGTAGTAAAGGCGCTGACTGTCAAGGAAAAAGTTAAGAAACAGGCGTTTCAGATCATTAAGATTTCAGAGGATGGAGAGCAGACGGAGACAGATTTAGTGGAGGGAGCAGAATTTACCATATATCTGGTCAGCAATCTCTCCAAAGTAAAAGACGGTACCTTAAAACCGGGAAATGGTTCTGAATTTACCCCGGAAGATTTTATTGGTTATGATTTTACAGACGAAGAAGTGGCAGTCACCTATGAGGATGGGAAAGAAATAGAAGTACCTGTCCTTGTAACAGATAAAAAAGGATATGCCAAGAGCGTGGAACTTCCATATGGACAGTATGTGGTTGCAGAGACCAAAACACCGGAAAATCTGAAACAAGTCCATCCGTTTTTGGTAACTGTAAACGAAGACAGCAGAGATCCGCAGGAATGGAGAGTCTTTGATGACCGCCCATTTGAATTCATGCTGAAGATCATAAAGAAAGATGCGGAAACAGACCATAATGTATTAAATAATTCTGCAACTTATAAGATTTGGGATTTTGAGAAAAAAGCATATGTGGAACAAATGGTATATTATCCAGAGAAAGAGAAAATCTCTGAGTTTTCCACTAATGCAGACGGATATCTGATCCTGCCAGAAGAATTAAAGGCAGGGCATTATCGGATTGAAGAAATCCAGGCACCGGATGGATATGTGAGACAAGGGTATGAGGAAGAACAAACAAAGGCTATTGAAATTGTGATTAATTCTGACACGCCTCATCAGATCGATCCGGATACAGGCGCTTATATTGTGGAAGTCGTACAGTATAATGAGGTGCAGACAGGTCATCTTACTTTGACAAAAAGTAGGAGAACAGCTAAAAACAGTCAAAGATGAGAACCTGCTGGAAAAAGCAAAAAAAATTCTTTGTAACATTGAAAGATATGGTTATGGGGGAAGTTTCAGTTGAATCTGGACTGGAAAAGAAGTTTATCTATGAGGAATCCGGTGTGGAAGGAGCTGTTTTTGAACTTCATGCGAAAGAAACCATCTATACGCCAGACGGAGCTGTAGATGAGAATGGAAACCGCATCATCCGTTATGAAAAAGATGCACTTGTGGCAACGCTGACTACAGATGAAGATGGGAAAGCGGAAACAGGAGAGTTGCCATTAGGAAGTTATTATTTAAAAGAAACGACAGCTGGTGACCATTTTGTCTTAAATCCTGAACAGAAGGAGTTCACACTTTCTGCAGAAGATGACACAGTATCCGTTGTTTATGAAGGTGTTACTTATAAGAATGAGCGGCAGAAAATCCAAATTTCTGTGGAGAAGAAAAATTCCGTAACCAAAGAAGCACTGGAAGGTGTGGTGTTTGGTTTGTATGCCGGGGAAGATATCAAAAATATGCAGGGCAAGGTTGTGGTGGAAAAAGATACGCTGCTTGAAACAAAAGCGACAGATCAGGAAGGCAGACTTACCTTTGAAAGTGACCTGTGGCATGGACATTATTATGTAAAAGAAGACCAGCATCTGCCGGGATATCTGCCAAATGATGAAATCTGGGAAATTGATGCAACGTATGAAGACCAGAATCTTCCGGCTATCCTTCTGGAAAAGGAAGTAGAGAACCAGCCGACAGAAAGCTATTTTACAAAGACAGATATTGTAACCGGTGAACCGGTAGAAGGTGCAAAACTGCAGATTCTGGATGAAGAAGGAACCGTTGTCCGTGAATGGATCACAACCAAGGAAGAACATCTGGAATATGCACTTCCGGCGGGAAACTATATCCTTCATGAAGAACTTCCACCGTTAGAGGATGGATATGTAAGTGCAGAGGATGTGTCTTTTGAGGTTAAAGAAGATGGAACGATCACAAAAGTGGAAATGAAGGATGATTTTTCAAAAGTGGATATCAGCAAAACGGATATTACTGGAGATACCGAGCTTGTAGGTGTGAAACTTCAGGTATTAAACAGCAAAGAAGAAGTGCTGGATGAATGGATTTCCGATGGAACAGAACATCGAATTGAATATCTGCCAGTGGGAGAAGAACTGACGCTTCGTGAAACCCAGACAATTTCTGGATACACGCTGGCGGAGGATGTGAAGTTTACTTTAGAGGATACGGGTGAAGTACAGAAGGTATCCATGAAAAATGAATTTGTCTATGGAAAAATCTTCTTAAGGAAAACAGACCTTCAAAGCGGAGATGCCCTTGCAGGTGCAGAATTTGAAATCCGGAATAAAACGACCAATGAAGTGGCCGGAGTTCTTAAGACAGACCAGAACGGGCAGGCAGAAAGTGAAGAACTGCTGATCGGAAGTTATAACGAGAAAGGAATCAAAGAACTGTTCCAGTATGAAGTCGTGGAGACAAAGGCTCCAGAGGGATACCAGCTGGATTCCAGGCCACATCCGGTTACCTTTGATTTAGAAGGGGAAAAGGATGGAGAGATTTTAGTGGAGCTGGATGTGACCAATCAGAGAATTCCAACAGATGCTCCAAAAACAGGGGATGATACGGTATCACCAATGCTGCTTCTTGGTATTTGTGCGGTTTGTACAGGAATACTGATTGGATGCTTTGTTTATCGCAAGAAAAAGCAGGAAACAGATGAAAAGAAGAAAACTAAATAATAGTGGTAATTTCAAAACAGCCGGGAATTCCCGGCTGTCCGGGAAAATAGGAAAACCGGCTGGAAAGAAAGGTGTCCGAGAAGTGTTCGAAATCCATGATCTCTCATCCTCTCTTCCAGCTGGAAGTGTTCAAAACAAGGAGAATTGCAACAGGGTGTTGACGAGCCTTCCTGTGTGTAGTCTGTTCTTACATGCAGGAAAGCGCCAGGATCCTCCTGATGTAGGGTAGAAAAAAGAGATTTAAAGATGGGAATTCTTGTACTGGCGAGGCAGACGGAATATAATGAAATTAACTAGGAAATTCTGTGTGAAAATGCAAGGGGGAATGTTCGTGAAGTCTCTATTTTCTTATGCTGACGCATATATTAAGAACTGTACGTGGAAGGATCTGGCACTCGTTAAGTTCTGCTTATGTGCCATCGGAGTCATGATTGGGTTGAGTGTTCCAAAGGAGAAAAGGAAGATTCCGTTTCTGGGGTCACTTCTCGTTTTTCTGGTGACTTATTTCCCTTTGATGGGGAAATTTATCTGTGTTATAAAAGTAGAACGGAAAAAACAAACAGCATAAATCCAGCCTGTAAAAAGGCAGGGTAAAAAAGAGAAAAATAAACAGCAGGAATGCGGTAAGTATCGTGTTCCTGCTGTTTTTGTCTGAAAGGAGAAAAAAGATATGAAACGATTTTATACAGCGGAATCTGTAACAGAAGGGCATCCGGATAAACTCTGTGATCTGATTGCAGATAGTATCCTGGATGAGTGTTTGAAAGGGGATCCAGAAGCAAGAGTAGCCTGTGAGGTACTTGCAACAAAGGGAACGGTACTTCTGGCCGGGGAAATTACAAGTAAGTATGAGCCGGATGTTTTGGCGGTTGCTGAAGATGTAGTAGAAAAAGTCGGATACCAGGCAGGAGAAATCCTCTTTGATGCTTGATCCATCAGCAAAGCCGGATATCGCACAGGTGTTCAAAACTCCATGGAATCCAGAAAGCAGCATGTAGCTGGCGAAGAATGGAAAATGGGAGCCGGAGATCAGGGAGTCATGACGGGGTATGCATGCAGTGAAACGAAACAATTTCTGCCACTTCCCGTGGTACTGGCACATCGGATTGTCCGGGAATTGTCGGCTTGCAGGATCAGTGAATATATCCGGGGATTACTGCCAGATGGGAAAGCACAGATAACCGTGGAATATGAAGATGGGAAACCTGTCCGTTTGGATACGGTCATTGTGTCCTGCCAGCATGCTGAAGAAAAGTCCCAAAAAGATCTGGAACGGGAGATTCGGCAGAAAGTGTTACGCCCGGCACTGCGGCTGCTTCCACCAGATGAGGATACCAGGATTTTGATCAATCCGTCAGGGAAATTTGTGGTGGGCGGTCTGGATGCAGATACGGGGCTGACAGGAAGGAAATTAATGGTGGACTGTTATGGTAGCATAGCGCCACATGGAGGCGGTGCCTTTTCTGGAAAAGACGCAACAAAGGTGGATCGTTCAGGGGCATATATGGCAAGGTATATTGCCAAAAACATGGTGGCTGCCGGATTGGCTGAAAAGTGTTTGGTTTCGCTTGCTTATGCAATTGGTGTGGCAGAACCTGTGATGGTGCAGGTAGATACTTTTGGTACTGGAATTGTGTGTGCGGATGACTGTCTGGCTGCAGCCATTCCGCTGGTGTTTGGTTTGACGCCAAAACAGATCATAGACCATTTCAAGCTGCAACGTCCAATCTATAGCCAAACAGCGGTGTTTGGACATTTTGGAAGAAAGGAGTTTCCGTGGGAACGTACCGATAAGGTAGAAGCACTACGGTCAGCACTATTGTAATGCCGTGGTATGAAAAAGAAGATTTGGAAAGCGAAGGGAAATGACAGCGATTGAATACTTAAAACGATATGAACCACAGCGGCTGAAACCATGCAGAGGCTTCGACATGAATATGAGCTGACCGATCATGACAGCTTCAAGATCAATGAGATCACCAGCCAGTGGCATTGGAAATCCAGGGATATCGGAGGAATCAGTGCATTGAATTTCCTGGTTCATGTGAATGGGATGTCTTTTCTGGATGCAGTTGGTTTTTTGCTGGAGCAGAACCCATCTTATATACCGCCTAACATACAGGAACGTGAAATGGCAAAGAAGCCATTTGCTCTTCCAGAACGTGCGAAGGATGTGAACCGTATCTGGAATTATCTGAAACACAGGGGAATCAGCAGGGAAACTTTTGTGTACTGTGTGAACCAAGGGATTCTCTATGAAAGCCTGCCATATCATAATGTTGTTTTTGTTGGCAGGGATGAAAAAGGACAAGCCCGGTATGCTTTCCTGCGGGGAATCTATGACCGGGGGAAACCCTTTAAGATGGAACAGTCAGGAAGTGATAAAGCATATAGTTTTTGTGTTCCACCAAGTGGGAAGTGTTGCAGAGTGGCGGTATATGAAGCGGCAATCGAAACCTTAGCACACATGACGCTGGAGGGAAATCGTACAGATAAATATCGCTTGTCCGTTGGGGGGATTTATGCTCCAAAAGATGGCAGGCGAAAAAAAGAGGAAAAACCGCCACTGGCATTGGAACATTTTCTGGAGAACCATCCGGAGGTTACGCAGATTGAAATCTGTACCAATAATGACGGACCAGGCAGATATGCGTGTGAAACTATGAAAAGAACATATCGGGATAGATATGAGATTTTGATAAACTTACCGGAGCGTGAAGGGGCAGACTATGCAGACCTGTCAAAGGAAGCATGGGAAAAGAAAGAAAAAAATCGAATGGAAAGGTAGGAGTCTCTATGGAACGAAAACTATATTTATTATCACCATTACAGGCAGAATTTTATGAAAACGAGAGTGACCGGATGTACCGGATGACGTGATGGATGGCCGTGCACTGGCAGTATATGGAGCAGACATTCTACAGAAGATGCAGGAGAGAGCGGATCATGTAGGAGAAGATCTGATGGAATATTACGATGAAAAGGATTCCGTCAAAGAAAAAGTTACAAATCTGGAGTTGTCGCTTGTCTTAAAGGATGGAGAACTTATGGGATGTGCGGAAGTTACCATCCAAGCGCCCTTAGATCGATGGGAAATGAATCGACTGGAAACTTATCTGACTGGGCAATATTCCGATGGCTGGGGAGAAGGATTTGAACAGCAGGATATTCCGGTAGAAGATGGTGTTTTAAATGTTCATTTCTGGAATAGTGACTATTTCCGGATGGATATCCTGCACAAGATTCCGGAGCAGATAAAACCGGAATGTGCAATAAAACCAAAGTTAAAACTGCTTGGGCATAATGGAAATGTTTTTTCTATTTTAGGTGATGCCAGCAAGCTTTTAAAACAGAATGGACAGCCAGAAGCCGCAAAAGAGATGTTTGACAGAGTCACGTCTTCCAAAAGTTATGAGCAGGCACTTGCGATCATCAGCGAATACGTGGAAACGGAACTGAGCAGAAATATGGATCAACCAAAGCCGGAGAAACAAGGAAAAAAGAAAACAGAAAGGGAAAGGTAAACCTATGGAATATGCTGTATTTAAACAACAGATCATGGAACAGGCAAAAAGGATTCTGCCACAAGAAGAAGGTTATGTAATCACTATTGTGGATCAAACAGAGTACGGGCTTGGCGAGATGTTGATCATCAATAAGTCTGACAAGGAAGTTGTACCAGGTATCTCTATGGAGGAGATGTATCAGGATTTTTCACAGAACAAAAAAAGTATAGAAGAAGTTATAGAAACTATACAAGATACAGTAAATACTGCATTTATGATGATCCCAGAGATAGATGGTACGCAAGGAATTGATTTCAGAGATTATGATTGCATAAAAGATCTGCTAGTGGTAGAACTGGAACGTTCTGAGTTCAACGGAGAACATTTATCTCATGGAATTTTCGAAAAGCAGCCTATTGGGGCATTGGTTCTGTATCTTAGATTGGAACAGAAGAACCAGCTGGTTATGGCAAGACTGGGAAGGGATGTATTGGAAGTTTGTGGCGTGAGTCAAAGCACCATGATGAAGCAGGCCATGGAAAATACGATAAAAATAAATCCTCCTGTGGTGATGCCAGTAGATACGAATGGCAGATTCCCTTACTTTATCCTTTCAAACAGAGAAGGGAGAAATGGAGCGACTGCCATCACATATCCGGGAATGTTAGAACAATTAAGGAAAATGGCAGGTATGGATTTTTATGTGATCCCAGCAATATCCATGAAGTTTGATTGTAGGAAAAACCGAGAATGCGCCGATAAAATATCTTAGAGAGGCGTTGAAACAAAGGAACCGTGAAATGGGTATCCAGCAGATGTTAAGTGATCATGTTTATGAGTACAGTGGAAGAGATAAAAAATTGAAACGTTGTCTCGATGAAAAGAAAAAAAATCGGGAGCGATAAGAGAAAAGTAAACTCGAAAAAGCGGTTAATTCGTTGAAGAGAAAGGATGATGCCTATGGAACATACCCTGCAGTTAGGGGAAATATTGAAAGATGGAATGTATCCTGTGGAGTCTGAAGGAGGAGACAACTGGAGGATCTTACACGGAGATACACTGAAATTAGTAAAAGCGTTTCAACCGGGAACTTTTGATGCAGTGATCACAGATCCACCCTACGCATCGGGCGGTACAAAGCAGAATGAAAGGAACCGTACAACTAATCAGAAATACAGCAGCATGTCACCGGAAAAAGCCCTGCCAGATTTTGATGGCGACCAGAAAGATCAGCGTTCCTGGACCCATTGGATGGCAGAGTGGCTGTATGATGTGAGAAAAGCATGTAAAAGTGGTGCTCCGATCTGCCTTTTTATTGATTGGAGACAGTATCCATCGATGACGGATGCTCTTCAATGGGCGGGATGGATCTGGAGAGGAACAGCGGTCTGGGATAAGACAAACAGCCGGCCACAGAAGGGAAGGTTCCGCCAGCAGACAGAGTTTATCATATGGGGAAGTAACGGACCCATGCCGATCAGCCGTCCGGTTTCCTGTCTTCCAGGTGTGTTCCGATATGGGAATCCCCAGAACCGGGTGCATGTGACAGAGAAACCGCTGCAGTTGATGAAGGACGTGGTGCAGATATGTGAGCCAGGCGGAAGAATCTTAGATCCTTTTGCCGGAGCAGGTACTACGGTTCTTGCAGCTGCCCAGCAAGGATACCAGGCGGTGGGAATTGAAGTGACAGATGCCTATTTCCAATTGGGAACGGAAAGAGTGAGAGAAGCATTGAAAGAAGAAGTGGATGTCCAATAGGATGTCCGTTTTTTTCGTGATAGAAACTTAGGGCATCCATAAGGATGCTGCCGAAAGGAGATGAGATATGGATCGAGCGTTTGCGTATGTGAGCTGCTCCGAAGAGGACAGCAGAGTAAAGGTGCAGAAATACTGCAGAAAGATTTATGAACTGGGGTATATTCCAATCTGTCCCAGATTTGGATTTGTACCATTTTTGGATGAGAGTAATGCAGAAGACCAGCAGGGGCTTGCGCAGATGTCCATGCTTCTTTTAAAACGATGCCGCATGGTAGTAGTCTGTGGAAGTAAAGTAACAGAAAACATGAATACAGAGATCAGTACAGCGGATCGACTGCATATTATCTGTACGACTTTAGAAGGACTGATTCAGATCAAAGAAACAAAATAAGGGAAAAGGGGGAAAGGAAACAGACTTGCGGTGCGACTCGTTTTGCAAGCATAGCGTTGGATATCCAAACGCACTTGGGGAGAACCCCAATCCCCTGGCAGTTGAGAAAGGAGAAAAGAAACATGTTTTTTGCAGGAATGGCTCTTGGAGCAATGGCAGGTGCAGCCCTTGGCATTGGGATCATGTGCTGTGTAGTCGCCGGAAAGCAGGAGGATCAGCGGATGGAGCAGATACGGATACGCAGACAGAAACAGGGAGAACCAAAACAGATCCAGTTCCGAGATATGGAAGGGACAAAGCGGTTCATCCTTTTGGATGGGGAAAGTCTTTGCATGATGGCAGAGGACGGAACGAAAGAGATTGGGCTTTGCCGCTTTGTGGATGAAAAGCAGGTAGATGTGAATGGGCAGGTCTGGGAGATCGGGGAATTCCTCTGGCAGATGGAACGCAGGGGAATTCAGGTGTATCCCTTAGAGACAGCAGAAAAGAAGAAAAGGTAGGTGGTTGAATGAGAAAACGAAACCATGTAGTTCCTGTCCGTCTGAATGCGAAAGAACTTCGCCATCTGGATGGGCAGGTAGCAAAGAGTGGGTTAAACAGGGAGGAGTTTTTACGTTCTGATCTTAGGCGCACAGCTGCAGACGAAGCCCTGCGAACATCACGCAGAACTTCTTCGAAAGATTGCGGGACTTTGCAACAATGCCGAACCAGCTTGCCCATGTTACCAATGGCACCGGGATGGCAGGGGAAGCCAGCGTACAGGGAGATGCTCCGGATTTCCAAAGAGACCTGCGTCTGGTGAAAGAGGAATGGTAGATGGCATATACCAGCGTTCTCCCCGTCCACCGCCTGGACCGTTCCATTGAATATGTGAAAGACCGGGCAAAGACAACCAAGAGTGCCGGATCCCTGGAAGAAGCCATTGATTATGCATTAAACCGGGAAAAGACGGAACAGACCATTTTTGAAGATGCCATTGGGTGTACCTGTGAGAATGCCTATGTGGACATGGTAAAGACAAAGAGCGTTTCCATAAAAAAGAAGGGTACAGGGATACCATTTGGTACAGAG
>ENA-OQAN01000924-OQAN01000924.1-human-gut-metagenome-genome-assembly--contig:-NODE-924-length-13981-cov-2.284467_pt1 | contig 13981 bp, 16 predicted proteins | sample MGYA00242735_ERZ504527 | MGnify/ENA primary metagenome ERZ504527 (study PRJEB26092, sample SAMD00036230) | human gut metagenome | host: Homo sapiens | study: EMG produced TPA metagenomics assembly of...
TACCAGTCAAATCTTCTAATACAAAGAGAGTATGCTTTGGATTACCGGTGGCGAGTGCCTTCGATACCTGATGGTTAATATCCTGCATCCAACGGTTTTCTCGCTGACCGATAGCTTTTAGTCTTCGTCTTGAGGATGGCGTATCACTTTCACTCTGAAACTCCATCTTCATTTTTACTTTTGCCAGTTTTATTTCCGGTATTCCTTCAGAAATGGACATAAAAAGCGCCATAGGTTTTTTCCAATGCCTATGGCGTGTAAATAATTTTCTACTCTGCGGATACCTCGTTTATGATTGTCTGCCTGAACAGGCATCTATGCCAACAGATTTTTCTATACTTTTGAAATTTTATGATACTCTTTTTTCTCTGGAAAATACAAAACTATACAATAAGTTAAATCGTCTGCGTTAACTTCCATTCGCCCATCCATCTGCTCCATCATAATAGAAATATTCTGCAACCCAATCCCTGTTTTTTGATGCTCAGAATCAAACCTGGTAATACTATTTTGAATACTGATTCCTACTTCTTCATTCCCATAACAAAGCTGTATACATACCTCATTTTCATGTTTTCCATATTTTTCAATATTAGAAATAATATTATTCATAATTCTGCCAATAAAATCTGTATTTATACATACAGATATCTGTCTCCACTCCAACCGATCTGTATTTACTTTAAATCCTTCATATTCCAGTAAAGCACACAGTTCAGAAAGATAATCTCCAAAAGCACACATAATATCTTCTGCAGGTTCCAGTTCTATATGGTGTCGTGAATTTACAAAAAAATATTCAAACATCTGCTCCGACAAATCTCTGATCTGAAGTACACGATCAAAGGCTTTATTTATATATTCCTGAGTAACCGCACCTTCTTTTTGCTGCTTTTTTAGAATCTCAAGATATGCCATCAAACCAGTCAGAGGAGTACGCAGATCATGTGACATTCCTAACACCAGCTTCTCCTGTGCACTCTTCAGGTCATACTCTATCTGCTCTTTTTTCACCAATGTTTGTCTCATATGTTCCAGTCCACTGGCTAACTGTGCAATTTCATCTGTTCCCTGAACAGTTACATTCCCCTGCAAATTTCCTCTGCTGATTATATTTACCTCTTTCATAAGGCATTGTATATATTTTACATTCTCATACATTCCGGATACAACAATTCCAATACATGCCGCGACTCCAAGTACAACAGAAAAGACCATCAATATGTTAAAATATTTATCCGCTGTTCCTTCATATATATATACATCTGCCGTTCCATCCTTAAATGAAATTCTGTGGTACATTCTCCATGTCAGATTTGGTATTTCTCTGCTGCCATACATAATTTTACCGTTGTAGGAAATATCAAACAACAACCATTTTCCCCTTGAAATCGTGAAGTCATCAATATTTCGTTCTGTACCCCATTTTTTCAACATTTTTATAATCAGATGCACTCAACTTATTTTGTGTGACATATTCCTGAAGTTCTTCTGCACGTTCTGTCTCTTCAGCATAAACATATCCTGTACGAAAGAAAAAGCGTTGCAGTAACCCCTTTCCCCCGAAACTATGTCACGCTTAACACTAATAAACCTGCTAATAACCCCTGCATAAGATAGCAAATTATCTTCCTGTCAAACTATTTCCGCAAATTTTATCCAAGGCGATATCCCTTTCCCCATACGGTTTGAATCATCTTTGGCTTTTGTGGATCATCTTCGATTTTCATTCGTAATCTTCGGATATGTACCATAACAGTATTTCCAGATGAATATAAGAACGGCTCCTCCCACAAACTCTCATAAAGATTTTTTACCGAGAATACCTTTTTCGGGTTTTCCATCATAAGCAATAAGATTCTGTATTCCATTTCTCTGAGACTGATTTCCTTTTCATTGCGGAATACTCATTACATTGAGTATTCACTTTTACTTTTCCATATTCAATCCAATGATCTTTTGTCTTCTCACCTTGTAATGTCTGGCTATATACATGATATCTTCGTAGTAACGCTTTAACCCGGGCAAGAAGTTCCGCATACGAAAATGGTTTCACGAGATAGTCATCACCTCCTGCCATAAGTCCGAGTAATTTATCAGATTCCTGACTTTTGGCTGTCAGAAACAACACTGGACATGTGAGATTTTTCGAATTTCTTCACAAGTTTTATCCCGGATATTCCCGGCATCATAATATCAAGAATAACAAGGTCAATATCATCTGATACTTTTTTCAAACACTGATATCCATCCTCTGCTTCCTGAACAATATATCCCTCACCTTCAAGAAGTATCCTCACTCCTTCTCTAATTGCTGCATCATCTTCTACAACCAAAATATGATTATCCATTTTCATCCTTTCGTCTTCTAAACTGCATATACCCATATTTGCTGACAGTGAGAAATCAGGGTCGTATATTCCCATTTTTTTGAACTGTTTGTATAGCTGAATGGATCGTTTACAGAAAATTTCTTTCTGGAATAATCATAAATAACAATAAAATGCCCTGAATTTGTAAAATCTCCGGGACCCATAGCACAGATTATCAGATTCCATCTTTAAGTCTGTCGGCCATTTCCTGTTCTCCCAGCATATCAAATTGCGAAGCAATTACACCGTAATCCAAAGCAGCTTCTCTCATGAATTTCCAGGATGTTCCAATACCCTCTACATAATATCCCTCGTTCATGGATTTTTGCGCAAGCACAGGTGGTGTTGCCTCTGTATTTCTGGTTAAACTGTATATTACCATTGCCATGCACGTCGGACCACATCCGGAAATTCCTATATCACTTGTTCCATAAGGTTCATATCCCCATCTTTTATCCCATTGAATAAATAAAGGAACTTTTTTTTTCCGTTCCTCAAATGTAAGTCCTTCAGAAGACTTCTTATGTACATCATTGTATCCTTCGACAAATTCCAGCATTTCCGGATTTCTTTTTAAATCCTCTAAAAGAATATCCGGATAATTTTCTGTATGTAAAAATATCTTCTTCCACTCTGCACTTTCCATTATCTGTTTTTTGTAAGCGTCTGTCAATATAATACCCTCTTCAGTTTTTTTCGCTCTTACTGTCACAACTATCCATGCTGCCAGAATTAAAATCAGAAGAATAATTTTACTACAACTTTTTCCCATATGTTTTTTTCTTTTTTTTCATCATAAATCACCATTAATATGATCCCGGTAAATCCTGCCATTGTTGGAATTGAAGCTGTAAACCCTACCGAACCATTAATTCCTGTAAGCAACATATTTTTACTGTTTACAGTATACATCCATATTGCAGGAAAGTTCTGTGCCACATCAATATGAAAAATCTGGCTTTCTCCTGATAGAATATTATACAGACAATGAATCATAACCGAAGACCATATAGAACCTGTCTGCTCTGTAACAAGTGCCAATGCAATTCCTGCAATTTCAACAGAAATAATCATCATAATTACTTTTTTTTTATATCAGAAGTATCAATCCCATCAAAATGATAAACAGCGAATAAAAAACTTGAAACAAACACTGCACATTTCTTTCCAAAAGTATTCTGAAGCAATCTTAAAATCATACCACGAAAGACAATTTCTTCTGTTACTGCCGCTTTAATACCTGATGATAAAATAGAAATTGTAACTACATCTATGATTTCTTTATATGTAAGGTTTCCTTTTTCAAATGTTCCCTTTGTAAAAAATATATAAAAAAGGCATATTAATACCGGCATTAATACCGCTGTTATACACCACTTTTTTTTTTTGGAAGCGGCATTCCTAAAAACAAATCCTGCATTTGAATTCTTATAATATACTTCGTATATAAATATATCATGGTCAGCAGGCTCAAAATCGCAAATGTCACATATAGAATTCTCACATATGGATTCTTCTCACATATCCCATATGCAAATGCTATACTAAATTCATCCGTAAGCTGAATAAGAATGAAGCTATTGCAATATGGAACGTACATTTTATTTTCATAAATGCTCCTTTACTTTTCTCCTCATGTATTATTTTCTAAGAGTTATCTCTTAGAATGTACTTATACAATAACATTTAATTCTTACCTGTTCATTTAACTGTACCTTAACTATTCTTAACTATCTTCAAGCAGATGCAAGGCCTATGACGAAAGCTTTGCCTTAGAAGCTATAGCATCATCCATGGTCATGTTCCCCATAAAATTTGTTTTTCATGTCTACCATCCAAATGCGTCCCGGATCAAAGCCCCGGTTTCTCCGTCTATATAAAACAATTCCTGTTCTTCTGGTGAATCCTTCCATTGGTAGGGACAGCAAAAACTCCATACAGGTCTGTAAACAATTCCATCTGCAGTTTCATCAATATAATATTTCAGGCGAATTTTCGTAACTGGAATCGTGATTGGTTCTGTTTTCTCCGTCGTGTCCTCTTCCGTAAAAAATCCGATTTTTCCTTCTTTTACATATTGTTCCACCGATTTCATAATTTCTTCCATGGGAAGCATAGTAACTGTTTCTTTCTCTTTCACCTGAAGCGGGATTGGTATTTTGAAATAGCAGTCTTCAGGCTTGAGACCAAATCCTGTGCTTCCCTGATAATGATACTGAGAAAGTCCACCTGCCGGTATTCCATTCAACAGAACTTCTATGTCGTAATAATCATATCCTTCCGTCATGTCGCTAATTGGTTTTCTTACAGAAGTTCCAGATAAATCAGCTTTGGAAAACAGTTGATTTATAATATTTAATTTCTCATCTTCCGTATTCTCGCCTAAAAATCCCAGATCTTTTTCACTTAATCCATCACACTCTATCATCCCATCCGAAATAAATAACTGCAGTCCTTTTTCTTTATTTTCCCAGACCGTTTCATCTGTTACAGATTTTTCCCATCCATCTTTCCCGCCAAACCAGGAGCAGATGTCTTTCTCTGATATATTGCATTTTTTCAGAACTCCCTTTGAAACGTCATCAGTATTTCCGGTAATATCAGCTTCTATTGTAAGGGTTCCTGATTTCCCTGGCAGAGAAGCTGTTACATGGTTTTCCTTTACCTGCAACATTGTTTTCTCCGGATCATATTTTTCATTTACACTCGTAGTATTTGACGAACTTTCCAAATCTGTTGTGTTCTGCGTACTCTCACCCGAAGATGGTTCTACTCCGGTGTCAGCAGCCTGCAATTTCCCTTCTTTTCTATATTTTTCAATGATGTCCCTTACTTCATCCTTTAATGGAAGGGTTAACGTAAGAGTCTGAGGCGTATATCCTCTGTAAACGTCCTCCGCAGGAAGTGCATAAGAAACCCTTCCTTCTGAATCTGTAAAAGAACCAGTTTTAAAAATCTTTTCGTAAGCTTCAGTGTCTTTCCAGGTATAATAAATTTTACCGTCATAAACAGGATATGCCTGAATAGTCATGGAAAGTTCTACTTCAGAATCTTCATTTAATATTTTCTCAATCAAAGCGTCATCATACAAAGTAATATGCCCATAATAAAAATCTTCTCCTTCTATTTTATTTAAAGAAGCCAGTGCATCTTTTCCATTCACCGTTGCATGATCACGGCAAGTGATCATATAATTCTTTGCCTCATTGGAAGGTTCTCCCACAAAACTTAAACCGCCGCCATCAAAATACGCTTCTTTAACAGTCAGCATGGACTGATTCCAATCGACCACCTCGGGAGTTATTGGATAAGAAGTAATATTTTCCACATTTTCTGCAGTTGACTCAGGTTCTGTGACAACCATTTGAGCTGCCTCCTGTTCAGCGACACCCTGTTGTTCAAGTTCTTCATACAGTCGTCCGATATTTGTTGCAAGTACACCAGTACTAACTCCTAATATAGCAGCTACCGGAAGAAGAATCCGAATTATTTTTTTCTTATTTCCTGAATTTTTCGTTCTTTCTCCATCTGTTTTTTTACTTAAAGCCCCCGTTGTTTTCTCGTCTGGGGAATTTAAAATTCCACTCAGAACATCTTCCATGGCTTTATCAATATTTTCCGGTATTGCAGTTTCTTCTTTTAAAATCCTTCTGATTTCCCTCATATAGTCTCACCTCCTGATCACCTTTTTTAATTTTGCTCTTGCCCGGGAAAGTTTGGTTGATACGGTATTGCTGTTCATTTCAAGAAGGGCACTGATTTCCTTAACTGAAAACTCATCAAAATAATAGAGTTCCACGATTTTCCTACTTTCTTTATCCAGGCATAAAAGCAATTGTTTCCATTCACAGAGATTCAGTTCTTCACAATGTACACCTTCTGCAAAATCATCCAGTTCTGCTGCATGGTTCTTTTGGCGGAGAATGTCCTTGCACTCATTTATAAGAATCCGCATCAGCCAGGTTTTAAAATACTTCGGCTCTCTCAGTCTCTGTATATTTTCATAGCAGGATAGGATTGTATTTTGCAGGGCATCAGCAATGTCCTGCTCATCCCGAAGATAAATCCAGGCCGTCTTATACAGGCTCTGCTTATTCATCCGGATTAATCTGACAAATGCTTCTTTATCTCCATTTTTAGCCTCTGTTATTAAAGCATCCATAAAGTACCTCCTTTTCTTCTTATAATTATTAGACTTGAAAAACAGCCATTTGCTTTCAAGAAAAAAAAATTTTATAAAAAAACGCCATAGGTTTTCGATACCTATGCGTGTAGATATAGGGAAAAGCTGCCTTTTTTATTGGCAGTGGAATATTTTCTGTGTTTGTGCCAGATCATCCAAGTCATATGAGTGAATTCCTAATGCTTCCAAATCCATTATCCATTCCTGAACTTCATATCCCAAAATATCTGCGAATATTTTTTTCAATATTCTTCGTCTTATCAATTATCTTGTATATGGTTCGGTGTCTTTTCCGTCATATACAAATACTTTTATATCCGTATTTTCACCAACATCAGCATGAATACCTACCGTGTGTTCTTCATCTGTAACGTTCAGAAAAGAATAGCAGCCACCCGCAGGAATCCTGCCAGATACGAGTTCCTGTTTTCCTTCGCAGAGCAAATACACAATAATGTCAAAATCGTTTCTGTTCTGAACCGTCAACACGCCTGTTTTGGATGAAATTTTTGCATCGGAATATGTAATTACATAAGAATCAGGCGTTGACTCTTCCGCACAGGTTACAGAACAATCCCACTGTATCGCGGCATTTGCTTTTCGACAGTCTTCTGAAGACTTATATGTTGAAAACATAATCATTGTACTTATAGCAACAATACTAATAATGACCAACACTATTGTCACTTTTTTCTTCACAGCCATCACCTCCACACACAGTTCAATTTGTTACCCATATGATATCATATCTTTTCTTCAATTACATTACCTAATTTTAATACACGGCCATTCGACTTACTATTACTTTGTTTTCTTCCATGTATAAAATTGCGGATTTGAATATATCTCCCGGTCACAATCTTTTAAAAGATCCTGAAAAAGTTTTGCCCACATTACAGGTATTTTTTAATTCTTTAAAAATGAGGTCTTCTTTTCCAAAACAAATCTCCGGCAGATTGAAAACATATTAATTAAAGCCGTCTGGCAGAATAATATAGAATTAGTAAAAACAAATTATCGGGACATCATACTGAATAAGGCTGTAAAGCTGTCCGGCATTTTCCGGGGGAAGATTGATGCATCCATGAGAACCACCTGTAAGATATCTGTCACCACCAAAGTACGGCTGCCAGTCTGCATCATGAAAGCCAATCCCTCCATTGAATGGCATCCAGTACGTTACCGGCTGTTCATAAGAATAGGTTCCATTTGCTGTCATTTCACCTCGCAGCACAGACGGACTGCTCTTTGAATTCAGTGTGAATATTCCAGGGGGTGTTTTTCTATCCGGATCACCTGGCAGTCCGGATACGATTTCTGATTGAAAAATAATATTTCCATTCTGATAATACCACATATACTGCTCTGTAAGATCTACCTCTATATATGTATCTCCGAGATCATTGATCCATGTGCATTTGCTCTCATAGAATATACCGGTTCCCTGGTTGTCTGGGTTCCTGATTGAATTTCCTGCATGAGCTGTGCTGCTTCCTTGTCCTGATCAATCTTCCATCCATAGGCTGAGCCATATACATACACAATCCTTCCGCTTGTGGTCTCAAATTGTCTTTCAGTGCCAACTGTATCATGATCTGCTGCAAGCTGTGCCACATAATCCACTACATGCTGCCTGAAGGCTCCATCATCCGGAAGCAACTGCCCTTTCTCGTCAAACTGCAGCCAGTTTTTGATGGTATTCCCGTCAAGTGTTACCGTTTCATCTCCAAATGTATATGTGATATTTACTTTTGCCAGGCTATTATACATATTTACCATATTCTGAAGTTCTGAACTATCTCTCGTCACATCTGCTTCCTTATAAGCCTTTGGATTGCTTCCCAGATCTACATCTGCCGCCTCATTATCAATTGCTCTGCTTATCATCTGATAAGCTTCCTTGGCATTTAATTCACTGCCTTCTGTCTCTGGCACAATAGTAAATTCTGAATTAGAAAAACTTACATACGCATTTTCCGGTGCTATCTGATTCTCTTTTTTGGCACAATTTAATGAACTTACCTGTTCCTCCAGCTTTTCCCGACTGAAAACAGTCTCTTCTTGAACCATATAATTTTTCGTTTCAAAAAAACCTCTGATCCATTCCCATGGTTTCTGAGTCTTCAGCAGCTGAAGGATTTCCCCGCTGGATACATATTGATAATCAATGTCTTTACCTGTAATAGTCTGAGGTTCCTGCATCCTTGCACTTACCTGAATAACATAGTTATCCTTTTTCCCTGCAATCTCCTGCTCAACTTCATAAGCTGTCTTATTTGAACTGTCAATTCCATTGATGGTCGTACCCAAAAAGAAGTGATATGAGTAATAATAAGATATACCTGCATACACACAACAGCTCATAACCAAAATCATCACTATAAGCATTACAACTATTTTCATAATTTTGTTTTTCTTTTTGTCTGAAGATACAGTAGATCTGAATTCAGACTTGTCTATCGGCACATAAGTAATTGTTCCGGGTCTTGCCGATTTTGAAGTTCTTATTGATTGCCCCATCACTTCTTTTTGTCTCATATCTTATTCATCTTTCTTTTATATCAACTAGTTTTTTACATTGTCATTGTCAAAATGCAATGTCTTATGGTACTTCGCATTCTCCTCCAGAAGTTTTTTCCATTTTTGTCCATCCTCTTTCGTAGGATTATCAAAATTCTGCTGGCCTTTCAGCTCATCCATATACTGGACATAATCCAGAAAATAAATGTCTACCGTAGAAATATCTCTGTCCTGAATTGCGAAGTTATTACAGTTTCCAGTAGACTCATTGTACGGAAGTGTGTTTCCATTGGCATCAAGAGCTACCATAAAGCAATCACTGTTGGAACCTTCCTTATAAAGTTCATTTACCGTCAATTCATATGGAGTACGAATCACCGATTTAAGTCCAATACCTGCATCGTTTGTATCATTGAGTTCCAATACTTCTGTCTGGGAATCATCTACCGTAACCGGGATATCGAAGCTCCAGTCACCTTCATATTTGTAGTAGCCAGCATCCCTTCCATATTTTTTCTCATCCTCTTCTGACCACTGATAGTTTGCTTCCAGTCCTCTTACCTTCGTAATATCCAGATGCAGGTTAAAGGTATCTGGAATATCAATATCTTTAATGTACTTCTGATATTCTCCACCACGTTCAGACAATTTATTGATAAACTCTTCCAGCAGCGCATAACCTTCATCCGTCTGATCATCTAAGTCCGCCTGAGTTATTCCCATCTCATCCATTACCTGCTGTGTCATTTCATTGTATTTCTCATTATATTCCGTATAATCTTTTGCGGCTTCAGCCAAATCATAACGGAAAATACATGCATAGGTGTTATCATCCAGAAATTTTCCTTCCACTTGACCGTCAATTACCGGGCTAGCCTCTGAATTAAAGTCTACACCCCCTGTCATATCCAGATCAATGACTGGTGTTCCACTTTCCGCCCCAGTTTCTGTTTCTGGGAACGGTTTATCACTTTTAAACTGCATAGTCACATAAATTGCCTGGCTGTTTGCATATACCTCAGAACATGTAATTGTCAGCCCATCTGCTGTCTTAGTGTAAATAGCATCATTATTGGTATGATCTGTCTTGGCTCCGTCTGTTTCACTGCTATCTGTCTTCGTTCCATCAACAGCTTCCAAAGTTGTTGCATGATCTGAAAAGTCACCAAAGAAACTCACATTATCCTGTAAAATTTCAAAGAGTCCTCCTACAACCGGGATATTTTTTGCCATTACCGGATTGATTGCACAGAATACAAATCCTACTGCCAGTACCGCTGCCATCCCTCCTGCTATCCTGCCTCCACTTTTCATCCAATGATATGGATCCTTTGATGCTTTTTTCTGTAAAACAGCGTTATTTTCAATCAAACGATATGCCTGATTAATATGTTCATGCACGATTTCCGGCATTTCTATGTCCTTTTGAAGTTTTTTCTGGAAGTCTTTCTCATTATAATTTAAAGTCATCATTAGGCACGTCCCTCCTTAACCTTATATCCATACATCTCTGCAATCTGTTTTCTGCCACGATAAAGACGAGATTTTACAGTGCTTTCCTTCATATCCAGAATGTCACTGATTTCCCGGATACCAAATCCTTCCATATAGTATAGAAGAACAACCAAGCGGTATTTACTGTCCAATGGCTCTAAGGCTGGATCCATTCCATTGCTGCATATTTTTCTTCGTGAAAAGGCGTTTCCGGCATCTGATCCGTATAAGTAACCAGCTTTTTCTTCTGTATCATGTCCTTGCACTTATTGATCAGAATTCGGATCATCCATGTCTTGAAATATCTGTTCTGTTTCAGACTTTTCAAATTTTCATAGCAGGAAAGAATCGTATCCTGTATTGCATCCGCAACATCTTCATCATTTTTCAGATATGCGCTGCAACCTTGTACATACTCTGTACATTCTCATCTATAAGCCGACAAAAGGCATCTTTATCGCCTTTCTTTGCTTTTCGTATCAAAATCTCATTCATTGTCGTCTCCCTTCTCCTATATCAGACCGGTCATCAGGAAATATTGTATAAAAGCTTTTCTTTATGTGCTTTCTACTTATTAGACGTGCAAACTCCCAAAAAAAGTTGCAATTTTTTTTAACAATCTCAGAAAATCCCCAAAAGATTAGTTTGAACACTTCCATGCTTTTCATGATTATCAGTCAAGGTGCTATAAAATATTTCAGGTACTAAAAACAGCCGTACCATGTGCTTTTACATGATACGGCTGCCAATGATTCCAGCCCCTCAGGACAGATCAATCAAAAATCATATTCTCTGTCCTATCAGGTTTTAAAAATACTGTTTTCGAAATTCCATTACATTCCAGCGTTACTTTCTGCTCATGGGAAGAACAGAGGCGAACCCTGTGTATCCTGCCCTCTCTCCATTCAAAATCAACTGTGATGTCACCCTGTGCCTTCATTCCCCGGACTTTTCCATCCTTCCATTCATCCGGAAGTGCCGGAAGTAACAGGATATACCCTTTCCTGCTCTGGATAAGCATCTCTGCAACTGCAAAGCCAAAATTCCCATCAATCTGGAACGGAGGGTGTGCACACAGCATGTTGGGATAAATGCCGCCTCCCACACAGGAGATATTTTCCTCCCTGGTATAACGGAGCTGGTTTTTCAAAAGCCCCAGTGCATGTTCCCCGTCCCGTAAAGAAGAGGAGGAACAGACAATGAAAAAATTTAAAGCTTATATCGAATATGTAATGAACTTTTATGCCAACTATTACAGATTTTACCGGTAAGTGCAAAATATGGCTTCCGGATATAACCCGGAATCTGTATTTGCAGTTCATGTAGACCTTGTAATCAATAATTTCAGTATACGCTAGAATCCGTTTCCTGTACATGAACAGGATGCGTTAATATATAAACAAAATTTTACAGTTGACAGACTTAGCCAAAAAGAACCGATATCAGTCTTGCAAAGACCTTGTATCGGTTCTTTTTGTATTTTCTCATTATCTAATTATGGGAGGATTTTTCTGTATCACCGAAAAAACTTTTTATCCCCGCACTTCAAGCCATTGGTCAATGTTCCCAAAATGTACCGCCTGCAGGTTATCTACATCAACCAGTTGCGGGAAGCTGTTTCTGATGATCATGACACCATTTTCCTTATCCTGTTTTTCTCCACCGCCAGCGATGCCTCCCATGGTCAGATCGAGTGTTAAAACCGTTCCATCTTTATAACGCACCTGGTCAATATTAGCTCTGCCATAAAGATCCATGCCATAATCTGTACCTGTGTACTCAAACTTGTTTTTCTCATCTTCATACACCTTCATAGCTTCATCATAATCAAGATATAATGACCATAAAAGGGGCGTTACTTCCATTTTTTTCACTGTGATTTCATAACCTCCAAAATCACATTTCCGGTTCACTTCCAGAGTTGTCGGAGGCTTTACTGCACCCAGAGTCCATTTAAAATCCCATGTTCCATCTGTAATAACAGTCTTATCATAATCCCCTTCCTCCGTAAGATTCTTCAATGTGATTTCTACAGTTTTATTACTCAGATTATAATCACTGTCATAAGAAATCCCTGCTGTGAAATATTTAGAATGTGCCGAATCCTGATCATAGTTCAGCAGATTATCCTGGCTCACACCTGTACTCAGGCTTCCAAATCTGTCATCATCTTCTGCATATACTTCTTTTCCATCGATCTTAAAAATGTGTCATCTCCTCAAAAGAAGTATGATCAGTCATAGAAATACTGTCATCTGTTTTCACTTCAAAAAAAGCATACAGGAATCCCTGATCCTGAATAGAATCTGTCAGGGTAACCGTCACACCATTTTGTGTTACAGACTGGTCTATATTCTGAATATAGTTTGATTCCTGCATCGTTTCCTGCTGTTCCTCAGATGGTTCCAGTCTTTTTAACAGATGGTCATTCCATTTAAAGAACTCTTTTGCCGCCACTGTTACTCCCATGCCTGTACAGATCACTGCTGCTACAATCAGTAATCGGCCACTGATTCTTTTTCTTTTGTATTTTTTATCAACTGCATCTGCCTGCTCAATATGTCTCAGTGTCTCTTCAAATTTATCATGAAAATCCTGTGGTACTTCCGGTGCTATATTATTCCATTTGTTCTCTAACATGACATTTTCCCCTTTCCTGTTATTCTCTTTGATAGTTTGCTGTTTTTCCCAGGCATCGGTCTTTTCTCTTCTTCATCGGATAACTGTGCTTTCAAAAACTCTCTTGCACGGGAAAGTCTGCTTTTAATCGTTCCTTCCGGAATATCCAGAGCCTCACTGATCTCTTTCTGTGAGAATCCTTCTAAATAATACAATGTTACCAAAATCCTCAGATCCTCCGGAAGTTCCATAATCGCCATATACAGATGACTGTATCTGTCCTCCTCAGTCAGCCTCATATTGTCCATATATTCTTCATATGGAATAACATTTTTTCTTTTCCGAAGAATCCCTTTGCATTCATTGATCAATATCCTTGTGATCCATGTTCGGAAATATTTTTCTTTCTTTAAAGTGGGAAGTTTTTCATATGCCTTAAGAATTGTTTCCTGCACAGCTCCCCACAATCAGAGTCATTCTTCAGAATGGACTTTGATATATGATACAGCATGGCTTCTGCATCCCGAACCTCCTTAATAAATACATCTTTTGTCATAACTTTGTCTTCTCCTTTTGTCCAGCCGGATTACTACACGTGTTTGCTTTTTTTACTTTTACACTAATTAGATGCATCGGGAAGAGGATTGGTTCTCATAAAATTATCTCAGGATTTTGTAACTTAAAAAATACAATTGCACATATACAATGATACAATAAAAATGTAAAAATTATAGCAATTCCTACACGAAAGGGGTCATGTTTTATGAGAAAAAGAAACAATTTTATTTCTGTG
>ENA-OQAN01000925-OQAN01000925.1-human-gut-metagenome-genome-assembly--contig:-NODE-925-length-13977-cov-1.920794_pt1 | contig 13977 bp, 18 predicted proteins | sample MGYA00242735_ERZ504527 | MGnify/ENA primary metagenome ERZ504527 (study PRJEB26092, sample SAMD00036230) | human gut metagenome | host: Homo sapiens | study: EMG produced TPA metagenomics assembly of...
CGGCTCCGGGAGCTGAAGCTGCGGAGACGGAGCAGATGTTGCGGGCTGAACCGGTTCTGGCCGGACGGTATGAGGCGTTCGGTTGCTGTAAGGTAGAAGCATAGTTGCCGGCTGGCTGTGCCGCGTAGTTCCCGGCAGCAGGCTGCGGTTTCGGTGTAGCGGGTTGAGCCGCTTGGGCTGTAGCCTGATTGAAAACGGGAGATAAAGTCTGCTTAGGCTGCGCCCCTGGCCCGGCTCTTCAGCTTCAGCAGTCAGTTGGGCCACCTGTATCAGGGTCAGTTCCACGAGCAGACGCTTGTTCTTGCTCAACCGGTAGTTGAGGTCACAATCGTTGCACAGCTTCATCGCCTTGTATAGGAACTGCGGCGTGCATTTCTGTGCCTGAGCTGATAGCGTTCGCGGATGGAAGCTCCCACTTCCAGCAAAGGAGGGTAGCCGGATCACGGCTCACCAGCAGATCCCGCAGATGAGAACTCAGTCCGGTGATGAAATGATTCCCGTCGAATCCTTTTTTCAGTACATCGTTGAAGAGAAGCATGCATTCCGTTACCTTGTTTTCCAGGAAACAGTCAGTCAGCCGGAAATAATATTCATAATCCAGTACGTTCAGGTTGTCGATTACACTCTTGTAAGTGATGTGTCCGTTTGTGAAGCTCACCACCTGGTCGAAGATGGACAGAGCATCACGCATACCTCCGTCGGCCTTCTGGGCGATGACATTCAGGGCTTCCGGTTCGGCTTCCACATGTTCCTTGAGAGCCACGCTTTCCAGGTGTTCCACCATGTCGCTGACACTGATCCGGTTGAAATCATAAATCTGGCAGCGGCTCAGGATCGTCGGAAGGATCTTATGCTTTTCAGTGGTCGCAGGATGAAGATTGCATGATGAGGCGGTTCTTCCAGCGTTTTGAGGAAGGCATTGAAGGCCGCCTGTGAAAGCATGTGTACCTCGTCGATGATGTACACCTTGTACTTGCCGATCTGTGGCGGGATTCTCACCTGTTCGATCAGGGAGCGGATGTCCTCTACTGAATTGTTCGAAGCGGCATCCAGTTCGTGTATATTGTAGGAGCGCTGTTCGTTGAAAGCCTGGCAGGATTCACATTCGTTGCAGGCTTCTCCGTCTTCCTTCGGATGAAGGCAGTTGATGGTTTTCGCAAATATACGTGCACAGGTTGTCTTTCCCACTCCGCGGGGTCCGCAGAACAGGTAGCATGAGCCAGCTTCTGATTGGCGATGGCGTTCTTCAGGGTAGTGGTCAGTGCACGCTGTCCGACTACCGTATCGAACGTGGCCGGACGATATTTACGCGCTGATACAATATAATTTTCCATAAATCGGATGAGTTGTTTGAATTCATATCTTTCGCAAAAGTACATAAAATCTGCCAACCTTCTAACGATGTCGTTTATTATTTCGCTGCACGGATGCGATACTTTCCGGATTTGTGCGTGATCTCACTTTTTTTCGTATCTTTGCGGCTGTGTATTAAGAATCTGTTTTATGAGTAAATTACTAGAGGCCTGGAACTTATCCGCCGGTATAAATATGCGATCACAATCGGTGTTTTTCTGCTGATTATCGGTGTGCTGGACGAAAACAGTCTGATCCGTCGCATCTCTCACCGCCGTGAAATCTATCAGCTGAATTCAGAAATTGAGCGCTATCGCAAGCAGTATGAGGAAGACAGCCGCATGCTGAAAGAGATACCTCGAATCCGAAGGAGCTGGAGAAGGTGGCTCGTGAGCGGTACCTGATGAAGAAATCCAATGAAGATATTTACGTTTTTGAAGAAGATTTGAAATGACAGCCCGACAATCAAATATATTGGCCATGACCGGAGCAGTTCTTTTGTTCATCGGTCTGGCGCTCCAGTTTGTGAAATTAGTGTTTGCTCCCTATGTCTATCTGGCCGGTTCCATCCTGTTTGCCTATGTGCAGGTACGTTCAGGCTATGACGCAAGAACATCGTGATCCGCCGTCTCCGTCGCCAGCAGCTGATGGGAGCCATGTTGCTTGTTTTCACGGGAGTGCTGATGCTGTTGTGGCATCGCAACGAGTGGATTGCCTGTCTGAGCATTGCTGCCGTGCTGGAACTTTACACGGCTTTCCGTATTCCTCAGGAGGAACAGAAAGAAAAGAATTCCTGAAAGCTTTGATTTTCAAGGATGTTATGTTCCTGAAAAAACGTCCCGTTGTTTTTTAAAAACGTTTCGTCGTATATTGTTAAACGTTTCGGGCTTTTACCTGAAACGTCCTTATGTTTTTGAGCGGATGGTGCAGTCCGCTTTTTTTGTATGCCTGCATGTCTGCCGAAAAGAAGAAGTGCCGGTGCAGTCTTCTCGCGAAGGGTTGCACCGGCACTTCCGGTTAATGTCTTTCCCGCTCAGGCTGTGGGCGGAATTTGACGGTTCCTTATCGGATGATTGTCATTTCCTTGATCAGATGACCTGCTCCCGCATACTTGTCGATGATGAACAGCGTATAGCGGATGTCTACCACAGCAGCGCGCTGCAACTGGGGATTATAGGCAATGTCACCCGTCAGACCTTCGTAGTTGCGGTCGAATCCGGTACCGATCAGTTCGCCTTTGGCATTGAAGACCGGCGATCCTGAGTTACCTCCGGTGTTGTCGGTTGCCGTTGCAAAACAGATAGGCATGCGTCCGTCCGGCATGGCATACGGGCCGAAATCTTTCTTCTCATACAGTTCCTTGAGGCGGGCCGGTACGACGAATTCCGGATTGTTGGGATCTTCCTTTTCCATGACTCCTTTCAGTGTCGTGTAGTAGAGATATTCCTTTCCGTCTGCCGGTTCATACGATCCGATCTTGCCGTAAGTGAGTCGCAGGGTAGAGTTGGCATCAGGATAAACCGGTGTCTTCTCTTTATGCTTGAGTTCCAGCATACCTGCCACCCAGGTCTTGTGTGCCCGGTTATAGCATTGGTCTCTGCCTTCATGGCATCACTGGTAGCCTGATATCCTTTTTTCACCGATGAGGCATACTGCACCATCAGGTCGTTGGCCAAAGTTTCTGCATCCGGTTTTTTGAGGAAACGCTCCAAAGCTTCCGGACTGCTGAAAACAGACTGGCTGAAACAAGCGTCGACAAAGGCATCGGTATTGCCCTGGAACTTCTTATCGATCAGCTGGAAAATGCTGATGCGCTGTTCGGCAGGAACCAGCCGGGCATACAAGGCGATCAGCTGACGGGATACCTTGCGGTCTACTTCCGGGTTGTAATCTTTGTTGAAGAACTTCTTGCTGCTGTTTCTGAGCTGTTCGGTTGCTTCACTGATTTCTTTCTTTTTCCCGTTCTGCAAGGCTTTCAGCAGACCGGCTGTTTCCGGAATGTTGGAGAATTCGGTTCCCAGCATCAGTGCTTCGTAGATAGCCTGCTGATGATAAACCGCGTCATGGCGTTTGGCAACAATCTTGCGGATGGTCTCATAAGCCTCGCGATAAGCATCGTTTCCGGTTTCACGTCCGAACTCAAGAAGTCTTTCCTGCTGTTCCTTTTTACGGTTCAGCACCTTCAGTTTCACCAGTCCTTCGTTCATACCGATGGCATTTTTCCAGTAGTTGGCCGAAGAAGCATATTTGGCTGCATACTGGATGCGAGTTCTGGCATCCTTTTGCATTTCCTCGTTCAACGCTCTCAGTCGCACGCCACGAACCGTGTCACGCATGAAGTTGGTAGTCTGCATACGTTCTTCCACTTCGTCGCTGATCATATAGCGCCAGTTGCGTCCGGGGAAACCCATCAACGAAAGTGAAGTCACCTTCCTTGACACCTTTCAGATTGATGGCAATGTGTTTCTTGACTTTCAGAGGAACATTGTCTGCACTGTATTTGGCTGGTTTTCCATCCTTGTCGGCATAGATGCGGAAGATGGAGAAGTCACCGCAATGACGCGGCCACATCCAGTTGTCGGTGTCGGCACCGAACTTACCGATGGAAGAGGGAGGTGCGCCCACCATTCGGATATCCTTGTAGACGGTTTTGACAAACAGGTAATATTTGTTTGCGCCGTAGAACGGTTTCAGTTCCAGTACGGTGAACTCGTCGGTGTGGATTTTTTCCTGCTCGGCAAAGCGGTCAGCCACCTTACTGAGGTAGGAAGGAGACAGATAGTTCAGTCCTTCCGGATCTTCATCTTTTTGCAGCTGTTCCATTACGTAGTCCGTCACATCGAGGATACGGTCGATGTAAGTAACGGTCAGTCCCTCGCAGGGAAGTTCCTGTTCACGGGTCATGGCCCAGAAGCCGTCGGTCAGATAGTCATGCTCCACCGAACTGTGCTGCTGGATGTAGCATATCCGCAATGGTGGTTGGTCAGTACGAGACCTTCCGGAGAAATGACTTCACCGGTACATCCTCCTCCGAAGTGAACGACTGCATCCTTCAGACTGATGCTGTCGGGGGAGTACACTTTGTCGATGCTGATATCCAGTCCGAGATCGTACATGACGGCAGCATTCTGCTTTTTCAGGTCGGTCAGCATCCACATCCCTTCGTCAGCATGGCTGGCGAAGGTTGTGAAAACGCTTAAAAGTGAGAATAGGATTGTTTTCTTCATCGTTTATTCTACAATGTTCATTTCGTCAATCAGGTTCTTGCATCCTCCCAGTTTTTCCACGATGAACAGGACATAACGGATATCTACGGCAATACAACGCTGCAGGTTGTTGTCGAAGTTGATGTCGCCGCTCAGTGATTCCCAGTTACCGTCGAAAGCAGTTCCGATGAGTTCACCGTTGCCATTCATGACGGGTGATCCGGAGTTACCGCCGGTGATGTCGTTGGTTGTCAGGAAGCAAGCCGGCATTTCTCCGTTAGGCAACGCATAACGTCCGAAGTTCTTGGAAGCATAAAGCTCTTTCAGTTTGGCCGGTACGACGAATTCCGGGTTGTTGGGATCCTCTTTTTCCATTACTCCCTTCAGGGTTGTATAGTATTTGTAGTGGATTCCGTCTTTCGGATCGTAGGATTTCACGTTTCCGTAAGTCAGACGAAGCGTGAAGTTTGCATCCGGTGCTTTCGGAGTCGGCGCATACATTTCGCACAGACCGCGAACGTAAGTTTTGTGAAGCAGGTTGATGTCACCTCTTGCGTTGCTCAGCTGGTCAGCCAGTTCCTTATACTTCGCATTTCTTGCAACGGTGTATTGTACAGCCAGGTCCTTGTCGATTGCTTCAACGGTCGGGTTGGCCATGAATGCATCGAAGTTCTTTTCGCTGGCAAAGATGCTGTTGTCATACAAAGCATCCACGTAAGCATTGTAGTCGCCGTTGAACTGTTTCTGTACGGTCTGGTAGAAGTCGGGCAGAGCTTCCGCAGAAACTTTCGAAGCATACAGCGGGATCAGCACTTTGGCAACCTTGCGGTCTACTTCATGGTCGTAGTCCTTGTTGTGGATGTTGGCGAATTCCTTTTTCAGTGTTTCCAGTGCTTTGGCAATGTCCTTCTTGTTTTCCTTCTGCAAAGCAGTCTTCAGCTCATCGAAGGCAGCCTGAGGTGCACTGAATTCGATACCACTGCGGAAAGTTTCGCTGAAGTAAGTATTGCGTGTCTGGATCGGCATAACCCGTTTGACGTATTCGTCAATCTGTCCGACCACCTTTTCATAATCTGCATTACCCTTTTCCTTGGCATACTGCGCAAAACGGCTTTCCTGTTCAGCTTTTGTTTCCAGTACTTTATTGTCCACAATGGCCTTGTTCATACCGATGGAGTTTTTCCAGTAGTTGCTTGATCCGGCAAACTTGCTGGCATATTGGATACGTACCTTGTCGCTGGCAGCCATTTCCTTGCGCAGTACGTTCTGGCGTGCTTCACGAACCTCGATGCGCGGTACGTTGGTAGCTCCATACGGAGACGCACTTCGCTTTCGGTCAGATAACGGCTGGTGCTTCCCGGGAATCCATGATCATGCATAATCGCTTCCTGCAATCCCTTCAGAGAGATGGTCAGGTATTTCTTTGATTTCAGGGGCACATTGTCCTTGCTGTATTCTGCCGGATTTCCGTCTTTGTCTGCATAGATACGGAAGATGGAGAAGTCGCAGGTGTGACGCGGCCACATCCAGTTGTCGGTTTCTCCACCAAACTTACCGATAGATGAAGGAGGAGCGGCAACCATACGAACGTCCTTGTATGTCTTGATGTAGAACAGATAGAAGCGGTTACCTTCGTAGAAAGGCAGTGCCTGAGCCGTGATGCCCGGAGCTTTTTTCAGGTCGCTTTTCTTCAGTTCTTTTTCAGCGAGTTCTTTCAGGTATTTGCTGCCGAAGGTTTCAGCTTCGGTTACTTTTCCTTTCTTTACATCTTCGTTTACTTTTTCCGTTACATCCACGATGCGTTCAACGAAACGGAATGTCAGGCCCGGAGTAGGGATTTCTTCCTGATAACTCTTTGCCAGAATCCGTCAGTCAGGTAGTCGTGTTCCACGGAACTGTGCTGCTGGATAGCTCCATATCCGCAGTGGTGGTTGGTCAGGATCAGTCCGTTGGGTGAAATGATTTCTCCCGTACAGCCTCCTCCGAAGATACCGACTGCATCTTTTAATGTCAGTTGTTCCGGATTATAAATGCTGGCAATGTCTATTTTCAGGCCTGAGCTTTCATTCTGTCGGCCAGGTTCTGCTCTTGCATCATCTGCAGGAGCCACATTCCTTCATCGGCTTTTGCCGGTGAAAATGCCGCACAAAGCAGTGCGAGTGCTAGTTACTTTCAGTTTTTTTCATTCTATTTTTAGTTTAGATAAATTTATGCAGGTAATTAAAATACAAAGGTAATAAAAATATTAGGAATACTTACGAAAAAGAGTCCTGTCATTCCTCTGAAAGCAGGAATGCAGGACTCTTTTTGATATAAGATTCGGTATTCTGTTTACAGTTTCCTGGGTTTTACCGTTATAAAAGTCATATAGTCGTCATTATCCGACAGGATATTGATATGAAGACCTTCTGGAGAGACAAAGCAAGATCCATAAGCGATTTGTTTTTTCTTTGATATTATATTCTCCTACTTTCTGGAAATCTTTATCAAGAATGACAACAGCCAGATGGCGGGATGGAAAGGCGCGGGTATTTCCGTCCCATTCTGATTCTGGTAACGTAAGCAGTCTGTAATATAACTGATTCCAGCGGTCATAATAAATACCTGTGTATTGAACCTGCTCTGCTACGTTGCGCATGATATCAGCCATAGAGTTTCTTTTGGCCGGACGTATGGAATAGGGGTGGGAGTATCCTGCAAAGAAGGTTTCGTTTCTTGGGTGTGGATGTTGAATACCCGTATGCTGTCGTCAGCCGGAAAACTTAGCACCATTTCATTGGCAGGGCTTAAATCGTATGGTATAACGCGATAGGCAAAAGGTTGCCATACTGCATCCTTGTTCCCGTATATTTCAGGATAACTGTTTGCATAATATACAATACTGTCTTTCAAATTCAGAAGCAACGAAACACCTTGCGGAATGTCATTGGACTGAGTGTCGCACACATTGCATCCTTGCCCTTGCAGTATGATGTATTCATCTGCTTTTTTAATGGGTGTATTGGGACAAGGCAATATTTCGGGACACCGAAAGTGGCAATTCTTTTGTAAAGGATAATCTTTTAGGCGGTATTTTTTGAGGAGTTCGCCTTTGTTATTGAACAGGTCTAGTTGCCATAGCCAGGTATGATATACAAAGATCGAGTCTTCATTGTGTATCAGAAATCCAAAAACATTTCCATCCAAAGCGTTGGGGCCTTCTTTCCTAAATTGTATTTTGCGGACTTCCTTGCCGCTTTTTACATCAAAGATGCAAAATGTTATGTAGCGGGTTATTGTATGAGGCAAGAAATAGAGAGTCGTTTTTCTCATATGTGTGGATATGTGAAATTACTTGTGTCGTAGAGTCATCCAGAGAAAATACTTTATGAGGAAGCTCTTGCATGGTATACAACTGCTTCCCCATACGGTTTTCTGAAGTTTGTTTACTGCATGCTCCGCATACAATTCCGATAGATAAAGCAAGAATAAACTTCAAATTCATATGATTCTTTTTTAATTGTTTGAATTTACATTACATCTGATAGTGGAAGCCACTTCTTTATGTTCATAGTTTCTTGGGTTTAACTGTAATAAAAGTCAAATAGTCGTCATTATCCGACAGGATATTGATGTGAAGACCTTCTGAAGAGACGAAAGCCCGGCTGAACCGGTTGCTTGGTTCTTTGATGTTATATTCTCCGACTTTCTGAAAGTATTTATCAAGAATTATGACAGCAAGGTTTTCGTTTTGGAGCTGATTTTTCATTGACATCATAATCCGACAGAGGTAAAGTCAGGAGTCTGTAATACAGCTGATTCCATTTGTCGTAGTAAATTGATGTATATTGAACCTGTTCCATTATGCTTCGGTCTACTTCTTTTTCAGAACGGGCTGGGTGAATGGTATAAGGTTTGGAATACCCTGCGAAGTAGCAGTGGGTCTTTTTAGTATGGATATTAAAAACCCGAATGCTGTCGTCTGCCGGATAGTTTATTACCATTTCACCTTGAGGACTGAGATCATAAGGTACAACCCGATAGGCAAAAGTTTGCCATATTCCTTTTTGATTATAAATTTCCGGATAGCCGTTTTCATGACGTACCAAACTGTCTTTCAGGTTAAGAAGTAAGGTGACGCCTTCAGGTATCTGGTTGGATTGGGAATCACACACATTACATCCTTGTCCTTGTAATATAATATAATTATCCACTTTCTTGATAGGAGTATCAGAATATGGTAATATATCGGGACGTCTGAATGAACATCCTGATTCCAGGGGATAGTCTTTTATTTGATATTTCTTTTGTAATTCACCTTTTTCGTTGAATAAGTCTAATTGCCATAGCCAGGTATGATACATAAAAATAGAATCTTTATTATGTATCAGGAAACCACAAAAATTAGGGTCTAATGCATTGGGACCTTCTTTCTGGAATTGTATTTTCTGAATTTCCTTGCCGCTTTTTACATCAAAGATGCAAATGTTATTTATAGGTTCATTGTACAGAGCAAGAAGTTGAGAATCGTTTCTTTCATATGTCTGAATATGATTTACTATTTGAGTTGTAGAATCATCTAACAAAAAAACTTTATGGGGAAGCTCTACCATTGTATACAACTGCTTTCCCATACGGTTTACAGAAGTTTCTCTACCGCATGCTATGCATAGAATTCCAATGCAAATGGTAACTATTGCAATGCAAGTAAGAAAGAGTAGTTTTTTTCTCATTGTATTAGTTTATATTATGATTTCATACAAAATTATATAAAATGTGATTACATTTTTGGGGGAGGGTGATTTTTTTTTTTAACTTTTCAATAATTAAATCTATCCAGCCTGTTATCCTTTTGTCATCCGGCTGACATTTTGCATATTCGGGCCTGTGAGAGTCGCTGATTTGCGTCCCGAGGTGCGGGGAGAAGCCAATTCGCGAACGAAAAATTACTTATTCGCTTGTACTTGAGTTTGTTAGCTGAAAATTTAACATATTCAGGCTGCTCATCCGGATCAGAAAAGAGGCATCTGGAGCAGCGAAAGGAACATTCGGAGCCGATGTCTGCCCGTTCTTCCAGATTCGTGCGGTCGTTTTCCTTGGTTTGACCGCACATTTTGGCCGGAACGGGCTGTCGAAAGCACCGCAACGGCCTGACGATTTCTGCATAATGAACCGTTATTTCTGCATCTGTATGCAAAAGATTGCATAAAATATCGCTTTTATCTCCGGATTGCTTTCCAGATGAGGCCGGATCAGATCCGGGCGTGTAAGTCTTTTCTGTCAGAATGATTCAAAAGGAAACCGGAAAGTCCGGCGGGCTTTCTTTTTGCCCCGATGCTTTTGCTTACAGTCTGTCACACTCCCTTTTCGGCCACTTTCAGGAACTGTTCCGAAAGAGTAATAATCCTCTATTTAAGTTTAAATTTTGGTAATTTTCTTTTGTCAAAACGACAAAGATTATACCTTTTGTCGCGTAATTCAAATAAAGTATCGCGAGCATGTATAAACTTTATTTTTTCCTGTTTTGTGCTGTGCTTTTTGCTTCTTGCGGTAAGAAATACAGAATAGAAGGGGTGTCTTCCGTTTCATGCTGGACGGCAAGATGCTGTTTATCAAAGTGCCGGCAGGTGACAAATGGGTAAATATTGACTCGGCAGAGGTGATTCACGGCCTGTTCAAGATGGAGGGAAAAGCGGATTCAACAATGTTGGCTACTCTGTTTATGGACGATGAATGCATCATGCCTTTCGTCATTGAACAAGGAAAAATCAATATCAATATTGACAATGCAGGCATCACCATTAAGGGAACTCCGCTGAATGACAGTTTCAATGATTTCATCATGCAGAAAAATTCACTGGACGACCGCGCATACGAAGTGGAGCGTGAGGAAAGCCGCATGATCATGGACGGTAAGGATCTGATGACGGTTCACCAGGAAATCGAGAAAAAGCGCCTGGCTTTGTCGGACGAGATGAATACGCTGGTGAAGGATTTCATTGGAGCCAACTATGACAATGTGCTGGGCCCCGGAGTATTTATTTTGTGGTGCAACAGCATGCCCTATCCGATTCTGACTCCTCTGATGAAGGAAATTGTGGACAAGGCGCCGGAATCGTTCCGCAATGATCCGCTGGTCAGGGAATTCCTGATGGTGGCGCGGAGCAATATGGAGAAGATGCATTGATATAGAAAAGGCATACAGAGAGGTGCAGTTGCACGGTCTGTATGCCTTTTTTTCAGTTACGATATTTTTCGGGGAGTCCGCTCTCGATGGCCTGATAGGATTCGGTCATCAGTTCTTTCAGATTTTCTTCTCCCTTTCCCTTGGGATAGATCGGCGTGTGGATCGTCAGTTTGAGCCGGTGCCAGGAAAGGAGTTTGCCGGTTCTCGGCAGTATGTCAAACGATCCGTCGATGGTCATCGGAACGACGGGCAGCTGTAATTGGTCGGCCAGGAGGAAACGCCTTTTTTAAACTCGTTCATGTGTCCCGTGAAGGTGCGTCGTCCTTCGGGGAAAACCACAAGGGAGGTTCCTCCCTGCAACACTTTTTCTGCGTGTTTGATGGTTTCATAAACTTTTCTGGGGCTGGATTTATCTACAAAAATGAAACCGGCCGATTCGCATGCCTTTCCGACAAAAGGAACTTTGCGGAGACTTTTTTCACATCCATTTGAAGTTTCTTCCCAGAAATCCGTAGATCAGGAATATATCGAATGCTCCTGATGATTGGCCAGGAAAACATACGATGTGCGGTGGTCGATCTTTTCGTGACCTTCTACGGAAACCGGCAGAAGAAACAGCCAGCAGGTGAGTTGAGACCAGATTTTCCGGGATAGTATCCCCAGAAATGTCCGTTTCCCAGCCAGCATCCGATCATGGTAGTCAGTGCCGTGAGGATGGTCAGAACCAGAAAGATGGGCAGACCGATGCAGATTGGTAAATGATGTATAAGATCTTCATTGTTTATTGGTTTTTATTGATTGAATACTACTTTTGCGTAAGGTGATAAGTGTAATTTCCGGCCACGCACCCAGGCGCATGGGGAAAAGAACATAGCCCAGACCTACGTTCACATAAAGGCCTCGTCCGTCTTCCAGGTACATGCCGCAATGCTCCGGATAAACGAAGCGGGAGAAGGAGAAACCGAAGAGCCGGATCTGCATGTCGTGTGTATGGCCCGACAGGGTGAGCTGAACATTCGCTTTCCGGCAATATTTCTCTGCGCCAGTGTGTCGGATCGTGACTGAGCAGGATCTTGAACATTCCTTCAGTTCCCTGAAGTGCCTGAGTCAGGTTGGCGTAGTCAGGGAAGGGAGGAGCTCCGCTGTTTTCCACGCCGGCCAGTGCAATGGAGTCGTTTCCCCGGTGCAGAATGCGGTGGCTGTTCATCAGCATTTGCCATCCCATTCGGTTTTCCCGGACGATGAGGCTGTCCACATTGGCAATCCGGTCAAGTTCGGATTCCCATCGGGTGTAAGTGCCATAGTCGTGGTTTCCCAAGACGGAGAACACTCCGTCTTTTGCGCGGAGTTGTGACAGGACGGGAACGAACTCGGTCAGTTCGTCTGCACGGCTGTTGACCAGGTCACCGGTGAATACCGCCAGATCCGGATGCTGGGCATTGCATAAGTCGATGGCCCGTTGCAGGGCATGGCCGTTGCCTTTCCAGCTTCCCGAATGGATATCGGACAACTGGAGAATGCGGTATCCGTCGAAAGCATCCGGCAGATCGGGCGAAACGTAAGTAACCTGATGTACCTTGAAGTTCTCTTTTCCCCGGACTGCACCGAACAATATGTAGCCAAAGGCGGCCAGTGCAGGCAGGAGAGCAATCCATCCGTGAGGAAGCCGGATGCGGAGCAGATTGGAAATTCCCCGCACCAGCAGGCTGAACAGTGCAAATACCGCTTTGGGAACAGCGATGCATAATGTAATGATCAGGTAAGTTCCGAAGTGGTGTTGCTGTATGCTGTCCTTGAACAGAATGAATATCAGCAGTACCAGCAACAGGGACGCACTGGGAATGCCGAACAGTTGTTTCCATAATTTGTTGGACTGATGGCGGATGTATGCTTTGTAGATATACCAGTCGGGCAATAAAAGCAGGACGATAAAGAACAGGGAAACTCTCAGCAGAATCATGGCTTATGGTCAGTCTTGTAAGTTGGCAGATAGATATTTTCTCATTTCTTTTACGCTGAAGCCTCTTCGTTCAGCATAGTCTTTCAGCTGTTCTTCGTCGATTTTTCCCACCGCAAAGTAGCGGGAAGCCGGATGCGAGAACATCAGACCGCATACGGAAGCATGAGGCTGCATCATGCCGTTCTCAGTCAGATGAATGCCGATGCGCTTCATGTCGATCAGTTCATCCAGCAGATAGCTTACCGAAATATCGGGTAAGGAGGATATCCGACAGCGGGACGTATGCCCTGATAGTCTTCATTGAGCAGCTGTTTCATGGTCAGCTGTTCGTCGGGTGCGTAGCCCCATGCTTTTTCCGGATGATTCATGGAGTTTTTCGGCAGCAGCTTCCGCCAGTCTTTCGCCGAGCGTCTTGACCAGCAGATGCTTGTAGTCATCATTCTGGTAAGGCTCTTCCATGCGTTCGTCGATGGTTGTGGCAAACGCTCCTACGGTATCGGCAATTCCGGAACTCAACGGACGGACGAAATCGCTCAGACAGAGAAACGGATCTGTGGGATGAATGCGGGTCTGCTGTCTCAGGAGCGGAAAGCGATGACCGGCAAGGATCAGGTTGTCTCCGTCGGCATTGGCTTCCATCAGCCGGTAGACGGCATACACTTTATACTTTCCATCTATGGCGTTCAGCATGCGGTTGGCTTCCTTATGCAGCTGCATAGCCTCTGCTGCCTTGGCGCGGTCGGCTTCGGGAAAGGAAGCCAGCCATCCGGCACGGCAAGCATCACAGCCGTGAATATCGGCAATAGTTGCAAACCGTGGCTGAAATCCCCAGGCATGGAAGAAATAAATCCAGTTGATGTAAGGGGTTACTTCATGAATCCGATACGAAAGCAATTCATGCCCCGGTGCCAGTATTGTCCTTTTCATCCCATTTCATCCCTAATCCTTAATTCCTAGCCTTCACTCCCCAAATCTCAGTTCCTCGCCACGATAAGCGTCGTCCACCATGCCGTCGCTATAAACGGGATGTCCGTTGGCAAAAGTCCTTTCCACTTTCCAGTTGAAGGTATGCCCTTCCAATGGGCTCCAGCCGCATTTGCTCAAAACTTTGTCGGCTGTCACTTCCCACGGGGCATCGGGGCGTACCAGCACAAGGTCTGCCCGGTAACCTTCACGGATATAGCCGCGCTCGTTGATGCGGTAAATTTGTGCGGGAGCATGGCACATTTTTTCAACGATGGTCTCGAGTGTGAATATTCCCTCATCTACCAGTTGCAGCATGCTGACAAGCG
>ENA-OQAN01000926-OQAN01000926.1-human-gut-metagenome-genome-assembly--contig:-NODE-926-length-13962-cov-6.902711_pt1 | contig 13962 bp, 11 predicted proteins | sample MGYA00242735_ERZ504527 | MGnify/ENA primary metagenome ERZ504527 (study PRJEB26092, sample SAMD00036230) | human gut metagenome | host: Homo sapiens | study: EMG produced TPA metagenomics assembly of...
GGGCAAGCTGCATATTTTCCAGAGGTGTCCGCTTAAATAGATGCCAAGCACCTCTTTTCATAGGCCAGTGCTCCTTCAGCGTCATATTCCACCAAACATTTGGATACTTAAGCTCAAATGACTGCCTATCCTCATCTGAGACCAGGTCAAACAGGCTCATCTGCCCTGCCATTGTTGACTTTTTGTCATGCTGCACCCTGTCCACAATCGATGCATACACCATTGCCATCTGCTTTCTCGTGCCGTCAAGCGAATCGCAGGCTCCCGCCTTTATCAGATTCTCAATCGCACGCTTGTTGATAAGCTCCTTCTGGCAGGTTCTCTCGATAAAATCTGAGAGTGTGCGGTATCTGCCGCCACTTTCCCGCTCCTCGATTATCTGGTCTATTACCGGCCTGCCTAGAGATTTGATGGCGTACATGCCATATCTGACATGGTCACCCTCTGCGGTAAACTCGCCCTGTCCACAGTTGATATCCGGCGGAAGCACCTTAATACCCATATCACGACAGCTGTAAAGATACTGCGCCGCTTGGCTGAATTGTCTATAACAGAAGTCATGAGCGCTGCCATAAATTCGACCGGATAGTAATTTTTGAGCCATGCAGTCTGAACACTGATTTTCGCATACGCGGCTGCATGTGATTTGTTGAACGCATACTTAGCAAAATCAACCATCGAATCGTATATGCTGTTGGCAGCCTTTTCATCTATGCCGTTTGCCACACAGCCCTTTATACCGCGCTCCTCGTCTCCGTACACAAAGCTCTGGCGCTCTGCGTCAATGACATACTGCTTCTTCTTACTCATGGCACGGCGGATGTTGTCCGCCTGACCCATTGTATAGCCTGCGAGCTTCTGCACTATCTGCATAACCTGTTCCTGGTATACTATACAGCCGTAGGTCGGCTCTAAAATACTCTCAAGCTCAGGTGTCACATAGCTTATCTCCTTTGGATTGTTCTTGCCCTTTATATAGTTGGGAATGAAATCCATAGGACCCGGACGGTAGAGCGAAATACCGGCTACGATGTCCTCAAAGCTCTGTGGACTGAGTTCCTTCATGAAGCTTTGCATACCGGCAGACTCCAGCTGGAATACCCCTTCCGTCTTTCCTGTTCCGATAAAGTCAAGTGTGCCCTTATCGTTGAAATCAATATGGTCGATATCCACATCAATGCCCCTTGATGCCTTGATATTCTTCACAGAATCCTTTAGCACCGTGAGTGTACGAAGCCCCAGAAAATCCATCTTTAAAAGGCCAAGCTCCTCGAGCTGTACCATGTTGTACTCTGCGGTAGGCTTCCGTCATTTGCCCTTCCAAGAGGCACATAATCGCTCGCCACACCCGGATAGATTACCACACCTGCTGCATGCACGGACGTGTGGTTTGGCAGTCCCTCAAGCCTTTTTGCCATATCTATCATTTCATGCACTCTCGCATCACTGTCGTAAATGCTTAAACTCCGGGTTCATCTGAAGAGCCTTGTCAATCGTGATATTAAGCTCCTGAGGCACCATCTTTGCAAGCCTGTCAGTCTCTGCATATGGGAAATCCAGCGCCTTTCCGACTGATTTTATGACTCCTCTTGCTGCCATCGTACCAAAGGTGACTATCTGTGTTACAGAATCGTGTCCGTACTTCTGCTGAACATACTCTATGGCGCGATATCTCTCCGCATACTCGAAATCCACATCGATATCAGGCATGGAAACTCGCTCTGGGTTAAGAAATCTTTCAAAAAGCAGATTGTATTTAACCGGATCAATATCTGTGATTCCGGTACAATAGCACACCCTGCTTCCCGCCGCTGAGCCTCGTCCCGGGCCTACCCAGCAGTCGTGCGTGCGGCACCAGTTGATATAATCCCACACGATAAGGATATACTCTATAAAGCCCATGGTCTTTATGATACCAAGCTCATAGTCCATATCTGCATGTATCTTTTTAAGCTCATCAGCACTGTACTCACCACAGCCTATGTATTTCTCCCTAAAGCCCTTCTCGCAAAGCTCTGTAAGGAATGCTTCGGCACTATCATAGCCTCTGGCACCTCATACTTTGGAATCTTGTAATTGCCAAACTCAAGCGTCACATTGCATCTGTCGGCAATTTTCTGCGTATTCTCAATAGCCTCTGTGGCATATGGGAAAAGCGCTCTCATCTGCTCTTCGCTCTTTACGAAAAACTGTCCGCCATCATAGCGCATCCTGTCCTCGTCAGACACCTTTTTCCCGGTCTGGATGCACAAAAGCACATCATGTGCCTCCGCATCGGACTCGTAGGTGTAGTGCACATCATTAGTACACACTAACCCTATTTCAAGCTCCTTGCTCATCCTAAGAAGCTGCTGATTCACAAGCTTCTGGTCATCAATGCCATGGTCCTGCAGCTCAAGGAAGAAGTTGTCTTTTCCAAAGCAGTCCTGATACTTCCTTGCAATCTCCTTCGCCTCGTCATAAAAGCCTCTGACGATGTATCTGGGGATTTCTCCTGCCAGACAGGCAGACAGGCATATAAGCCCCTCGTGATATTTCTCAAGCGTCTCAAAATCCACTCTCGGCCTGTAATAATAGCCTCTGTGAACCCTATTGACACTATCTTCATGAGATTGGCATAGCCTGTATTATTTTCAGCAAGCAGAATCAGATGATAATACCTGTCATCACCGTGGCTTGTCTCCCTGTCAAAGCGCGAATTTGGTGCCACATATACCTCGCAGCCTATGACCGGATTGATATCATTTGCCTTTGCCGTCTTGTAAAACTCCACCACACCGTACATATTGCCATGGTCTGTGATTGCGGCAGAGTTCATGCCAAGCTCCTTGACGCGCTTTACATATTCTTTTATCTTGTTTGACCCATCGAGCAGACTGTACTCGGTATGGGTGTGAAGATGACAAAATGACATTTGGATTCCTCTTTCTTTATTTTTGTATCGCCGCCCGCCCTTCGTGGGGTGTGCGGCTATCTCCTTAAAATAAAAGGAGATAAGTTTATCAGCTTCCCAGCTCTATGTGTATAAACACTGCAAGCGAATTAGGCTCCTGCATATATGTGATAGTGCCGCCTCTTGCTGTCGGAATCAGATATTTGTAGTCACCCTTCTCGAAAAGACTGTGACATGCAGTATCATAGGTTTCTCTGTCCGAAAACTTGAACGTGATATAGTTAGATGACGTTGTCATGCCCTGTAAGACTTTAAGGTCGTAGGATGTAAAATACAGCCCATTCCTGTAATAATAGTCATCCTCCACAGTCGCTTCCTGCGGCAGCATATCCTCATTGTCCAATGTACGTGTAAGCTTTACAACATCAAGTGGCACTCCGAACCAGCTGTATGATATGCCCTTTCCCAGATAATCACCATCACCGTAGGTACAGTCCACTGCACACCACGCACCGTCCAGATATACCATATTCCAGGCGTGGTTTGCATCAGATGTGGTGCCTGTCACAATAAGTGAGCTGATACCGGCCCGGTCACACAGATACTTAAACATCATCGCATAGCCCTGACAGACCGTCCTTCCAAGCACTGCTGAGTACATATCCTGGTTGTGAGGAGAATTTTCCTCATACTCGGCATGCTCTATCACATATTCATAGAAATGCACAGCCTTGTCATAATCCGATGCACCTTCATCGATACCTGCCATACAGGCTGACACATAGCCTGAAATCGTACTTATTGCGTTGTCGATATCAGGCTCAGACATATTGTATACAGGCGAAAAAATGATGCTGTTTCTCACAGTATACTGACTCTTTTCTATGTAGAAAAACTGTGGATTGTCCAGCAGCACAAACTGCTGTATACGGCTTACGTTGTCAGTGTCTGTAGTATTTAACGAAATTCCATCCATGCGCTTTTGCATCATCGCATAAATCTGCCTGTAAATAAGCTTGTCATCATCTGACAGCTTCTCGTAGTAGTAGTGATATTCCCCTGTAAATACTGACTCATCGTACTCTGTCTGTTCGCCGTTTAAATAGTCTGTTGTGGTCTGCATTTGCCCCTTTACTGCCCTGTGTATAGCTGTAGGAAAATCAGCTATAGCACCTGTAAACCCTCCTGCCTTTAAGCATTTTGCAGCGAACATAAAGCAACAGGCAGCAAACACAAGTGCCGGTATGATTTTTAAAAGCTTTTTCATCTATTCCCCCATTTTAATCGTTGTCTGTCACTCTGTTAGGTGTGAACAGCAGCCATAGCAAGCCTGCATATCAGATACAGTACAAAAAGATGCACCGGGTAAAAGGCGTAAAAGACATATTTTAGTGAAATGCCTCTTTTTCCATTGTAATAGCGAAGCGGTATAAGCATAAACAGTGCAAAAAACTCTATGGTACCTGAGAAAAGTCCAAGCAGTATGACTGCCACGGCAAATGCAACATCCCGGTTTGAAGAAAGCAGGTACATCATGACAATGCACCCTACACCCGCCGCACCATAATCACAGCAAAGCACAAACTCTGCAATAATCATCATAACAAGCACTACTGATACCATTACTATACACCTGATCAGTGTGACAAAAAACCACTTGACTGCAGAGGATGCCTTTTCTATTTTATCGACCGACTTAAGCCAATCAAGCACTGTGATGGCAAGCAAGCCTAAAAGCAGTGTAAAAAACACATTGTTGCTCTTAAATTCGAGCACTGTATTGTTTATTGCAAGGTCAAACGGTATCTCAGAGATAAGCGCGAATATAAACATCCTCGCAGCATATTTTTCCCTGCTGTGTGTATATTTGAACCCCTCCACAAGCAGGAAACAGAAAACAGGAAAGGCCATGCGCCCTATAGAACGCATGACCCAGTAGATATCAATAAGCGTTTGTCCACCTATCCCGTTATTTATCATCTGAAGAATAACCGTTGCCGCAATATGGTCTATAAGCATGGTAAAAATGGCTATAAGCTTAAGTGTGCTTCCACTGATACCAGACTTTGCGATAACTTTTTCCAAAATCCTATACTCCTGCCATATTTACGGTAATCCTGTCAAGATGCCAGATATCGTCCACATATTCCTGAATTGTTCTGTCTGAAGAGAACTTTCCTACATGTGCGATATTGAGCAGTGCACTCTTTCTCCATGCGCTCTTGTTCTTATAATAATCATTAATCTTCTGCTGTGCATTTGCATATGAGCGGAAGTCTGCGAGGATAAAGTAGCGGTCAGCCACCTGTCCCTGCTGTGGATTGAGCAGTGAGTTGTAAAGCTCCCTGAAAAGCTCATGGTCATTTGGTGAGTATGTGCCGTCTACGAGCTGGTTTACTACCTTTCTTAGCTCGGCATCGTTATTATATACATCAACAGGATTGTAGTCATGTCTGTTCTCGTGTGAGATGACCTCATCAGAGCTCATTCCAAAGATAAACATATTGTCAGCCCCTACCTCATCGAACATCTCGACATTGGCACCATCCATAGTTCCGATAGTGAGCGCTCCATTGAGCATAAACTTCATGTTTCCTGTTCCGGATGCCTCCTTGCTCGCTGTGGAAATCTGCTCGCTGACATCTGCTGCCGCAAAAATAATCTCGGCATTGGATACCTTGTAATCCTCGATAAATACTACCTTGAGCTTGCCGCCAATAGAAGCATCGTTATTTATCACATCAGCCACACTGTTGATGAGCTTTATTGTTTTCTTTGCATTTCTGTAGCCTGCTGCTGCCTTTGCTCCAAAAATGAATGTTCTAGGATAAAAATCCATAGACGGATTTTCCTTAATCTTGTTGTACAGATACATCACATGAAGGATGTTCATGAGCTGTCTCTTGTACTCGTGAAGTCTCTTAACCTGCACATCAAAGATAGAATCCGGATTTACATCAATACCATTGTGCTCCTTGATATACTTTGCTAAACGCACCTTGTTTGCTCTCTTAATCTCAGCAAACTCCTGCTGTGCAACAGGGCTGTCCGCATAAGCCTTGAGCTTTGAAAGCATTGTAAGATCTGTAATCCAGCCGGCTCCTACCTTTTTTGTTGCCCAGTCTGCAAGGAGTGGATTTGCATGGGCTAAGAATCTACGCTGTGTGATTCCGTTTGTCTTGTTATTGAACTTCTCAGGGAACATCTCATAGAAATCATGAAGCTCCTGATTCTTAAGTATCTCTGTGTGAAGCTTTGCAACACCGTTTACAGAATAGCCTGCAACGATAGCCATATTTGCCATCTTGACCTGTCCGTCATAGAGGATAGCCATCTTTCTTACCTTGTCCTCATTGCCAGGATATCTCTCATTAATCTGCATCACAAATCTTCTGTTTATCTCGTCAACAATCTGGTATACACGAGGAAGCAGTCTCTGGAATATCTCAATTGGCCACTTCTCAAGCGCCTCAGCCATGATTGTATGGTTAGTGTAGGCTACACATCTTGTAGTGATATCCCATGCATCATCCATGACAGATGTTCCTCGTCCACAAGGATTCTCATAAGCTCTGCGACTGCAACTGTAGGGTGAGTATCGTTCATCTGGAAAACGACCTTATTCGGAAGATCTTTTAAATCGCTGTGATGCTTTTTAAACCTTGCAAGTGCACGCTGGATGCTTGCTGATACAAAGAAATACTGCTGCTTTAAGCGAAGCTCCTTGCCCTTTACATGGTTATCGTTTGGATAGAGCACCTCAACAAGGTTTCTTGCAAGATTTTCCTGCTCCACTGCCTTGTCGTAGTCACCCTGGTCAAAGGACTCGAGCGAGAAGCCGTTTTTGGGCTCTGCATCCCATATCATGAGAGAATTGACCACATTGTTGTCATAACCGACTATAGGCATATCATAAGGCACTGCAAGCACCGACTGATAGTCCTTCTGCTCGAAATGAAGCTCTCCGTTTTCATCTGTGCTCTCCTGCACATATCCTCCAAACTTGACCTCATAGCAGTACTCCGGACGACGAAGCTCGAATGGATATCCGTCCTTGAGCCAGTTGTCAGGCACCTCAATCTGGAAGCCGTCTGAAATCTGCTGCTTGAACATACCATATCTATATCTGATTCCACAGCCGTATGCAGGATATCCGAGTGTGGCAAGTGAATCCATGAAACACGCTGCCAGTCTTCCGAGTCCACCGTTTCCAAGTGCCGGATCAGGCTCCTGGTCCTCAATAGCATTGATATCCACACCAATCTCATTGAGAGCCTCCTTGACCTCCTTGTATGCTGAGAGGTTTATAAGGTTGTTGCCGAGAGCTCTTCCCATCAAAAACTCCATGGACATATAGTAAACAACCTTTGGATCGTCCTTGTCCATCACTCTCTGTGTGGCAATCCACTCATCCATGATGACATCCTTTACGGCCTCTGATACAGCCTGATAAAGTTCCTGCTGTGTGGCATCATCTATAGTCTTACGATATTTATTTTTTAAATTGTCTGATACAGTCTTAATAAACACCTTTTTGCTAAACGTATTATCTCTCATCATATTCCTCCTTATGGCACTAAAAGGGAGCAAATTAATGCTCCCTCTCGTGCAGAGATTATTGTTTTTCAACTGCAAGCTTAACAGCCTCACCATTAATCTTCCAATCCTTTTCATAGCCCTTAAGTTCGCCTGATTTAATTGATACGGCAAGAACCTCGGTCTTGATTTCATCACCAAACTTTTCAAATACATTTGAAAGCTTCTCATCTGCCTCGTATGTCACAGCGATGTGATCCATAACCTCAAAGCCTGCGTCCTTACGCATTGTCTGGATCTTACTGATGATTTCTCTTACGAAACCTTCCTCGATAAGCTCAGGAGTGAGGTTGGTGTCAAGAACAACGGTTATATTGTTGTCAGACTGTGTCACATAGCCCTCCATCTGAGTCATCTCGATAAGTAAATCCTCTTTAGATAATACAACTTCATCGCTAATGCTGTCAAGCTTGAGAGAGCCGGTGCTGTTAAGCTCCTCCATGGCCTTATGACCATCAAGCTCAGCTAAAACTGCCTTAATCTGGCCAAGGTATTTACCATACTTAGGACCCACTGTTCTAAGCTGTGGCTTGAATTTGTAGGTGGTGTAGTGTGATACATCATCAGTGAACTCAACCTCTTTTACGTTGAGCTCGTCTGCGATGATATCCACATAAAATTCATCCAGTTTTTCCGGAGCCTTTACAAACATTTTTCCGATTGGCTGACGGTTTTTGATATTTGCCTCGTTACGACATGCACGTCCGAGTACTACAACCTTTAGTACCTCATCCATATCAGCTTCGAGCTTTTTGTCAATCAGCTTCTCATCAACTACAGGATAGTCGCACAGATGAATTGACTCCGGTGCGCTCTTGTCGATAGAGCAGACAAGATTTCTGTAGATATCCTCTGTCATGAAAGGAATCATAGGTGCTGCCGCCTTTGATATGGTGACAAGTGCTGTATAAAGTGTCATGTATGCGTTTATCTTGTCCTGCTCCATGCCCTTTGCCCAGAAACGCTCACGGCTGCGGCGTACATACCAGTTACTTAAGTCGTCTACGAACTCCTGAAGGTACTTTGCCGCCTCCGGAATCTTGTAGTTTGACAGGCACTCATCCACTCCTGCCACTGCTGAGTTGAGCTTTGAAAGAATCCACTTGTCCATTACTGCAAGCTTATCATACTCAAGGCTGTATTTTGTAGCATCAAAATTGTCGATATTTGCATAAAGAACGAAGAATGCGTATGTGTTCCAGAGTGTTCCCATAAACTTACGCTGTCCCTCAAGCACGAGCTTTCCTGAAAACTTCTTTGGAATCCATGGAGCTGATGCTGTGTAGAAATACCATCTGATGGCATCTGCACCGTATGTCTCAAGTGCATCAAACGGATCTACCGCGTTGCCCTTTGACTTTGACATCTTCTGTCCGTTCTCATCCTGTACGTGTCCAAGCACGATGACATTCTCATAAGGGGCCTTGTTGAAAAGGAGTGTAGACTCAGCATGAGTGAATGGAACCATCCACGTGTCTGGTCAACTGCCTCTGAGATAAACTTGGCTGGGAACTGCTTCTCAAATACTTCCTTGTTCTCGAATGGATAGTGGTGCTGTGCAAATGGCATGGCTCCTGAATCAAACCAGCAGTCAAGTACCTCTGGTACACGGTGCATATCCTTGCCACATTCAGGACACTTGATTGTCACAGCGTCGATGTATGGTCTGTGAAGTTCTACCTCTGCTGCCTTTGGATCTCCTGCTTTTTCGGCGAGCTCTGCACGGCTTCCGATACACTCTCTGTGGCCGCATTCACACTCCCAGATATTGAGTGGTGTGCCCCAGTAACGGTTACGTGAGATAGCCCAATCCTGTATATTCTCAAGCCAGTTTCCGAAACGTCCTGAACCGATAGACTCAGGAATCCAGTTTACTGTATTGTTGTTTCTGATAAGATCATCCTTTACTGCTGTCTCCTTGATGTACCATGACTCTCTTGCATAGTAGATAAGAGGCTTATCACATCTCCAACAGTGTGGATACTCATGCTCAAATTTCGGAGCATCGAAAAGCTGCTTTCTGCCGCTTAAGTCCTTTAATACCTCAGGATCTGCATCCTTTACCCACATACCGGCAAACGGAGTCTCGGCTGTAAGCTCTCCCTTGTCGTTTACAAACTGTACAAATGGAAGGTCATAATTTCTTCCGACATTGGCATCATCCTCACCAAATGCAGGAGCGATATGAACGATTCCTGTACCGTCTGACATAGTAACATATGTGTCACATGTCACGAAAAAGCCCTTCTTGCCCTGCTTATCGGCAACCTGCTTAGCGCAGTCATAAAGCGGCTCATACTCCTTGTACTCAAGATCCTTTCCTTTGTATGTCTCAAGCACCTCATATGCCTTCTTGCCTGCTTCTGCGTCCTCTTTTGAAAGAAGCTGTGAGAGCACCTTGTCTGCAAGTGCCTCTGCCATATAATATGTGTAGCCATCAACAGCCTTTACCTTTACATATGTGTCATTAGGGTTCACACAGAGTGCCACATTGCTTGGAAGTGTCCATGGAGTTGTGGTCCATGCGAGGAAATATGCATCCTCTCCTACTACCTTAAAACGTACTACTGCTGATTTTTCTTTAACTGTCTTGTAGCCCTGTGCCACCTCCTGTGCAGAAAGCGGTGTTCCACAACGAGGACAGTAAGGAACAATCTTGAAGCCCTTGTAAAGAAGTCCCTTGTTCCAGATTTCCTTGAGAGCCCACCACTCTGACTCAATGAAATTGTCGTCATATGTGACATATGGATTGTCCATATCAGCCCAGAAACCTACTGTGTTGGAGAAATCCTCCCACATACCCTTGTATTTCCATACAGACTCTTTACACTTCTTGATGAATGGCTCAAGTCCGTAGTTCTCAATCTGATCCTTGCCGTCAAGGCCGAGAAGCTTCTCCACCTCAATCTCAACAGGAAGTCCGTGTGTATCCCAGCCTGCTTTACGTGGCACATATTTGCCCTTCATGGTCTGGAATCTTGGAATCATATCCTTTATGTACGTGTCTCAACATGTCCGATGTGAGGCTTTCCGTTTGCTGTAGGAGGTCCATCATAGAATGTGTATGTCTCTCCTTCTTTTCTGTTTTCCATAGATTTTCTGAAGATATTGTTCTCTCTCCAGAACTGCTCTGTCTTCTTCTCGCGTTCAACGAAGTCATATTGGTGTCAACTTTGTTGTACATGACTATCTCTCCTTATTCTATATTGTTCGTGAACATCCCAACATGCACCTCAAATTTGACTCTTACGAGGCTTCCTTGTGGCTTACTCCACTAGAATTTTCGGTTTATGGAATATTCACAAAAAAAGGCACACATTCCTGTAATTAGGAACGCGTGCCTGATACGTCTATACCACCTATTACAATGTACTTAAGGGAAATACCCTTGCATACCCGCCCCTGTAACGTAGGGAATACGTCAGAACCTACTCTCGCAACACTGTATGGCGATTTTAGCCTGCGGCTCAGAAGTGATTTTCAAAACGGCTCTACTCATACCGGCTCTCACCTGCCCGGCTCTCTTTGACTTTCCTGCCATCTCTACTGTCTTCGTCACTGCCTTTTACTAACTGTGTTTAAGTATATAACTGAAAAGCCACTGTTGTCAAGATGTAATTGATTCTGTAATAATTTGATAATAATTAACTCTAATAAATGCCATCATAATCAAAATTCTGATAATCAAAATCATCATAATCATAAGAATCATAATCATAATCGTAATCCTCATAGGAATCGTCATCATTATAATACTCATAGCCCTCATCAAAGCCCCTCATGAACTCCTTTTCTAAATCTGTGCTTACATTTGCGCCTGCCACAACCCAGAATATGATGCTGACTATAACTGAGATAGCTGCTGTTGCTATACCAACTATACCAAACACCTTGTTGTTGCCCTTTATGATATGTATAATACCAAAAATGATAGCAAGCAGAGCTGTCACATAATTGATGCATGTACAAAACAGTACAATAGATGCGATTCCAAGTACCAGAGAAGCTATACCAAAGCCATTGCTGTTCTTTGGCGGCTGGTTGTATGGATTAGCTCCATACTGTGGCTGATTGTATGCTGTCTGTCCGTATGCGGTCTGATTGTAGCCACCCTGTCCGTTTGGCTGCTGGCCATACTGCGTCTGTCCGTAAGCTGACTGATTAAATGAGCCTGATCATATGTGTTCTGGTTGTATGTACCTGGGCATTTGGATTCTGATTGTATGCACCCTGGGCATTTGGATTCTGATTGTATGTACCTGATTTGCATAACCATATGCACTGCCCGGATTATTGACATATCCGTCTGTGCTGCCTGTCTGGTCTGATGACTGTCCATATGCATATGCATTCCCACTTTCCTGCTGGGATACAGACTGATTATATGTGTCTGTCGGCTGATTGTATGTGTCCTGCGGCTGGCTGTATGTGTCTGAGCCATTTGCTGTTTCTGAAGACTGACCGAATACACCTGTATTGTCCGGTGTGCCTGACGACCGGTTGTCATTGTTCATATAATTGTTATCGTCCATAACTTCCTCCATATATCCTATTGTTTATGTAGCCATTGTGTTATTGTGTTAGAAATATTTTATCATATATTACAATAATGTAAATATTTTTATCATAAAAAATATGTAAAAATGGCAGGAGCAAATGCGCTCCTGCCGTAAAAAACATATTACTGCTCTTAGAAATCAAATTTCTGACTAAGCTCTTCCTCATTCTCCTCAACAGAGTTTTTGAGGTCATCCGCAAGCATATAGATATTTTCCAGTACCTTCTTGCACTTTGCCATGCTCTCGACTGTGGTATCAGCCATGCGAAGTCCCTCTGTTGAAGAAGCTGCGACCTCTTCTCCGGTAGCTGAAAGGTGTGTGATATTGTCTGATATGACTGTTGTTGAATCAAGAATCTTTTTGATACTCTCCTCAGCCACATTGATATCCTTCATCAACAGCTCAACGGCCTCTCCCATGGCATTAAACTTTTCTCTTGTATCGTCGATAAGCTCATTCTGCTTCTCTACCGATGATACTGAGTTCTCGATACTCTCGTTGGCACGCCTTGTGTCCTCATTGAGCTTGTTTATAATCTCTGTAATATTGGCTGATGCATCCTTTGTCTGCTCTGAGAGCTGTCTGATTTCATCTGCTACTACCGCAAAGCCCTTTCCTGCTTCACCTGCCCTGGCCGCCTCAATTGAAGCATTGAGAGCAAGCAGATTTGTCTGGTTAGAAATATTGATAATCGACTCAACAAAGCTCTTTACTTCCTCTACCTTAGCTGTAAGACTCTGAATAACTGACACTGTAACATTGCTTGCCTCTGCCACGTTGTGTGCCTGCTCCTTGAGTTCTTCCACAACATCAGCTCCCTGCTTTACGGTCTCATCAGTCTGGCGTGAGGCATCTATCATAGCCTTGATTCCACTTTCTGCATTGTCTGTATTTCCCTGAATATCAACACACATAGCTGCCTGCTTCTGGATAGCCTCCGCGGTGCTCTCTGTGCTGTCTGCTATCTCCTGGATCGAACTATGGCTCACCGCAACAGACTCATCGAGATCATTTAACATGGTCATAGCCTCGTCAAAGTGCTTTGAAATATTCTCCGCAACCATTACCATCTTCTTATTGCTGTCCACCTGTGCCATAGCAGATTCTTTGATTTCTTCCATATTTTCATCGAAGAAATGGGTAAGAAGAATCGTGATGCTGTCTGACGCATATCCCACAAGTACAAGTACAAAAACTGCTATCACATCATTCTGAAGAACTGTACCCCCTATTCCAAGCTGCATTACAAGCCTGATGACGCTGGATATGATTATTACTGCGTTCATCACCATCATCATCTTTATATCCAGATATATCATCGCTGCAATAACAAGCGGCAGGGCATATGTCCATGTACCGATTGTTGAATTGATCAGTGCGATAATAAAATATCCTGCTGTCATGGCGCTTACAAGTATAAGCGCACCTGTTCTGCTGTCTCTTTTTGTAATAAATGCAATTACAGCTATTACTATTACTGCTATTGCCGCAACAAGCTGTATACTTATCCTGGTAATATCAGCATCTTTTGTCCCAACTGCTGCAAATAACGTAAATGCTATATATGCAAATACTATGATTACCGCCAGGAATACACGTTTGTTGGCTCTGTTATACTGTTGACTATTCATAAAATCCCCCTTCTTTTGTTTGAGTTTTTAGAGTAGCTTTATTATACAACATTTTTTTTATAATAATCCACTACTATTTAGTGCCAACGTACCATTTTTCTCATTTTGCTCCTGATTTGAAGAAAATTCTCCTTTCAAATAAAACATTTACACAAAAACACCCGGCAGTTATCCTGCCGGGCATCCTGTAAAAAAAATATTTATTCTTTAACTCCACCAAGTGTAAGTCCTGTAACAAAGTATTTCTGTAAAAACGGGTAAATACATATGATCGGAAGCATTG
>ENA-OQAN01000927-OQAN01000927.1-human-gut-metagenome-genome-assembly--contig:-NODE-927-length-13960-cov-1.924962_pt1 | contig 13960 bp, 17 predicted proteins | sample MGYA00242735_ERZ504527 | MGnify/ENA primary metagenome ERZ504527 (study PRJEB26092, sample SAMD00036230) | human gut metagenome | host: Homo sapiens | study: EMG produced TPA metagenomics assembly of...
TTCTTTTCTTTGCTTCCTTGATCAATTGTTTCATCTCATCCATTGATCCAAACATCGGATCGATCGCATAATAATCGGAAATATCATAACCGTTATCCACCATCGGAGACTGATACATCGGAGATATCCACAAAATATCAACCCCTAGGTCTTTTAAATAATCTAACTTGCTGATAATTCCAGAAATGTCGCCGATTCCGTCACCATTTGTATCCTTAAAACTCTTTGGGTAAATTTGATATGCAACTTTGTTATGCCACCATTTTTATTCATCATAATTCTTCTAAACTCCCATTTGCGGTTTCTACTAACATCTTCATAGCTTCTACCGGATATCTGCCGTGAGCTCGGTTTCCCCCGTCACGCATCAATGCATTCGCTCCTTGATGAACTGCATGATAAATATCATTTACTTCAGCTCTTGTTGGATAAGGGTTTCGGATCATAGAGTCTAGCATTTGTGTAACTACCATGAAATTTTTGTTATGTTCTTTGCATACCTTTGCAATATATGCCTGCACTTTGGGGAGTTTGGATAATGGCATGACATTTCCTAAGTCTCCTCTTGCTATAACAATATAATCACAGTATGGAAGTAATTCTTCCAAATGCTCTACTCCTGTCATATTTTCTATTTTGGCAAAGATTCGAATATCTTCACAGTTGTTTTGTTTTAGTGCTTCTCTTAATATAATCAGATCTTCTTTATTCCGTACAAATGGCAGCATAACATCGGTTACTTGATATTGTTTTGCCAAAGATAGATTCTTCAGATCAGCCTCAGTTAACGTCGGATTGTTGATATTACATCCTGGCAAAGCTATGCTTTTACGTGCCGTCAATACTCCTCCACAAACAATGCGGCATCTCCAGGATCGTGGTGATATTTTCCGTTCTGCAATCAGTTTTATTTTCCCGTCATCTAATAAAATTTCCTGATCTCTTCTGATATGCGGCATGATTTCTTCTGGTACTAAAATTCCACCATGTCCTATAACCACATGTGCTCCTGTTGAAAGGCCCATATCTCCTTCCAGATATCCAATTCGAAGTTCTGGCCCGATCAGATCGATCATTAATTTCTTCTCTCCATTTGTCTGCTTCGCTGCCTCAAAATAATGATAAATCCATGCATGACTTCCTTCTAATGAACTATGTGATAAATTCAACCGGATCCCTGTCATTCCGGCATCAAACATCTTCTTTAAACTCGTTGGTTCGCAACAGGTTGGGCCTAATGTTCCGTAGTATTCCATTGTGCATCACTTCCTTTGTGGTTATTTTAACATTTTGAGGAGTGGTTTCCAATGGATTTGATGGAAAAATTCTAGTTCTTTTAAATCATATTTTCCTACATCCCATACACATCCAGATCAACCTTCCCATCAACAACCGCAACTCCATCTTCTTCTAACAATTTCGCCTGTTTTCCTTCTCCTCCAAACGTAAATGCCTCTGCTAGTTCTCCCTTTGCATTGACGACTCGAAAACATGGTATATTCTCTGGATCTGGATTCTTATGCAGGGCATTTCCTACTGCTCGTGACATCTTTGGATTTCCTGCCATGGCTGCTACTTGTCCATAGGTTGCCACATGCCCTTTTGGAATTTGTTTGACTGCTTCGTAGATTCTTTTTGTCGGACTGTCCGTGATGATATCGTAGCTTTCTTTGATCATTTTTTTTGATGTCTTTTTCTGGAATAGTCCCGTCTAAGATGATCGTATTCCAATATTTTTTATTCTGATGGTATCCTGGGATGACGGCATCGTAGGCTTCTCTCCAGAATTCTCTCCATTCTGGATCTACTTTGATATTCAGATTGATATAACCATCTTTTTCATAGACCCATAAAAAGGCTTTTTTACTTCCTTTTACCTTACTAATTCCCAATTGGGATCTTTGAATGGAGATTCTACATATGTGTGCGGGAAAGTTAGACCGTAAGTAATGGCTTGTTGTCTTGTTTTCATACAAATCTCTCCTTTTATTTCAGATTCTATGACATTTTTTTAGTTTATTCGAGAATCTTAAATCATCTTCTTAAAAGTGAAATAGGATCTAAAATATTTTACATTCTATTTTAGATCCTGTTTAATTAATTTGAGTTATTTTATCACTTTAATTTAATCTCTGATAAATATCTTTCTCTGTATCTTCTGGATATTCTTTTACCATCTTATATATTGGTAAAATTACGATTTCATCTTCTACAAGATCATCGGCTATCTTTGTTATTGAATCTCCTTTTTTTATTTTCTTTTGAACTTGCATAATTAGTTTAAGGTTCTCTCCTTGTGTAATTCCACGCTCGATTCCTTGCTCAATTCCTTTGTTAATTGCATTATCTAATATTGTACACATTGTAACTTCTCCTTTCCCATCTTTCTTTATATCCAACTGCAGAAATCTTTCATCTTCTGCAAAAATCCTCATAAATTTTAGCATCTCATCTACATGTTTAATTGGTTTATGATTTTCAATGGTTTTATACCCTTTCCTTCTCTTCACAAAATAATCCGCAATAATTCCGAAATCACTTTGAAACATCTTAATCTGTTCTTCCGTCAGATATGCTATTTCAAATACATTCAGCTTATAATTATTCGCATATTTTTCTACATTACCTTTCTTTGCAAATGTATCTCTAAGTTCTTTCGATGTATTCCAGCGCCCATTGCCGAAATATAAAATCAAAGTTACTACTTCACATAACTCTTTCTTATCTTCATCATCATTTAACTGTGACCGATAACTTGCTCCATCATATCCCATTACTCGGAATGACATTTGTTTATCTGTACTCGTCTGATTTTCTATCCCAAAGATCACTTTATGATCTTTTCCTTTTTTCCATACTTTCAGTATATCTCTTTCCTGCTCATGTAAGGTACTATCCGCTGCTTTGTATTGCGATCTTACTTTCGTCTCTGATAGCTGCTTTGGACTTATGACCTGTTTGCCATCATAAATCAGCACGTTGATAATATCTGCAAATACGTCTGGATAATCTTCTAGTAATTTCTCTACTTTATCTTTCTGTCTCATGCCTGCCTCCTTTGCCTGTAAACTAAAAAGGTCTGTATACGTTTAAATCTGCAGATCTGCATTGTTGATTTTAATCTAGACTCATCATATTTTTAGTTTACATTATTTTACAAATATTGGCAAGTATTTTCCAGTTTATTCCACATATTTTATTTATTTTTAGTATACTATAGTTATTTCATGTTTTCAATACTCATTTTGTTTAATTACACATCATGCAATCCTACTATCTTCAATCCACTTTTTCTACATCTTTTCTCCACAATCAACCTATGTTAAACTAATTATATAACAATTATTCAACGACATATTACATAAACTAAAAGGAATCCTAACACATGACTTTAGAAGAAGAATATCTCTATCCTGCTATGAGGAACTGACGACTCTTGGAAATCACAATCATATATATTTAGTTAAACACAAACTGTCTGGTGAGATTTTCGTTAAGAAAGTTTTATCCAGATTTTCTTTGGATGTTTATAAACAGTTGAGGGACTTACAAATCCCCGGAATTCCAATCATCCATGACCTGATTCTTGAAAATGATTCCTTAATCCTGATCGAAGATTATATTCATGGACAAACTTTGGAACAGCTGCTCGCGGAACAGACAACACTGGTTTATTCGGATGCTCTTGCGATCATGCGTAAGCTTTGTGATGTGTTAAAATCACTTCATACTCTGACTCCACCGATCATTCATCGTGATCTGAAATTATCGAACATCATTTGACCAGTGAAAATCTTGTCTATATCGTAGATTTCGATACTGCCAGATATTATGAATCTGGGCAGGAACAAGATACCGAATTGCTTGGAACGAAAGAATATGCCCCTCCAGAACAATATGGATTTGGGCAGTCCGATGCCCGATCTGATATTTATGCATTGGGGATTATTTTTAACCGCTTATTGACAGGAGAATATCCAAAACATCAATTGGCAGATGACAGATATCGTTCCGTCATTTCAAAATGTATTCGATGGAATCCTGAGGAACGTTTCCAGACGGTTGAGGAACTTAAGACAGCTTTACACGATAATATTTCCTCTGATATTGGAAAACCTGGATTTACGCTTTCTTCGATACATTCTGATATTCCAGGATTTCGTACTGGAAAGCTGTGGAAAATGATCTTAGCATTCTTCGGGTATCTCTCTTTTCTTTACTGTAGTATGACTTCAGATTTCACAAATGCCAAAAACGGACTTCCTCTAACTGGACTACAACTTTGGCATGAACGTTTTTTTTGTATTTCTGATGTTGCTCAGCCTTATTTTTTATAATTTTAACTACAAAAATATCCGAACCAGATCTTTTCTGGGTCATTCTCTCCCTTTTGTACTTCGAATTGTTCTGCAGTGTCTGATTTCTTTGGGGATTTTGGTCATTCTTATGATCTTTATGCTGCTGATCGAAGAAATCATATGGTAGGTTCTTTATCGCTGTCAGTAAAAATTTACGCTGTCAGCGAAACATTTCTATATGAATATTTGCTACTCTTATTATTGTTCATATAGAAGGGAGGAATTAAATATGAAAACTTGGAAATTAGTTTCTGGAATCATCTCAATTGTACTTTTTGCTTTTGTTATGTTTCAGTCTTGTGCTGCTGGAATTTCAAATTCTTTAGCAGAAAATGGAGAAAGTGGCGGTTCTGCCGGATTGATCGTTGCGATTATTTTATTGGCTGGTGGAATTGTTTCTATTGCTACAAGAAATGGTTCAAAGGGCGGTAATATCGCACTGATCGTTTTATTTGCACTTGGTGCACTTTGCGGATTTACTATGGCAGGAAGTTATGCAGATTTAAATGTATGGGCTGCCTGGTGTCTGATCTGTGCGGTATTTGCAGCAGTTTCCTTAAAGAAGGGGCAATGATCGTTTATTATAAGCACAAAGAGAGAAAGGATATTTACATATGCAGGATCAATTAACTGATCATTTAGATCAACAATTAAAATCTACTTCTTTGGAGAATTTTTCGGATTATCTTAAGAATCTTCAGCAGTTACCAAGCCTGCAGGATTTTTTCTCTGTTTATATTGCAAAGCATGACCTGAAAAATTTCGCAGATCATCAAAAACAGTGGGATATCACAAAGCTATGCCCATGAAATCTTAAATGGAACGAAACCTCATCCTTCCAGAGATTATCTGCTGGCTTTGTGTCTTGGGGCTCATATGGATCTAAAAACCACGCAACATGCTCTGCGAATCGCACAACTCGGTGAACTTTATGCAAAAGTCCCAAGGGATGCAGCGATCATGATGCATATCAATAATGAAAAAATGGAATCTCATTGATATTAATATCTTTCTGGAAGAACATGGTCTTAATGTGATTTCACTTTCAAAGAAAATTTCATAAATAATAGCAAAAAGATCAGCTGTAAAACTTTCTACAGCTGATCTTTTTTATATTTTCTTCGTTATATGAAATTATCTTTTTTCAACACCTAAAGTAACTTTCTCACCATTGATGTTCCATTCTTTTTCATATCCAGCAACTTCTCCGGCTTTCACTTCATCTGCTAAAACGTCTCCAGCAATCGCTGCTTCGTTTCTTCCAATTGATGTCTGCGGCTTTGTCTGATCCTTTGTAAGAGAATGTGATTATGATCTGTTACTTCGAATCCTGCTTCTTTTCTCATAGACTGGATCTTGCTGACTACTTCACGGACGAATCCTTCTTCTAACAGTTCTTCGGATAAGTTTGTATCAAGTACAACTGTCACTCCGTTGTCTGCTTCTGTTACGAATCCTTCCTGTTTTACCATTTCGATCAACAGATCTTCTTCTGCTAATTCTACTGGTGTTCCATCAACTTCAAATGTTAATACTCCCTTAGAGTCTAACTGAGCTTTCGCTTCATTTCCATCAACTGCTGCTAAGTAGTTTCTGATTCCTCCAACTAATTTACCGTATTTTGGTCCTACAGTCTTTAACTGTGGTTTGAAGTTGTATGTTGTGAAGTTTGATACGTCATCTGTAAATGTGATATTCTTCACATTTAACTCGTCTAAGATGATCGCTTCGTCATAATCTGGAAGAGATGCTTCTGCTTTAACATACATCTGTCCGATTGGCTGACGGTTCTTGATTGCTGCTCCATTACGGCATGCACGTCCTAATACGACGATCTTTAATACGAGATCCATATCTGCTTCTAATTTCTCATCTACCTGTTCTGCATTGTATACAGGGAAATCACATAAGTGGATACTTTCTTTTGCAGATGCATCAACACTTCTTACGATGTTCTGGTAAATCTCTTCTGTCATGAATGGGATCATTGGAGCTGCTGCTTTACATACAGTAACTAATGCTGTATATAAAGTCATATATGCATTTACCTTATCCTGTTCCATTCCTTTTGCCCAGAAACGGTCACGACAGCGTCTTACATACCAGTTACTCATATCATCTACAAATTCCTGTAATGCTCTTGCAGCTTCTGGGATTCTGTAGTTTCCTAAGTTATCATCCACAGATTTAACCATTGTGTTCATCTTAGATAACAGCCATTTATCCATTACAGATAACTTGTCATATTCTAACGCATGTTTTGTTGGATCAAACTGGTCGATCTCAGCGTATAATGTGTAGAATGCATAAGTATTCCATAATGTTCCCATGAATTTACGCTGTCCTTCTGTAACGGCTTTTGCATGGAAACGGTTTGGCAGCCATGGAGCACTATTTGTATAGAAATACCAACGGATCGCATCTGCTCCATGCTCTTCTAATGCATCGAATGGATCAACTGCATTTCCTTTGGACTTACTCATCTTCTGTCCGTTTTCATCCTGAACGTGTCCTAATACAACAACGTTTTATATGGTGCTTTATTAAATAATAAAGTTGAAATTGCCATTAAGGAGTAGAACCATCCACGAGTCTGGTCTACAGCTTCTGAGATAAAGTTTGCTGGGAAGTTATCTTCGAAGATTTCTTTATTCTCAAATGGGTAATGCCACTGTGCGAAAGGCATAGATCCTGAATCGAACCAGCAGTCGATTACTTCTTCTACACGATGCATTGGTTTTCCACAATGTGGACACTTAATTGTTACCTGGTCGATATATGGACGGTGAAGTTCAATATCGTCTGGACAGTTATCAGACATACTCTTTAATTCTTCGATAGAACCGATTGAATGCTGATGTCCACATTCACATTCCCAGATATTTAATGGAGTTCCCCAATAACGGTTTCTTGAGATTCCCCAATCCTGTACGTTCTCTAACCAGTCTCCAAAACGTCCTTTACCGATGCTCTTTGGTACCCAGTTAACTGTATTATTATTTGCGATCAGCTGATCTTTTACATCTGTCATCTTGATGAACCAAGATTCTCTTGCATAGTAGATCAGTGGTGTGTCACAACGCCAGCAGTGTGGGTAGCTATGCTCGAATTTTGGAGCATCATATAATAATCCACGGCTCTCTAAATCTTTTAAGACTTCTGGATCTGCTTTCTTAACAAATAATCCGGCAAATGGTGTTTCTTCTGACATATTACCGCGTTCGTCTACTAACTGTACAAAAGGCATCTCATATTTGCGTCCGACTTTCGCATCGTCTTCACCAAATGCAGGTGCGATATGAACGATACCTGTACCATCTGTTAATGTTACATATCCATCACATGTTACATAGAATGCTTTCTTGTGCTGTTTCTCTGCAACTTTTGCTGCACAGTCATATAATGGTTCGTATTCTTTGTATTCTAAGTCTTTTCCTTTGTATGTTTCTAAGACTTCATATGCAGGTGTTCCTGCTTCTTCGTCTGCTAATCTTCCAAGAACTGTATCAAGCAGTGCTTCTGCCATATAGTATACATATCCATCTGCGGCTTTTACTTTTGCGTATGTTTCTTCTGGGTTTACGCAAAGACCGATATTAGATGGAAGTGTCCATGGTGTTGTTGTCCATGCAAGGAAATATGCATCTTCATCTACTAATTTAAAGCGAACGATTGCTGAACGTTCTTTGACATCTTTGTATCCCTGTGCCACTTCCTGTGCGGATAATGGTGTTCCACAACGTGGGCAGTAAGGTACGATCTTAAATCCTTTGTAAAGTAATCCTTTATCCCAGATCTGTTTTAATGCCCACCATACAGATTCGATAAAGTTATTATCGTATGTGATGTATGGGTTCTCCATATCAGCCCAGAAACCTACTGTATCTGAGAAATCTTCCCACATACCTTTGTATTTCCAAACGCTTTCTTTACATTTCTTGATGAATGGTTCCATACCGTATTCTTCGATCTGTTCTTTTCCATCAAGACCTAACATCTTCTCAACTTCAAGTTCGACTGGAAGTCCGTGTGTATCCCATCCAGCTTTACGAATGATCTTATGACCTTTCATTGTCTGGTAACGAGGGATCATATCTTTGATAACACGAGTTAAAACGTGTCCGATATGTGGTTTACCATTAGCTGTTGGTGGTCCGTCATAGAATGTATATGTCGGATCGTCTTTTCTTTCTTCGATACTCTTTTCAAAAATTTCGTTTTCTTTCCAGAACTTACGGTCTCTTTCTCTCGATCGACAAAGTTCATGTCAGATGATACTTTCTTGTACATCTTCATCTCTCCTTTTACTTCTTAGAAAATCTAATGAAATAGGAAAAAAATAAGAAAAAAGCGCTGTCCAAAATAGGACAACGCTGTTGCTTCTAAACCACCTATTTCACATACTATCATATGTTATCCCGTTAACGGAGGATACCGGCACAGCTTACTTCATTCAGCCTGCAGCTTGGGAGTGATCTTCCTTCTTATCTTACTAACACCCGGCTTCCACCGCCCCGGACTCGCTCATGCTTCATGATAGAAGTACTGTCTCCTTCTTCGCTTTTATCATACTAAGTTATCTTAACACTTAAAATGGCGATTCGTCAATATTGAATTGTATGTTTTCGCATTTCTTTTTGTTTATTTTGTATGGAATACTTCGTAATAATGTTTCAGGCAATCTTTAAATCCATCTTTTGCAAGTGTTACACTATCATAGTAACTTCTTTCGGCATATCCATCTTTTGTATTATCTCTTGCTGCATTTAATAAGTCTGTACAAATATTTACTTTCGCAATTCCAAGTTCTACTGCTTTGGATAAGTTTTCATCTCCAGAACCAGATCCTCCATGAAGTACTAGTGGAATAGAACCTCGGTTGCAATTTCTTGTAATCTTTCAAAATTCAGATGTGGAATTCCTTTGTATTCTCCATGAGCTGTTCCAATAGATACTGCAAGGGAATCAACTCCTGTCTGTTCTACAAATTTCTTTGCTTCTTCTGGTGTTGTTAACATTGTATTTCCTTCAACATGATAGCTGTCTCCTTCTCCTACGTGTCCGATTTCAGCTTCTACCGTAACATTTCTTTCATGTGCATATGCTACGATTTCTTTTGTCTTTGCCACATTTTCTTCAAATGGAAGGCTTGATCCATCAATCATAACGGAGGTAAATCCGACATCAATAGCTTTCTTAACCAACTCGATCGTAAATCCATGATCATAATGAAGCGCGATATCTTGGTTACTTTTTTCTGCGTAATATTTTACGATCGCTGCTGCTTCTTCAATACCTAATGTCGGTGTATGTACCTCCGCCAGACACACCATCAATGGGTGTTTTGTTTCTTCTGCCGCCTCGATCACTCCTTTGATATTCTCAAGGTTTACAATGTTGGCTGCTGGGACTGCGTAATGTCCTGCTTTGGCTTCTTCTAACATCTTTTTACTGTTTACTAACATCTGTTTCATCCTCCCGAAAATTCATTCTAAAATTTTACTTTATAAGTTCCACTTGTATCATTTTTAAAAATTAGCTAACAGATAATCTTCTGCTTCTTTGGACCATAATCCATTATGTTCTTTTGTAATCTTAGCTAATTCTTTAAATCTATCATCTGTTTTTCCTTTTTCTTCAAAATCTTCAATTGCTGTTAATTCAAGATTCTTTCCAAGATACATCAGTTTCTTTCCTCCTGGAATCTTTGGAAGATTCAATATCGTATCGATCTGTGCATCAATTCCCCCGATATGCGTGATCATAACAGCTGGATCTAATCTTCCTTCTCCTGCAAGTTTTAAACATTCTTTCATATCATCGGTATTCCCACCGCTTGATCCTACCAGATGGTGCATCTTATAATGTACGTCAAAGAAATTAAACATCGCAGATAATTTTGGATCCACTGGTCCTGCGAAGAAGTTTAAGCATCCGTCAAATCCTAAAATCCTAAAATCTCATCTGCCATCTCGATCACTGGTCTGACTGGTGCATATACAGATACATCATCAAATCCTGTTCCACCAGTTAAATCTCTTAATGTCTTCACTGGGTCATCGACTTTCACAGTATTGACAAAATGGATTTCAACACCTCGTTCTTTGGCATATTCTTCTGTAAATAATTCACTAGCTCTTTTTAATCTTACTTCATCAATGTCTGTGATCACCAGTAAAGAAGGTTTACGATCACAATTTAACATATAACTGATCGCTCCTAATCCCATTGGACCGCAGCTTGCAAGAAGTGCACTCTTTCCACCTTCTACAATTCCCATCTTATGTTCATAAACACCACGTTCACTGTGGTACATAGAATGGAATGCTCCAATGATACAGCTCATAGCTCCGCCAGTGATGCCTCAAAAAATGCACTGTTTTCATCAAAAGGTAATAAGCAGTCTTTTTCCATTACAATTGGCGGAACTTTGATAAAGGTTGCTGCTCCTCCGCAGTATTCATAAGAATATCCGATGGCTGCCATAGAACCTTTGATATTGATCGCTGGCTGCATGGTATATTTTGTTCCAACTTGATATTTATCTTTCCACTTCGCCCCAACTTCACGAATGATTCCTGCAAATTCATGTCCTACGATGATCGGATGTTCGCTGATATCATCGTTGACTCTCTGATGTTTTGCTCCCTGATAGATTCTTTGTAAGTAGACATGCAGACACTGTCAGTGATCAGTTCCATTAAGATCTCATCGTCTTTCAGTTCTCCCATATCAAATTCTTCTAATCTTAAATCTGATTCCCCATAAAGTCTGACTGCTCTTGTCTTCATAGCTTATCCCTTTTCCTTTCTGTTTGCGTCGTTTGGTCATATGATCATGTACATTGTCATTTGATATTTTTTATTATAGATTCAACGTTTTTTATTTGTCAATACAATTTTTTTATTTTTCCATCACACAAAAGTGCTGATTTACAAGATTTTTACAATAAAAAAGAAGCTGATATGCTTACTTTTATTTGCATATCAGCTTCATATTCTTATCTCTATATTATTTTAATAATAACTCTGCCGTCGGCACATCTGTTACCAACACATTCACTAATCCACCTGCGATCGCACCTTTGATTGCTTCGATCTTATCTTTTCCATAAGACATTCCGACTCTGACTGGTATCTTTGCGATCTTATCCAATGAAATTCCAACCATTTTTCTTTTCAGATCCTCATCAACCGTCTGGCCATTCTTGTCATAAATCCTTCCAACGATTTCTCCAACGGCACCTTTTCTCACTAGTTCCTTGTATTCTTCCTTTGTCCGTATTTCTGCCTTGATAATCGAAGAATCGTCCTGCATTGATCCGATTCCGATCAATGCAATGTCCGCTGTTTCTGCCATATGAAGAACTTTGGCGATTTCATCAATACTTTCGATCAACTCTTTTTCTTTTGTACCTTCCACATACATTGGTGCAGACAAGTTATAACTTGCACAGTGTAATAAATTTCCGACTTTCGTTGCAAGTGTATTGGAATATGTTGTTGTATTCCATGAATCTGACTGTATCGCTCCCGGTGTTCCAAGAAATGGAACAACTTTTACATTCTGAAATGAAAGAGATCTAAGACGTTCATCTTTCGCCAACTGCTCCACAAATTCATGCATGGCTCTTCCCCATGTCATTCCAAATACCATGTTTTTTTTCAAAACTCTTAGAATATAGTCTACCGCTTGAAACGCTACTTCTTGATCCGATGACTGTTCATATGCCGGAACAGCGATCAATGCTTCTGTCAATCCATATTTTTCTTCTAATTTCCGTTCCAATGCAAGATCACTTTGCTCAGGATATTGAATCCTGATCTGAACATACCCTTCATTTCTCGCCTGGATCAATGCTTCTGGAAATGCTTGGTTCTTGATGTATGTAATTTTTTCGCAATCTCTTGTTGCGATAATCCATCACGGTAATAAAGTTCTGCTGCTTTTATTAAAAAACGATCACTTTTCATCTGGCTTCCTCCGTCGTGAATATGCCACATTTCATATGTGACTTTCTATATTTATATTATCTGGTTTTTTATTTATTTTCAATGCACATTTTTATATTTTCTTAATCTGTTTTATCGGATATTTTGATTGTACAAAAACAAAGATCATGATCTTATCTTTTTATCAGATTTTACGCTTTCTTAACGTTTTATTTACTAAATTTTATAATTTTTGCATATAATTATATGTTAAAATAGTAGTTAACTAATGTTAGATGATTTAAATGCAAATATAAAACCCGAAGGGAGATAGATTCATGTTAAGAGTTGGAATTTTAACTAGTGGCGGTGATTGTCAGGCATTGAATGCTGCCATGCGTGGTGTAGTAAAAGGTTTAAGTGTAAAGAGAAACGATCTGGAGATCTATGGTTTCCGTGATGGATATAAAGGTCTGATCTACGATATCGCTGATCGTATGACACCAGATGATTTTTCTGGAATTTTAAACCGTGGAGTACAATTCTTGGAACTTCCAGACAGCCATTCAAAAAGATGCGTATTCCTGATGAAAACGGTCTTGATAAAGTCGAGGCAATGAAAAATAATTACCGCAAATATAAATTAGACTGTCTTGTGGTCCTTGGCGGAAACGGAACTCACAAAACTGCAAATATGCTTCGCGAAGAAGGTTTAAATGTTGTGACACTTCCAAAGACAATTGACAATGATCTTTGGGGTACTGAAATGACATTCGGATTCCAGAGTGCTGTTGATATTGCAACTGATACGATCGACCGAATTCATACAACAGCTTCTTCTCACAGCCGTGTATTTATCATCGAGGTTATGGGACATAAAGTCGGACATGTTACCCTGCAATCAGGAATTGCTGGTGGAGCTGACGTAATCCTGCTACCTGAAATTCCTTATGATATTGATAAAGTAGCCGAAGTTGTAGAAAACCGCTTTGCAGCTGGAAAGAAATTCTCGATTATCGCAGTTGCTGAAGGTGCTATTCAAAAGAAGATGCGAAGTTAAAGAAGAAACAGTATAAGGCAAAACTTGCAGAAAGAAGATAATCCTTCTGTTGCTTATGAGATTGCAGCTGCACTAGAAGAAAAAACAAATCGTGAGATCAGAGTCACCGTTCCAGGACATACACAGCGTGGTGGTGCTCCTTGTGCTTACGACCGTGTACTTGCTACAAGAGTTGGAGCATATGCCGCTGAATTGATCCTTAATAAAGAGTATGGCTATATGGTTGGTATCGTTGATGGAGATACAAAAAAGGTTCCATTATCTGAAGTTGCCGGAAAATTAAAATATGTTGATCCGAAGTGCCAGATGATTAAGGACGCTAAGACGATTGGAATAAGTTTTGGGGAGTAAATTGTAGTTTGATGACGGAAATTATTGGTGGAATATTATAAAAATGGTTATATGTCTGCGACGCGCTCTCGCTCGACTCACTACGCAGCTGTACTAAGCTCCTGAATGATCTTACGATCATCCACTCGCTAAGTGCAGGCGTGTTCCTACGGTCGCCGACATATAACATTTTATAATATTCAATAATTTCAGTTATCGAAACCACTGGTAGTGGTGTATGTTTTACTGTATTGGTATTTATAATAAACACTGTCTGTCAC
>ENA-OQAN01000928-OQAN01000928.1-human-gut-metagenome-genome-assembly--contig:-NODE-928-length-13957-cov-1.807737_pt1 | contig 13957 bp, 14 predicted proteins | sample MGYA00242735_ERZ504527 | MGnify/ENA primary metagenome ERZ504527 (study PRJEB26092, sample SAMD00036230) | human gut metagenome | host: Homo sapiens | study: EMG produced TPA metagenomics assembly of...
AGGAATTCCATTAGGCGGACGGTAACAACGATTACATCGTATAGAAGAAGGTGAACCGGGGCACGGATCTTGTGTTTATGAATAATTTAAGTATGAATTATAATTTACAGCAGACTGAAAATTCAATTGTTCAGTGCTACTTTTCGTTTGAGAAGTAATAGCCAGCCTCATTGGGATTATCAAGGAGTATTGACTAATGTTGCCGATTCTGATGATAAGGTGGATATGATAGACCGTACTAAAAAAAAGTTGGTCTCGTCCTTCGTTGGATCTTTATTATCAACAGGGATTGAAAAATAAGCAACTTTTGGTATTCAATGTGGTAGGTACTTATAATAGGGAAAAATCACGCCGTTTGTATCAAGAAAGCTTGCAGGATGAGTTGTTGACTGATATTAATAATAATGTATTAGGAGATAAATATTCTCTAATTGGGGAGGCTGTTTATGAGAAGCAATTTTCTAAAGGAAATTCGTTGAGTTTCGGGTTGCGCCATACCCAGTCTTTCGCCAATAATGCATACCGTAACGGTCATTATTATGAAACGGATATGAATCAAGGGGATACATATGTTTATGGGGAATATAGAGGAAAGGTAAATAAATTGGACTACAGATTGGGTGTAGGTGTTACTCGTTCTTATTACAAACAAAGTGGTGATGATTCGTATGAGAATTATAGTTTTAATCCTCGTTTGGTACTGCATTATACGTTGCCGGGAAATTCATTCGTCCGTTGGAAATCCGATATCAGTAATGCTTCTCCGTCATTGGGGGATTTAAGTGCAGTAGAACAGATTGTGGATTCGTTGCAAATCAGACGAGGCAATCCGAACTTGAAAGCCTATTTGCGTTATCACACAGAGTTGACATACGAATGGCAGAAAGGTATATTTTATTCTAATCTTTGGGGGGCGTATGATTATCAGCCGAATGCCATTATGGACGAGAAGTATCAGGACGGTGACAAGATTGTACAGACATGGGACAATCAAAAGGATTGGCAGAAATTATCAGGGCGTCTGACTTTGCGTGTTGGCCCTATTAAGGATATGCTACAGTTCTCGTTTACCGGTGGAGTAAACCATTATATGAGTCATGGTAATACATATTCTCATACTTATACAAACTGGTATTGTAATGCTGAAGCATCCTTTAATTACAAGCAGTTCTCTCTTTACTGGCAGATGAATACTAATTGGAATAATTCTGGGGGGAAACCTTGTCAGGGGGGGAGAATATTCAGGTATTGGTGATGTATTACACGCACAAGAATTTGCGTGTAGGGTTGGGAGCTTTTAATCCGTTTACGGATAATTATAAACAGCAGACTGAGAACTGGAATAAATATGCTTCTTATAAAAAAACGAATTATGTGAAGGAGAGCTCGCAAATGTTTTTGGCAAGTGTTTCTTATAATTTCTCGTTTGGCCGTAAGTTTAAAGCAGGCCAACGGAGGGTGAATAATAGTGATAACGATTCCGGAGTGATGAGTACCGGAAAATAAACAAGATAATCATTTTAATGAACTTAAGTTCATGGGGCAAGTAAGTTAAGTAACTTGGCTCACGAACATAAGTTGCTTGGCTTACGAAGTTAAGTTCATAAATTTATCGAAATAATAGATATATTACCCTTAACAAAATCATATATGAAAATGAAAAAAAACTTGATTGATTATGAGCTCCTGTGGGAGAAAATTACGGATTACGTAAAGGCCACCAGTAGAACGACTGCTCGTCCTGTACTTCTATTATATTATGTATTGCGAAGCCCCGAAACTCCCTCTTCGGATAAAATGTTGATTGTGGCGGCACTTTCGTATTTGGTATTGCCGATTGATTTGATTTCGGCTAAGCGGTTACCAATTATCGGCTGGATTGATGAAGCGGTATCTTTGGTTTATGCTTATAAAAAGGTGTGCCGCTATGTGACTCCTGAGATTGAATCAGAAGTGGATAATGTACTGGAACGCTGGTTTCCGGAAGGAAAGTACGAATTGATAGAAGAATAAATATTGTACTTATCTTTGGGGAGTAAGGATGGGTAAATGGAGTATTTTAGGAATGGGCTTCGTCGACTTTCGGCGTGGCCCTTGCTGATTGTAGACAAAGGTAGATTGTAATTCTACCCCAAGGAACTTCATTTTGTTTCATATATTATGCATCTATGATTTTTAACTGGTACGGAAAGAATTATAGAACTGTCTGTTCTTACGTTCCGGATGGAAATAAAGCAATATATTTGGAATGAAATCATTTTGTCTGAGAATATGTGATGTATGTAAAAGTGTTACAATATGTTTTGAGTATTGTCAATACCTTATAGTTCAATGTTTAACATGACCTAAGTTCTCTTAGAACTTTATATTAAATATTGCTGCAAAGATATGAAAATATATTAAATACCAAAGATATCGCAGCTAAAATGTTGGATAATAAATAATTTTATTCTAACAGGATTTACTTTTTGCTTGCCAAACTCAGCAAAACAACTCTTTTTGAACGTTTTTATCTAAGTTCTAAGAGAACTTAGCATTTATGAACGTTAAATTAAAAAGTTTTTTTATGAAAAAGAGAGTTTTGTTTACGTTGACTTGTCTATTCCTATGGACAGGTATGGCAATGGCTCAGCTATCCCGAATTACTGGAGTTGTAGTTTCGGCAGAAGACAATGAGCCGATTGTCGGAGCTTCGGTTCTTGTGAAAGGTACTACCCTTGGAACTATTACCGATATGAATGGCCGGTATAGTATAAACAATGTTCCGGTCAATGCAAAATCTTTGGTAATATCGTTTGTCGGTATGAAAACACAAGAATTGGCTATAAAGGGTGGTGAGCAAAGAGTAGTGATGCAAAGTGATACAGAATTGATTGATGAGGTCGTTGTAGTAGCTTATGGTACACAGAAAAAATCATCTTTTACCGGAGCTGCTTCCACAGTAGGGGCCAAATCCATAGAGAAACGTGCTATCACTAATGTTACAGCTGCATTGGAAGGGAATGCTTCCGGAGTTCAGGTGACTGCTGCCACCGGACAACCTGGTGAATCTTCTTCTATCCGTATTCGTGGGTTTGGCTCAGTCAATGCATCCAATGCTCCTTTATATGTAGTGGACGGAACTATATATAATGGTAGCATAGGTGATATTAATCCTGCAGATATTGAGTCTATGACTATATTGAAAGATGCGGCATCTACTTCTTTGTATGGTTCAAGTGCGGGTAATGGTGTTATCTTGATTACTACTAAAAAAGGTAAAGAGTCAGGTGGAACAGGAGTAAACTTGACTATTAACCAAGGATGGTCAAACAGGGCTTATAAAGATTATAAAAAGGTGGGAATTTATGATTACTATCCTTTACAATGGGAGATGTTGAAGAATTCCTATATTACATCTGGTAAAGATGTCGCAACGGCAGCCTCATTGGCAACATCTAAAATTGGAAGTACGTTGAAATATAATCCTTTTGTTGGTGTCGCAGATGATGCCATTGTCGGAACTGATGGAAAGCTGAATTCTTCAGCCGATGCATTGAAGTGGGGAGATGATTTGGATTGGGAAGATGCAGCTTTCAAAACCGGCTAATTCGTCAGGAATATAATTTGAGTTATAATACAAAAACAGAAAAAAAGTGATACTTATGCTTCTGTTGGTTATTTAAATGACGATGGTTATATGATTAAGACTGACTTTGAACGTTATTCTGGTCGTTTGAATTATAATGTGTACCCTACTAAATGGTTCAAGACTGGTTTGAATTTGGGAGTAACTCGTACGGTATCCAATTATTCAACTTCAGATTCGGGAAATTCGAGTTCATATAGTAACCTTACACGTTTTTATTCGTACCATGGCTCCTATATATCCCGTTCATAAACATGATTTGGAAACCGGTGCTTATTTGGATGCTAATGGTAAGGCAACTACTGATCCGGGTGAATATATTTATGATTATGAAGGAACTCGCTTGTCGAATAATGGACGTGATGCGATAGCTGAAACAGAGTTCAATCAACGTGAACTAGTGCGTGTTAATCAGACTGGACATACTTATCTCACTTTGACTCCGGTTGAAGGTTGAACCTTACAGCCAATTACTCTATCAATAATATTGATTATCGTCGTAAAGTCTATGAAAATCCTTATGTGGGCGATGGTACTGCAGGACCGGGCCGTTTGAACCAGATGTCTACCCGGACGCTGACTCAGACCTTTAATCAATTGATAACTTATAACAAGTCTATCGGAAATCATAACTTTGACGTTCTTTTAGGACATGAAAACTATTCTTATAAGTATGAGTATTTATATGGTATGAAGACTCAGGAAACAGTTTCGGGTATGTATGAATTTGGTAATTTCGTAAATATCAGTTCACTTAGCTCCTATACAAATACCTATAAAAAGGAAGGTTACTTTGGCCGTATCAATTATGATTATGCTCATAAATACTACGCTTCACTTTCTTATCGCCATGATGGTTCCTCGCGTTTTGCAAAAGAGAACCGTTGGGGGGATTTCTGGTCGTTCGGAGCAGGCTGGAGAATTAGTGAAGAGGCATTTATGAAGGATGTGAAATGGGTGAATAACTTGAAATTACGTGCTTCTTACGGTGAAACAGGTAATGATAATATATTGGATAGTGATGGTGATCCTGATTATTATCCTTATCAGACCTTATATGGTTTGGGATATAAAAATGGTTCAGAAGCTGGAGCCTACTTCACGGTGATAGCCAATCCCTCATTGAAATGGGAAACACAAATATCTACGGATATTGCTCTTGAATTTGGTTTGTTTGACTGTTTGACGGGTACTATTGAATATTTTAAGAAAGATTCCAAGGATTTGTTGTTTGATGTTTCTCAGCCCGCTTCTGTCGGAGTAACATCCATTATACAGAATATTGGTAAGGTCACTAATTCAGGAGTGGAAATAGAGTTGGATTATAATGCATTTAAAAATAAAGACTGGAGTGTATCTGTTGGGGCCAATGCTACTTTTGTGAAGAATAAGATAAAGAACCTGCCGGCTACAATGAAAGAAAATGGATATATCAGTGGTTCTAAAAAGTGGTTGGAAGGAAAGTCCATTTATGAATTCTGGCTTCGTCAATGGCATGGGGTAGACCCTCAGACCGGTGATGGTTTATATGTGGCTGATGTAAGTAAATATAATCAAGGGAATATTGGAACAGGGGATGGAAACATTACACAGAGCCAGTTTGATGAGTATAAAAAAACAGTAGTGACTATTGATGGTAAGGAATTGACCAATTCGTATACTTATGCTAAATACGACTTCAGTGGTTCTTCTATTCCTGATGTGTTTGGTGGGTTTAATGTCAGAGTAAGTTATAAGAACTTTGATTTGGCTGCTGTATTCTCTTACCAGTTGGGCGGTCAGGTTTTGGATACTAATTATGCTACCATGATGAGTATGGCTGAATTTGGTTATGCACAAGTCCGGATTTGTTAAAAGCATGGAAACAGGCAGGGGATATTACTGAGGTTCCCCGCATAGACAATAGTGCAGCTCATACCACGAATATTGGTCAGTCTTATTCAACTCGTTGGCTTACCAGTCGGATTATCTTAATTTAAGATCTGTCACTATTGGCTATCAGTTCCCAAAAGCTTGGTTGAGCAAAGTGATGCTTAAGAGCGCCCGTTTGAATCTGACTGCGGAAAACCTGTTCATGTTGAAAGCCCGTCAGGGATTGAATCCGATGGCTAATTATTCCGGTGTAACTTATAATGAATATATGCCGTCCCGTAATATCACGTTAGGGCTTAATGTTTCATTCTAAAAAATAAAAGAATTATGAGATCAATTAAAAATATAACATTAGGATTAGCGACAGTTGGAGTAATGTTCCTATCTGGTTGTGCCGGTGATTATCTGGATACTATTCCCTCTACCTCTGTTTCAGAAACGACAATAAACACCTCGTTGGACAATCTTTATATAGCATTGAATGGAATTCATAAAGAGATGGTTTCTCAGGAAAGTGGATATCAGTGTTTGGGCGGTGAACCCGGTTTTATGATGTCACGTGATGCAGAGGCTGATGATATGAATTGGCAGACAAATACATGGATGAAGGCGGCCTATTTAGGATGGCAATGCAATATGAATGAAACGAATGGTTATAATTATAAGTTCTGGCAAATTTATTATCAATGGATTCTGAATGCTAACAAAATTTTGGCGGGTTTGGAGGAAGTTGAAATAACTAGCAGGAATTGTTTGACCAGATAAAGGGAGAAGCTTTGTGTATCCGTGCTTGGGCTCATTTTAATTTGGTACAGCTTTATGCAAAACGTTATGAAGCCGGCAAGGATAATACACAGGATGGAATTCCTTATCGTGAAAAAGCTGTGGCCGAAGAGCAGGCACGTAATTCCGTAGAAGATGTTTATGCTAAAATCAATAATGATTTGGATGAGGCTTGTATACTTTTGAGTGGAATAAAAGTAAATGATGTCAATCATTATAGCGAGATGGTGGCATGGGGATTGAAGGCACGTGTAGCATTGACCATGCAAGATTATAATAATGCGGCGGTTTATGCAGGGAAGTCTATTTCTTTAGCTGAAGCAGGTGGTCACCAGTTGATGACTGGCAGTCAGTTGAATTGTGGGTTTGCCAATATTACGACGGACACTAAAGAAGCGATGTATGCTGCAATGACTCCCGATGATAAGACTGTTTATTTTTATTCTTATTATGCATATATGTCATGGAACTTTAACTCCAGTGCCATTCGTCAGGGAGTGAAGTGCATAAATGTGGATGCTTATGAAACGATGTCTGAAACAGACTTACGGCGTGCGTGGTGGGATCCGACTGGGGAAGCATCTGTTCCGTCATCAAGTTATGCAAAGAATGCTTATCAAAACCGTAAGTTTACTGCCCGTTCTACAGCCGATGCTGTAGGTGATGTCGCATTTATGCGTTTGGCAGAAATGTATCTCACCCAGGCTGAAGCTTTAGCTCGTGCAGGAAAAGATAGTGAGGCGCAGACTGTGTTTACTAAATTCCAGATAACCCGCGATCCCTCTTATGTCTCGAAAGGTAATACTGGTGATGCTTTGGCAGAGGAAATTATGAATAGTCGCCGGGTGGAATTATGGGGTGAAGGTTTTCGTTTTTATGATTTGAAACGTTTGCATTTGTCTATTAAACGTGGATCAAATTTTGATATAGCTTTCTGTACTTTCCTTGAAAAGGATAAAGATGCACAAGGTTGGGTGTGGGAGATACCTAAAATTGAAACAGACTTTAATTCACTTTGTACGAAGAACTATTAATAATTCTCTCTAACACATAAATTTTCTCTTAAAGGAGGTGGGCAGACTTTTTCTTGAAAGTTTTGTACCACCTTTTTGCTTAACATAACCTTTGTTTTACAAGGCCGATAGCTTTTCTGGTTTTCTTTTTGTGTTACTTGTATTGTCTAATATCAATTTTGTTGATGTTTTTTTAGTAATTTAGAAGAAATGGATTTAATTTATACTTGTTCTAATTGCTATAATCCATTGTTTTGAATGAAGTAAAGAACCTGTAAACACAAAATAAGTGTAAACAGATTCTTTACTATTGTTTAAAATGATAAACTATTTAGGTGAAAAAGTTTATTCCTCTTCGTCCAGTAAAATGTTCATAATCTGAACAGCTGCTTTGGCAACAGAAGTTCCGGGGCCGAAGATTGCTACAACACCTGCCTTGTATAAGAAGTCATAGTCTTGAGCGGGGATAACACCACCAGCGATAACTAAAATATCTTCACGACCTAATTTCTTTAATTCTTCAATAATCTGCGGGATCAGTGTCTTATGTCCGGCAGCCAATGAAGAAACACCTACTACATGAACGTCGTTTTCCACTGCGTCACGAGCAGCTTCGGCAGGAGTTTGGAACAACGTCCCATATCTACGTCGAAACCACAGTCGGCATAACCTGTTGCAACTACTTTTGCACCACGGTCGTGTCCGTCCTGTCCCATCTTGGCAATCATGATACGCGGACGGCGGCCTTCCTTCTTTGCAAATTCTTCGGTCAGTTCGCAAGCTTTTGCGAAGTCTGTATCCTTTTTACTTTCTGATGAGTACACGCCTGATATAGTTCTGATTACTGCTTTATAACGTCCTACAATTGTTTCACAAGCATCCGAAATCTCGCCCAAGGTAGCACGGACATGAGCCGCCTCTACAGCCAGTTCCAGCAAATTGCCTTTACCTGTCTTTACACATTCGGTGATGGCTGCCAAAGCTTTGTCTACTTCTGCTTGATTGCGGCCTTCTTTCAAACGCTTCAGATTTTCAATTTGTTCCAAACGCACAGCTGTATTGTCTACTTCAAGGATATCGATAGGATCCTCTTTTTCCAAACGATATCTGTTGGTGCCGACAATTGTCTGGGCACCGGAGTCGATACGGGCCTGAGTACGTGCCGCAGCTTCTTCAATACGCATTTTGGGTACTCCGGTTTCGATAGCTTTCGCCATACCGCCCAAGCTTTCAATTTCCTGAATATGTTCCCAAGCCTTGTGAGCCAATTCGTTAGTTAAAGATTCTACATAGTAAGAACCACCCCATGGGTCAACGTTCTTGCAAACATATGTTTCTTCCTGAATATAAATCTGAGTATTACGTGCGATACGTGCAGAGAAGTCGGTGGGCAATGCAATTGCTTCATCAACGCGTTGGTGTGCAGTGACTGGGTGTGTCCCAATGCTGCTGCCATAGCTTCAATACAAGTACGACCTACATTGTTGAATGGATCTTGCTCTGTCAATGACCAGCCCGAAGTCTGGGAATGGGTACGCAATGCCAGTGATTTCGGATTCTTCGGGTTGAACTGTTTGACAATTTTGGCCCACAACATACGTGCTGCGCGCATTTTGGCAATTTCCATAAAATGATTCATGCCGATAGCCCAGAAGAATGACAGACGTGGAGCGAATGCGTCGATGTCTATACCTGCAGCGACTCCGGCCCGAAGATATTCCAAACCGTCAGCCAGTGTATAAGCCAATTCAATATCTGCTGTGGCACCTGCTTCCTGCATGTGGTAGCCCGAGATGGAGATAGAATTGAACTTAGGCATTTTTTGTGAGGTATATTCAAATATGTCAGAGATGATCTTCATGGAAAAGGCAGGTGGATAAATATATGTGTTACGCACCATAAACTCTTTTAAGATATCATTTCTGGATGGTTCCGGCCATTTCTTCCAATTTAGCTCCCTGTTCCAAACCTGCATTGATGTAGAATGCCATGATGGGAAGTACGGCACCGTTCATGGTCATGGAAACAGACATCTTGTTCAAAGGAATACCATCGAACAAAACTTTCATATTTTCCAATGAGCAAATAGACACACCTGCCTTACCTACGTCACCTACTACACGTTCATGGTCGGGGTCATAGCCGCGGTGTGTCGGAAGTCGAATGCGACAGACAAGCCTTTCTGACCTGATGCCAAATTACGGCGATAGAATGCGTTGCTTTCTTCGGCAGTGGAGAAACCTGCGTACTGGCGGATAGTCCAAGGACGGAAAGTGTACATCATGGAGTACGGGCCGCGAAGATAAGGAGGAATACCTGCTACATAGTTCAAGTGCTCCATGCCTTCCAAATCTTCTTTAGTGTAAACAGGCTTCACATTAATGTGTTCCGGCGTTTTCCAGTCGGCGGTGATGCCGTTTTCTTTTTGCCACTCCATACCATTCTGAGGTTGGAATCCGGCATATATATCTATATTTTTAAAATTCGGTTTCATTGTTCTTCCTTACTTAATTCCTACTTAGCGTTGTATTCTTTCAATGTGTCCAATACGTTAACACGTACATGGATAAAGTTTTCGATGCCTGCGGCTTTCAGCTCTTCCATACAAGCAGGAGCACCTGCAACAATGAAGATGGCTCTTCCATCTAATGCCTTGAATGCAGGAATAGCATATTCTGCGTATTCATCATCGCTGGAACAGATAACTACGATGTCTGCACCGGCTTTCATAGCTGCTTCGACACCGGCCTCTACTGTGGGGAAGCCCAAATTGTCGATTACTTCGTAACCGGCACAAGCCAAGAAGTTGCATGAGAATTGCACGTGCTTGGCGCATGGCCAGATTACCGATAGTTAGCATAAATGCTTTCGGGCGTTTGCCGGATTTCTCTGTCTGCAAACGAAGTGCTTCAAACTGGCTGGCAGCACGGTCGAAGTTTAATGTGGCAAACGGTTTTTCACAGTTGTCATGATTGCCTCCACAACAACATTTGGCTTCTACAGGAGCCTTTTCGCCTGCTTTTTCATTGAAGTTAGGATATTGGTTGGTACCCAGTAAAATTTCTTTGCGTTTTGAAACGGAGTCGTGGCGGGCCTTGTTGCTTGCGTTGATCGCTTCCTGTACTTTTCCTGCTTTGACTGCTTCCAGCATTCCTCCTTCGTCTTCCACTTTCAAGAATAACTCCCATGCCTGTGTGGCAATAGAAATTGTTAAATTTTCAATAAAGTAAGAACCCGCGGCGGGGTCAACTACTTTGTTGAAATGACATTCTTCTTTTAGCAATAACTGTTGGTTACGGGCGATACGTTCAGAGAAGTCGTCCGGAGTTTCGTAAGTCTTGTCAAACGGGGTTACAGTGATGGAGTTGACTCCTGCCAAGGCGGCACTCATCGCTTCGGTTTGAGTGCGGAGCAGGTTTACATGTGCGTCAAACAAAGTCAGGTTGAAAGTGGATGTTTCAGCATGTGCCACCATTTTGCAGGCACAGAAACAAGTGCCGTCTTCCGCTTTGTTCGGACATTCGGGTTGGCAGTTGCATTGAGGATGATATTCTTTTACGATGTCCGCCCATAACATACGTGCTGCGCGGAACTTGGCAATTTCCAGAAAATAGTTGGAACTGATGCCGAAATTGAATTTTATTTTCTTGGCAACCAGTGCAGCAGGAACTCCTGCTTCTACCAGTTTGCTCAGATATTCGTTACCCCAAGCCAATGCATATCCCAGTTCTTGTGAAATATAAGATCCGGCATTGTTCAGTTCTATCGCATTGACACAGATACAACGGAATTTAGGTAGCGGAGCCAGTACTTCTACCAATTCTTTGGCGGTAGTGATGAAATTGCTAAGGTCTTTGCCTTTTACCATCATTTTACCCATAGGGTCATAGTTGACGGAGCCTTGCAATTTGGTCAGGTCGTATTCTTTCTTTTGGAAGTAAGCAACCAACAATTTGGCTAATTCCACCGTATGTCCTTGACAAGTGGAGAAGTTTAACTCAATGCATTCCGCACAGATATCATTCAATAATGTTTCGATATATTCAGGACTGAGATCTTTCTTCTTTACGTAGAATCCCAATGAGTCAACACCTTTGTTCAAAATATCCAGTGCTTTAGCATTGGCTTCTTTAGGACACTCTACTTTGATTTCCTGACGCACGAACCAAGTATTGTCGTTTTTCTTCGTGCCTCTTACATAGGGGAATTCTCCGGGTAGTCCTTCGGTTGTTTTCAAACCTTCCAGATCTTCCTGGCGATAAAATGGTTTTACTTTAAAACCTTCGTTGGTTCTCCAAACCAATTTCTTTTCAAAATCAGCGCCTTTCAAGTCTGCTGTAATCTTTTCCATCCACTGTTCCGTAGAAACGGCTGGGAAGTCCGAAAAGAGTTTCTCTTTACTATCTGCCATAGTTTATTCGGTATTAATATTTAAGAATTATATCACATACTTTTTCAATAGTATGGGCAAATATACTAAAAACCTTTTTAAATAGAATCCTTTTTTTAGCTATTTTCATAAAGGAGAAAGAGAGGTTTCTGTCATTTTGTTAACTGACGAAAGCAAAAGATGTTCTTATTGCAAAGTGGATATTGCAAAATAAATAAGAATCATGAAATAATAGTTTTCAAATTGTTGGGTTGAGTGAGGGGAATTCATTAATTTTGCGGCAATTTTATAAAAACATAGTAATTATATCATGGACTGGTTACAAAATCTATTATTTGATGAAAACTCAATAGCGCATATCGTGCTGCTTTATTCTTTTGTGATTGCAGTAGGAGTGTTGCTGGGAAAAATTAAATTTTCGGAGTATCGTTAGGTGTTACTTTTGTTTTGTTTACCGGTATTGTCTGCGGACATTTCGGTTTAACGGGGAATACACAGATACTTACATTTTTACAGGATTTCGGACTAATATTGTTCGTGTTCTGTATCGGACTTCAGGTAGGTCCTTCTTTTTTCTCTTCCTTCAAGAAAGGAGGGATTGCAATGAATCTAGTAGCAATGGGGATTGTCGCATTGAATATTGCTGTGGCTGTGGCTTTGTATTATGCTTGAACGGCCGGATAGAGCTGCCTATGATGGTGGGTATTCTTTGTGGTGCAGTAACGAACACGCCGGGACTGGGTGCTGCCAACGAAGCGTTGAGCCAGCTGAATTACAATGGCCCGCAGATAGCGATGGGATATGCGTGCGCTTATCCATTGGGAGTGCTGGGTATCATTGGTTCTATTATTGCTATCCGCTACATTTGCCAGATTAATTTTGAAAAAGGAGGAAGAGGATATCGCTAAAGAAGAAGCTGCAAATCCTCATCTGACTCCTCGTATGATGCACCTGGAAGTTCATAATGAGGCATTGGCAGGAAAAACGTTGCTTCAGGTCAGAGATTCATGGGGCGTGATTTTGTTTGTTCACGTATTTTGCAGAACGGTCATGTCAGTATTCCTAATCGTGATACTGTTTTCCATCTTGGTGATCAGTTGTTTGTGGTTTGTGCAGAGGATGATGCGGAAGCCATTATTGCTTTTATCGGTCCTAAAATTGAAGTGGATTGGGAAAAGCAGGATACTCCGATGGTATCCCGCCGTATTTTGATTACACAACCTAAAATGAATGGTAAGCAATTGGGGGAATTTCATTTCAGTAGTATGTATGGTGTGAATGTGACTCGTGTCAACCGTTCAGGTATGGATATCTTCGCTTCACGTAACTTAACCTTGCAGGTAGGTGACCGTGTAATGGTGGTAGGTCCTCAGGATGCGGTGGAACGTGTTGCCAATTTGATGGGTAACTCATTGAAACGTTTGGATCATCCTAATATCGTGACTATTTTTGTGGGTATCTTCTTGGGGATTTTCTTTGGTAGTCTGCCTATTGCATTTCCAGGTATTCCTACTCCGGTAAAATTGGGTTTGGCCGGTGGTCCGTTGATTGTATCTATTTTGATAGGTCGTTTCGGATATAAATTGAAATTGGTGACTTATACCACTATGAGTGCCAATTTGATGTTGCGTGAAATTGGTATTGCTTTGTTCCTTGCCAGTGTGGGGATAAAGGCTGGTGCGAATTTTGTGAATACGGTTGTCGATGGAGATGGTCTGTTGTATGTGGGTTGTGGTTTCCTCATTACAGTTATACCTTTATTAATAATGGGAGCGGTTGCACGCTGGCATTACAAGATGAATTATTTCATGTTGATGGGGCTTATTGCAGGTAGTAACACAGATCCCCCCGCATTGGCGTATTCTAATCAGACAGCAGGTAATAATGCTCCGGCGGTAGGTTATTCTACTGTGTATCCGGTATCCATGTTCCTTCGTATTCTGACTGCCCAATTATTGATATTAATATTGGCAAGTTGATATTGGCAAAAAGTATAAAAACAATAAAGTATAACTTGTAGGAGGGGGTGTCAAAAAATGGTAGCTTGAATCATTTTTTGGCGCACCCTCTTGCTGATTAAAAGAATAAATATGATTTCAGTAGATGGATTGACCGTTGAGTTTGGCGGTACCACCTTGTTTAGTGACATATCTTTTCAGATAAATGAGAAAGACCGTATTGCCTTGATGGGGAAAATGTGCGGTAGTCTACTTATTAAGATTTTGGCTGGTTGTACGGCAACCTAGTCGTTGGAAAGGTGCGGCTCCGTAA
>ENA-OQAN01000930-OQAN01000930.1-human-gut-metagenome-genome-assembly--contig:-NODE-930-length-13940-cov-4.128792_pt1 | contig 13940 bp, 23 predicted proteins | sample MGYA00242735_ERZ504527 | MGnify/ENA primary metagenome ERZ504527 (study PRJEB26092, sample SAMD00036230) | human gut metagenome | host: Homo sapiens | study: EMG produced TPA metagenomics assembly of...
TTTGTTAATAATTTTTAAACGGTTATTTCCGGCAATTGTTATAAAGATAATTCTTAACTTTTCCATATTCTTTATATCTATATAAAATTGGAAAAGAAACGTGTAAATACTTCTTGTGTTAAATCCTCAGCCTCATAGGATCATAGATATGTAGCAAACAATATTGATATATACTTGAGTAATATTTTTTGACTAGTTTTTCACAAGCATCTTCATCTCCTGCTCTTGCTAGATGTACTAACAAAGAATCAGTTTTGTATTCCATTCGCAAATTTGCCTCCCTCTGTTTTCTAAATAATATAACAATCCTACTATAAAAAAAGTTAGGATTTTCTTTTGTTTTTATTTATATTTTTCTAAATATTCTTCCAAACATAAATTTTCTTCTTTCATTATTTTAGCGACAGTCGTTCCAACATAACGGTAATGCCATGGTTCATTACTAATTCCTGTTATATCCGTTTTATCTTCCGGGTAACGTTTTACAAACCCATATTTATATGCATTTTCGTCTAACCATTGATATACTTTTTCAGAAGAACATTTGTCGGTATCCGCATTAATATCAACACTCAGTCCTAATTTGTGTTCGCTTGTATCGGGAATTGCAACATATTTCTCGGCTCTTTTTTTTTGCTTCTTTCGCAGAATATCCTTGTTTTTCATATTCATTGATTTTCTCGTCCATAATTTTTTGTTGTTCTTCTGTTGTTCGATATCCTTCTCTAACAAACAGTGCCAGCCCCTCAGCTCTTGCATCATTAAACATTTGTTGTAATTCTGGATAAATCCGTGAATCTACTTTTTTACCATTCGATAATTCTGTCAATTCTACTTGATAATTATTGGGAATATAATGTTTTCGGTCGACAAAAATAAGATTCCATTCACCCGAAGTGTCTGCAAAGGACTTTTCTGACTGCAAAATTTTCGGTAATGTTAATTCTCCAACCTGCACATCGATTTTTATTGTTCTCCACATTACAACGGTTATTATGATAGTCATTAAAAGAATGAATACTCGTAAAATATTCTTTCTTCTACGATTGCTGTATCTTCTTTTGTTCATTTTCTCTCCCACACTTTCATTATCAAAATATTTCTACTTTTAATATAATTAACAACCAAAACGACAAAAGAGTTAGTATCTAAACTTATTTATCAATAAAAAAGTTTATTTTTTCTCAATTCCAGCTCAATTTTCCCTCAATGCCTTTTTCCTCTGATTTTCGTATGCTTATCCCACAGCAAAACAGTACCACACCGGTACGACCTGCCGAATCAATCAATACGATAAAAGGAGGGGATAAACCATGCAGAACAATATCCGCAACACAAACCTGCGCTTTAATCTGGACAAAGAACAACAGCGGAGAGCCTGGGAATATTTACAGACAATGAACAGACAGGATTTTAAATCTTACAGTCAGGTAATCTCTCTTGCACTGGTAGATTATTTTGACCGCTATCTTCGTACATATAAAACCCATGAAACAGAATAGCAGTCAGTATTATCAATCCCAAGATTACATCAAATAAATTTATTTTCTTATACTTCATCTTTAGAAAGTTGGTATTTGAATGAAGATTTACTGGAATAAAGAAAACAATTCCAAAAACCTTATTGGACAACGTGGAAAAGAATTACGAACCGAAAAGCATATATCACAAAAAGCATTAGCTGAACAACTCCAACTTGCCGGATATGAATTTAGTGATTTGACTGTATTACTCATCGAACAAGAAACACGCTTTGTACCGGATTATGAAGTGGTTTCCCTTGCTGAATTTTTTCATGTATCTTGTGAATATCTCTTGGGTGTTAAAAAGGAAAAATAAGCAGTGATCTGAATTATAACTCACAGACCACTGCTTAAATTTTTATTAAAGCGATACCCTACTCCCCATACAGTCTGTATGTAAATCGGTTTACTCGGATTATCTTCTATTTTCTCACGCAGGTTACTGATATGGCTCATGACAATATTATAATCACCAAAATATGGCTCTTTCCAAACAATATTATATATTTTCTCCTTGCTAAATACCATTCCAGCATTTTGCGCTAACCGTAAAAAAATCTCAAATTCTGTAAAAGTAAATTCTATTTCTTTGTTTCCTTTTACCGCCAACCGTTCTTCAGCATTTATTGTTAATCCCTGAAATTCTAAGCATTTTTTTATGTTTCTATTTTCATTTGCTTATTTTCTAATATGCTTAATATCTCGCTAATAACATCATCTTCACTATTTTCAAATGACAACAGCAACATTTTCCCCATAACTTTCCACCTTCTTAAATCTTACTTATGTAATATTTTAATTATTATATAAGTAAGATTTACAGTCAACTAATTTTCCAAAATTGACATTTCAACAAATACAGAATATACTATTTTTATTACAGGCGTAAGATTTAAGGAGTGATTTACATGAAGAATTTACCACAAATTTCGGAAGCAGAATTTGAAGTTATGAAAATTGTATGGAAATATGCCCCCATTAACACCAATGAAATAACAGAAAAATTACTACAGACAACAAACTGGAGTCCCAAAACTATCCAAACGCTCATTAAGCGTCTTGTGACCAAGGGTGTTCTCACTTATGAAAAACAAAGTCGTGTTTTCGTTTATACTCCATTAGTAAAAGAAAGTGAATATATTTGCCAAGAAAGTAATTCCTTTCTTAATCGTTATTATGACGGGGATATTACAGCTATGTTATCTGCATACATAGAAAATGACAAACTGACAGAACCAGAAATAGAAACGCTTCGCTCTCTTCTATCCAAGAGAGGAAAAAAAGGAGGCGATTAACATGGCTAATTTCATGATACGCTTTTTATTATGCAATGTATTGATCAGCGGTATCATCGGAATTCTTTTGATAGCCAAATGGGTGTTCAGAAACAACTTGTCCAGCCGGATGCAGTATAATCTGTGGTTGCTGTTACTCGGACTTTTAGCAGTGCCTTTTATCCCCTTCCGTCTAATTAGTTTTCCGCAAATTTTCTCATGGCTCAGTAGCGTAAGAAACTCTTCCGCTTCTCATGCCGATGTTGGTGCAAATAATGTTATGGATACCGGTTTATCTGGTACTACAAATTGGATGAATGACTTTGCCCTTTCTGTAAATAAAGACACGCCATCCGTTACCGGATATATTTTATTAGGTATATGGATTGTGGGAATGCTTGCGATGATGATATTGGTAATCAAATCTTCTCTTCGTTTACGCATAATAAAGAGATCTGCGCTCCCCCTTCAGAACCCAGAGGTTCGCAGACTGTATAACAAATGCTTGAATGAGATGAAAATAACAAGGAATATTCCTGTGTACAGTACCGCTTTTTTGAAATCACCTATTATCGTAGGATTTTTGAAGCCATGTATTTATCTGCCAATTCATTTAATCTCAGATTATCATGAATCTGATATGAGATATATGCTATTGCATGAACTGCAACACTACAGACATAAGGATGCCATTGCCAATTATCTTATGAACTTTGCCGGAGTGCTTTATTGGTTTAACCCCTTTGTCTGGTTTGCGCTAAGAGAAATGCGTAATGACAGAGAAGTTGCCTGTGACACTTCTGTTCTAAAAATGCTGGAAGAAGACGATTATGAGAATTATGGAAATACGCTGATTAACTTTATAGAAAAGGTCTCCATTTCTCCTTTTCCGTTTGCTGCCAGCCTTAGCGGAAACATGAAACAAATAAAGCGTCGCATTATCAACATCGCTTCTTATGAGAAACCAACGTTTTACAAGAAGTTAAAAGGCATGACTGCTTTTATACTGACCACAGTTCTAATAATGGGACTTACACCTTTTATTTCTACATATGCAGCGGACGAAAGTCACTACCAATGGAAATCTTCCTCAGAAAATATTTCATATGTAGATTTTTCTAAATACTTTGGAAAATACGAAGGAAGCTTTGTTTTATACGATCTGGGAAATGATGCCTGGAGCATACATGATATAGAACATGCTACGCTACGAGTTGCGCCGGATTCCACTTACAAGATATATGATGCTTTATTTGGATTGGAAGAAGGTGTCATTACACCAGAAGATTCCTTTATTGCATGGAATGGAGAAAGCTATCCGTTTGAAGCATGGAACGCTGATCAGACCTTACAGTCTGCGATGACATCCTCTGTGAATTGGTATTTTCAAACAGTAGATGAACAGCTTGGAGCCTCTGACGTTTACAGCTATGTTCAAGAAATCGGATATGGTAACGAAAACATGAGTGGCGATTTCTCCTCTTATTGGATGGAATCCTCCTTGGAAATATCTCCAATAGAACAGGTCGAACTTTTAACCAAGCTACAGAATAACAGTTTCGGCTTCGCCCCTGAAAATATCAATGCAGTAAAAGATGCCATCTGCCTTTCAGCTTCCGATGCCGGAACATTCTACGGAAAGACCGGAACTGGCCGTGTAAATGGTCAGGATATTAATGGATGGTTTGTTGGCTTTGTCGAAACGGAAGATAATACATACTTTTTTGCCACAAATATTGGAGCCGATAGAGATGCTACCGGAGGCAACGCAACTGAAATAACCATGTCTATCTTGTCAGACATGAATATCTGGGTATCACAGAAATAACAAAAACGAGTAAAGGTTAACTGTAGAATTAACTTTTACTCGTTTTTTCTTTTTTTTAATTACTGCTTTTTGCAATATTCATAAATATTAAATGGTTCTTCTCTTTTTTCAAATAAGATATCAGCTCCTTTAATAATCTTAATAAGTTCTTCTGTCTCTACACCTACTGTTTTTAGTACAAGTAACTTCTTTTCATTCGTTATGAGTAAGAAAAAATCTTTGTATAAAAAGACTCTATCTATTTCTTTAAGTTCACAGATCTTTTTATCTTCTAATTTTATTCCCTGAACATCAATTTCCACTTTGTTATATCTTGATTTATTCCATACAAATTCATGGACATTATTTTCAAATTTTTTTTCCCTTAGATTGAAACCAAATAATCCAAATCAATGCAATAATAGAAATCCCCATGTCCACATAAAACATCGGATAACTCTTTACAAAATAGCAGCCGATTGATAACAAAAATAATACTGGTGTCATTATATAAATAATTTTCCTTCTATTTATTTTTTGTCTTAAGTAATTGATATGGCATAGCATATTCTAACGAAAGCATATACTCTAATGCTTTTCTATCTTCATCGGTCATAATAGACTTTATAATCATTTTTACACCATCCTTCCATATTGCATAAATGCCATAATTGGCACAATAGAAATATGTAAAATATGAAGCTACTGATTTTACTGATTTTGGAAATATATTTCATAATTCATCTTGCTCCTTTTTAGTGTCCACGAATATCTATCTCTTTCAGCAAAGAATTCCCATCTCCCCACGAATACACAATGTAATATCCTTTACTCTCTATCTGCTCCGCAAATTGCAATGTACTATGATCGACCACTTCAATCTCTTGTCCTTCTTGGATATCTACAAGATATTCCCACTCATTACTTCTGTACCCTGAATAGTAAGCACCAATCTTCCAAAGACAAATCACTTCGAATTAAAATTGCTCCGAAATACTGCATTCCATTTCCGTTACCTGTCAGCTTCCCTGCCCGTGATATTGACTCTATCAATTCCGTTTTCTCTGGCAGTGGTGTTTCACATAATTCCTTTTCCACTTTATAAGCAGTGTGGTTATTTATAAGCGGAATTGAAATCACACCGCCTATTAATACAACTGCTGCCAATATTCCAACTAGTTTTAATTTCTTCATGTGTCCTCCTTCCTTTTCTTACATCTGTAAGATTACCACAAAACACAACTATTATCAAATCATTCTTCTGTTGCTATTCACGAATTCGGTATTGGTAGTCTGGTATATGCATAATTCCGTCATTTAAGATTTCATTCCCCCAAATATTGAAAGCTACCATCATCAGCAAACTTTACCGTAAGTTCATGGGTTATGACCGCATCATCACAAATGACCATATCACACACCGCATCCACCGTTAATGTCACTGTTCCATCCTCATTTTCTTTGATATCAATAACCTCCGGCAGCGAAGTTCCAAAAAAAGTTGGTGCATAGTTAAGGCAGCCTAGTCGTACCCATACGTAAGTCTGATTTTTTTCATCAAATACCGCATATTCCTGAATTTGCTCTGCTGTTACTGGAAGATATTCCATGATCAACTCTCAAATTCTTCTTTTGGTATTCCATTTGAATAATCCTCGGCATCAAACGCTTTCTGATGTTTCATGGCATACAGATATTCATACATTCCATTATAGTCCAGTTTTTCCATATGGTCAGTATCCCAATTCGAGCATAAAAGATTATTTCCCTGATACCCCAGACCTTGTACGCATCTTTCTGACATTTCCCGTTGTTCCTTAGATAATGGCTTTATTCTTACCAGACAGCTTCCGTCAACAATCTCTGTAACCTCCGGTGGTTCCGGAACACATAATTCATAACAAAACCATCCTTTATCCGTATATTTCCACTCCTTTATCCTTGCATAAGAAATATAGGACAATCCATATGTATCATTGGTGTTCCATGTAGCACACGCACCTATTAAATACATGTCCTTTCCATCAAAAATAAATTTATCTCTGCTTATGCCACCATCTGAATGCAACTCATAAAGCACAACCGAACCAACTTCTCTTCCTGACAATTTTAAGAAAATCTTCGACTTTTTTTATAATTTTCCATTGCTGCATATACTTCATCGTTGTAACCGGATACCCTTTTTCTTTTATCCGATCCTGCATTTTATAAATTGTCTTATCATCCAGAACCGTATTAGCTGCCTCTCCTTTATCTGCCTGAGTATAAATATCAGAAATAAGCTCCAGAATCATTTTACACTCATCCTCTGCTTCTTTTCTTTCCGGCTCATCTATTGGAAGGTCATAACCTTTTTCCCACTGTTCTGCAACATCTTCTTTTGCATTCTCGTTTTCTTCCGTAGAATCAACATCTCTACTATCCATCAACTGACTATCTGATGTCATATCTTTCCTTATGCATCCACATAACAGGCAACTGATCAGTACAATGAACCAAATACTCTTTTTCATAAATATTGTCCTTTCCATTCAGTCACATTTCCCATATCTCCTCTGCTGATGATGTTCTCGCATTCTTTTCATAAAAAATTCCTGTACTTACAATCATCACCAATAGAATCACAAAAATGATTCCAAACTTTTTTATAAACCATTTCATATCTTCCATCACTGTCCTCCGTATATATCATTCCATTCATCTTCAGTTAAACGCGGCGTATGCCATGTAATGTTGTTATTTTCTTCCTCTGAAACAATATAATTTGATACATACTGGAATCCACGGTCAGATAATGGTCTGACCGTAACATCATGCATATATACATTTGAATCGCCTGCATACGGATATACCACATGAACGTTGAGCGTTATCGTCCCATCCGAATGTTCTTTATACCCAACCACCTCGGAATACGGATATTCTGGATACTCTATCTCATAAAATCCTCTTGGCTTATATTCGTATGTTTGTGCCTGCGCATCATAAATGGTTTTTTGCTGCAATTTATTACTGTCAATATGAAAGTATTCCATAATCACATTTTCAAACTCTGTTTTGGGAATATGATAAACTGCACCTATTCCTAAATTATCATCTGCTACATATGGAAATTTTTCATTATGCAACTTTGGATACAACAAATCAAACATGTCATAGAAATTCAGTTCTCCAAAATCATCCTCATTCCAATCCACTAAAAACATATTATTTAACTCATATCCTATTGGTAAAAGATATTTCTCATTTAATTCCCTGCACTTTGCATCCAATGGCAGTACACGAAATGCTACATGTTCTTCTGCCGAACTCAATGTTAATACATACAATTCTTCTGAAAAATATGTTCCGGAGAACATCATATATCCATCATCGGTATATCTCCAATAATCGGTTTGATATTCACCTCATCTTCACTTTTCATAATTCCATCTTTATATCCGTAGTAACATCTTTTCACATGAACCACTCCATTTTCTGTCTGTAAATGATAGACTGAAAATCCTCCCAAACTACTCACTTGGATAATTGTCACTTCTGCTTCTTTCTGGTTCTCTACCGAATCACAAAAATCCATCACACTTTGCATTTGTGTCATATCAACTCGATTTTCACAATCAACTGCCGCATATCCACATTCCCCAAATCTTTCTACAACTTTACGTACTGTTTCCATATCCTTCAGCTTATTTTTTGTTGTGGCTTCCTCATAAATATCTATCGGAATATTTATAAAATTATCATCCATTCCTTTCTCACTGACAATTTCAATAGGTTCAGAGGATACTGGTTCTTCTATATTCCCTTTACCCCCCGAAATCCCCATCGAAAATCCTATACTAATTACCAGAAAACCACTTTTCAAGAACCTGACTATCTTTTTTGACAACATAACCGCTTCCACCTCTTCCTTTTACATCTTCTACCATGCTGACGATCATAATAGGACGCTCCATATTCTTGTCCGTTGTAAAAACAGAAAACCATCCTAATTCAGTCCCCGTTGTATCATCTTTTGATGCTTTGATTTCTGCAGTTCCAGTTTTTCCGGCTAATATAATATCCGTTCTATGTGCTGCATAGCCAGTTCCATGAGAATTGTTTATGACTTCTTTCGTATCCTCCAAAACAATTTGCGCCGCATCCTTTGTAAATGCTTCTTTGATCCAGACATCAGGCATTGCATCTTCCTTATATGTAAGATATGGTTTTATCATATTTCCTTCATTGCAAAATGCAGAATACATACAAGCCATATGCAAAGGATTCACAAGAATCTGACCTTGTCCATAGCCACTATCAGCCAACTGTACCTCTTTTTCAATTTTTTCTGTATTGGAAAACTGCGATTTTGCCATCTTAATATCAAATGGAAGTACATCATTGAATCCCAGTTTTGTTAATGAACTTTCCATATCGTTTTCCCCAATTTTTAATGCCGCCTTTGCAAAATAAATATTATCTGAATAAATTAAAGCATTTTTTAGAATAACCGGCTCATAAGCATGAAGCGTCGTTACATAATAAGATCCCCATGAGGAATCTTTCTGCCAGCTCAATCCTTCATTCCCATAATCCTCATCTGGATCAATCGCCCCTGTTGTTAATCCAATAGCAGCTATAATAGGCTTAAACGTAGATCCCGGACACCAGACCTGTCGAAAACGATTATACATAGGTTTGTTCTCATCTTCATTCAGCGCATTCCACTTTTCACTTGACATGCCCCTAATAAAATCGTTGTTATCATATGAAGGTGTACTGACTAAAGCCAATACTTCTCCCGTATACTGATTCATAGCAACTGAACAGCTCTTATCATCTTTAAATTGTTCATATAATTCTTTTTGCAAATTCGAATCTATCGTTAGTTTTATATCTTTTCCATTTTCTACAATCGTGCTTACTATGATTTTTTTCTTATTGCCATTTGAATCAACAATAGTAATAGAACACCCATTCTGTCCCTTTAATTCTTTTTCAAATAATCCTTCCATTCCACTTTTTCCAATCACACTGTTCGATGTATATCCCTCTCCGGCGTGTTCTTCTAAATCTTCTGCCGTAACGTTTTGAACATATCCCACTAAATGTGCAGCAGCCTCCCCCAGTGGGTATTCCCTTACAGTGATATCTGAAATTTTCACACCTGGAATCTCTAATAATTTCTCCTGTCGGTCTTTCTCTGCCAATGTTTCCTGATCTGGCTCAATCGACATCAGTTTTAATTCATTCACCTTTGGAACTGTTTTTAATGGTACAAATGAATCATCTTTTACCCATTTTGCCGCTAATTTTTTTTCTATATCTTCTGTTTTCATTTCCAATAATTCTGCCAACTGGCTGATAGCATCATTCTTATTCTCTAATTTTCCGGGAACTACGCCTATAGAAGAAGCCACTCCCTCGCCTGCAAGCAAGTGACCATTTCGGTCTATAATCTGCCCTCTTTTAGCACTTGTTGTAGACACTTTTACTTTATCTGTGGAATCCAGTTCTGGAAATATCAAAGAATCATTCCATATCAGCTTATATTTGCCTTTTTCCAGTATAAATGATGCCTTATTTTCAAAAGTTACTTTTCCTGCAACAGTATCCATAGATGTTTCATAACAGATCTCTTTTTGTTCTTTATCATAAGATGTGATATGAACTTTCATATTATCTACATCAATTCCCTCATAAATAGCAGAATTACGTTTTACAAAATCTTCCTGACTGATATTCCCAGATATTCCTGCATCAATCATCTCATACATTTGTTCATATTCTCGATTTGAAACATGATCCATATATGTTTTAAGAACCTTCTCCGGTGATACATCAGGTACACTTTCATACCATACAAACAAGGCAACCACAGCTGTAATCAAACATAAATTCACGAGCCATATAATGTATACCCTGCTTTTTTTCTTTTTTTTCGTCATAGCATCTCCTTTTTCTTACAGTTGTAAGATTTCATTTTAAAAAAAATTGTTCTTTCCATTTAAAAAGTTATGTCAAAGCAATCATGATTTCTTTTTTCGGTAAATACTATCCCTCTCATATCTTACATCTGTAAGATTTAAACGTCAAGTATTTATTTTACTTTTATTCTAAATAACAAAGCATCTGGCACATCCTAAGGAAGTGGCAGAAATGGCAAATCGAAACCGCACCAATCCAGTGCAATTTTATCTCAGCGATGATGAGCAGTACATCCTCAACACCAAATTCAAAGCATCCGGCATGAAGAGGATGTCTGCTTTCCTGCGCAAGCTGATCTTATATGGATATGTGTATGATGTCGATTACAGTTACCTGCGAAATTATAATACGGAGTTGGGACGTATCAGCTCCAATTTAAACAAGATTGCAAAGAGGGTAAACAGCACCAGAAACATTTATCAAGAGGATATAAACGAAGTAAAGGAGTTGATGAATGAGATATGGCATAGCACCTTAACAGTCTGTTATACAGAACCAGATCAACATAAAAATTTTTGTCATTAAATGTAAATCTCTTTTGGCGCTGTTCAAAGAGAAAGCCTTTCCCCAACTCCAAAAGAAACTTCTGCATTTTCCCAATTACCGCCGATTCCAGATTACTTTCATGATATGCTGCTTTATCCTCCAGTCCTGCAAACTCCAGTACATACGGAGTATGTAAAATATCTTCTGATTTCTGCGGAACGGCACCTTCATTTGCCAATCACATCACATCATTTTTATCTCTGCTCAATGCAAGTCTTTCATACAAACTGGAGTGAAATTGTCTTTTTAAGGTGCTTACATTCCAGTTAGAACGTATTGCTTCCTTTTCATAAAAGTCTCTTTCGTCCTTATCCTCTATACGCATAAGTATCTGATAATGTGTCCAGCTCAGCTTAAATGGTATTTTTTTGTATGCCGTTTCTAATTGTCCAATTCCTGATTGGACAATTCCAAAAGCCTGTTCAAATTGTCCAATTCCCGATTGGATAATTTCATCTTCTCTATCTTTGTAAGCCATGTAAAATTGCCGCATTCCTGCAACATTGCTTCTTGAAAAACCTACCTGTCCTTCGGCAACTACTTTAAGGTTCTTTTTGAATTTTTTTCAGATTGAGCTGAATCTATAGCAGAGCAAAAATGTTCTCTCATAGATTTCCTCAAATCCATATTGAGGAACATATTGCTCAATCTTATTAAGCAATTCAAGTTTCTCTTTCATTTTTAATACAGAATTAAAAACAAAATACAAGACTGAATAACATGTTTGAGGACAATCAATATAAGAAAACCCGCAAAAGTGTTACAGACGCCAACGGCGGGTGTACTGTTTTTGCGGGTGTGCAGGGATAGCCGCGAAGCGGCGCAAGGGGTGCAGCCCCTTGTTGCGGCAATGCCGCCAATGTCGGTCAGACGGGGAAGCAAACTGCTTTCCCTCTGTGCCGACAAGCCCTCGGCAGAGCGCACACGCCCGCAAGGGTGTATAAGTGCGCCCTTAGTTCCTAAGGGATTTTCAGCTTGTCGCTCCCTCGGCTCGTTTTTTCAGATATTCCCGCGCTGGCTCACTCGTCAGTGCAAGCCGGAGAAGCGCGGCGGCTTCCTCGTCGGTCATGCCCTTTGCTTCCGGCACAATGCTTTCAAAGACCGCGCCCCGGACGATAAGGCGGTGGCTGCGCGTTCTGCGTTCCTCTTTGGATAACTTCTGACGCAACATCTTTTCCCGGTTCTCAAACTGCCGTATTTTCTTCTTCCCGTCCTCAATCTCGGATTGCAGTTCTTCGCGGGTTTTCTCTCTCGGTTTCGTCATGGGTGTCGCTCCTTTCTGCCCGTAGGCATGGAAAAGGGCAGTCGATTTTCTCGGCTGCCTTGCAATATGAGGATAAGATTATTCAGTTTGCTGCGGGGTCTTGTTCTGATACTTCTTCACCAGAAGTTTGGTTATTGGGGAGTGGGTCATATCCGTCTGGGTTTCCGTCGAAGTCTGTGTTATGATAGTTTTCATACAACCAGTATTTCCCCTCAATCTTGACTACAATGTTATCGCCATATTGATAAACTTCTGCGCCAACAATAGGGTGATTTGCCTGGAAGTTTTCTTTGGGTATGCCGTCCAAATAATTACCTGCGTCATTTGTGCCTTGGAAGTTGGTAACATCACTTTCAATGACACCTAAATAAACAAAATCGTCTTTCAATTCGTTGAACGATGTTTGCAAAGTAGACTGTTTATACAAGGTGTCATTAACATAAATCATCGGTGCTGCGTCTGATATACCCGGAGTAGTAACACTATCGTTGTTGTGGGGAAAAAGGGAAATTGCCGCAACGCATACTAAAGCCAAACAAGCGGCAACAACTCCCCATTTAACCCAAATCGGCTTTTTGGTTTTCTTTTTGTAGCTGATAGCCTCATCAACATACTTGGTGTCAAGCTCGCTCATGGCTTCGGAAAACTTCTTTGAGTTCATACGAATACCTCTCTTTCTGCTAAATAGCTTTTCATTTTCTGACGGATACGGGTCAGCCGGACGGAGATATTTTTCTCCGAAAGCCCTACAAACTCGGCTATGTCCTTGCAACTATCGGAAAACCAATAGCGGCGCATGAAGATAACGCGGTTTTCGACCGTCAGCGTGTTCAAAAAGACCTCAATGATACGGGCTAACTCTCTGGTCTCAATCTCTGCTTCTACTGTGTTAGGGGCTGCTATGCAGGCTTCGATTTCCTCCATAGCAATCGTGTAATGGCTGCTTCGTTTTGCTGCTTCCTTTCTGTAATAGATTTTCAGTGAAATGTTCCGAACAATTTTACAGATATAGGTCAAAAGCGGGTTTGGATTCGCCGGGGGGATTGCGTTCCACGCCCCTAAGTAAGCGTCATTGACGCACTCCTCCGCGTCCTGCCTGCTGTTTACAATGTTATACGATAACTTGTGGCAAACTTTACCGTATTTTATATCCAGCTCCCGTATGCCCTGTTCTGAACGCCCAAAAAACATTTCAATGATTTTTTCATCTTCTATCATCACACCGCCTCCTTTCCGGCTTCACCTATATACTACGGTTTCAGCGGCGAATACTACATCAAATCTCAAATTTTTTCAAGAAAATTATACCACACTTCGCGTGAAATTGCTTGTGTTAGCTTTCGCCGCTTCGCTGACGGCTCTCCGGCGTTCCTCGCTATATGGGGCGGTCAGACGGAAAGAGAAACGCCCCTTTGCAATCTCAAACTCCATACAGCCGTGTCCGGGTCTGCGTCGGTCTGGCGCACTCGCTGGGGTGCGCTGCGGCGTAGGCGGTCAGCCTGTTCTTGAGGTCGGTGTTGTGTGTGCGGATATAGATCAGCGGGTCTTTCTCGTCA
>ENA-OQAN01000931-OQAN01000931.1-human-gut-metagenome-genome-assembly--contig:-NODE-931-length-13927-cov-3.068551_pt1 | contig 13927 bp, 14 predicted proteins | sample MGYA00242735_ERZ504527 | MGnify/ENA primary metagenome ERZ504527 (study PRJEB26092, sample SAMD00036230) | human gut metagenome | host: Homo sapiens | study: EMG produced TPA metagenomics assembly of...
TCCCTATATCTGTCCAGAATCCAATGTATAATATGTCGGAAGAGAGAGCCTTCGCTCCTTCTGTTCCAAAATAGTCACAGTTTTCCTCAGGCAATACCTCCCTGATCTTCTCTGCAAGCTTCTTTGTGTTTCCTGTTTTACTGCTGTATATAATTGAATATCTTGGTGTTTCCATTGTGTTTTCGCTCCTTTTTTATTTTAAGTACTCCCGAAGTCTTCCTTGCATTTGCTTTTGTAAGAAGATTCCGAGAGTACATCAGATGTGCAAGGGACTTACCTGATTCGATCAAACCGCTTTACCAGACTCGTTTACTACTTCATCCCGGAACAGCTTCAGCAACTCTTCCAGACGTTCTCTCAGCTTCTCATTCTTATTATACTGAATCAGTACCACTGTAACAATAGCAGACAGAATCACACATCTGCGGATCAGTTTTCGGATGCGGATACCTCTCTTCACATCTTTTCTTCCCTTTTCATAGAGCCTCTCTGCCATCCTGTCCGCTCTGGCATCTTTGCAGGCAATATAATCATCAATCACCTGCTTATCCTCTTCACAAATGTCCAGACTCTCATACTGACTCCTCAGTTCCTCAAGTTCTGTATTATTCTGCCTGATCACTGTATCTTTGCGGTTAATTCTCTCTGCCGCACTCCAGCTCATTCTCTCTGTTCGTTTACTCATGACAAAAACCCCTTTTCGTTTATTTTTTATTATCTTCTATTTTAAACTTTTCTCAGGCTTTTCTCAATAAAATATTGAAAACAAGGGGCTGTCCTGAAAACGTAGTTCAGGACAGCCCCTTTTCTCTATAGTTATTTTTTAATTGTTGTTCTTCAAAATATTCTGCCGGATACATTGGGAAATTTTTCATCAGTTCTTCTGCTTCTCGACGTACCTGTTTAAGAACCTCTTCGTCTTCCGGAGCGTCGGTTACTCTGGAAATCCATTCTGCAATTTTTACCAGTTCTTTTTCCTTTATACCTCTTTCTGTAACAGCTGTTAAGCCAATACGGATTCCACTGGTAATATGCGGTTTTGCCGGATCAAAAGGAACCACCTGTTTATTTACAGAAATTCCTGCTTTATCCAAAGCATCCTGCATTTGACGTCCATTGACATTCTTATTTCTCAAATCTACCACAAGAAGGTGATTATCAGTACCTCCACTTACGATCTCAAAACCATATTTCTGCAGTTCAGTAACTAAAAACTGTGCATTCTTTACAACCTGAGCCATGATATTATGAAATTCCTCGCTGGCAGCATATTTAAATGACCAGCATTTTGCCGCCATGGTATTTAGATGAATCGAACCCATGCTGCCCGGGAACGTACCTTTATCCAACAGTTTCGCATATTTTTCTTTACAAAATACCATTCCGGAACGAGCGGAGCAGAAGGTTTTTGTCGTGGATGAAGTGACAAAATCCATATACGGAATCGGACTTGGAATCACTTTTGCAGCAACAAGGCCGGCAACGTGAGCCATATCACACATGGAGTAGCTCCCACTTCTTCTGCTATTTTTGCAATCTTTTCATAATCAATCAATCTTGGATAAGAACTAGCTCCACAAATGATCAACTTCGGCTGTTCCTTTTTTGCCATTTTTTCCAGTTCTTCATAATTGATACGTCCAGAATCATCAACTCCGTAAAATACATGGTTATAAAATTTACTCAGCCAGTTAGCAGGAGAGCCATGAGTTAAATGACCACCCTGATCCAGCGCATTGCCATAATCTTATCTCCGGGTTCCAGAATCGCTGCAAAAACAGAATGGTTTGCAGAGGATCCGGAATAAGTCTGTACATTTACATGTTCCGCACCAAATAATTCTTTTGCTCTTTTCCAGGAAAGCTTTTCCATTTTATCTGCAATGCCTGCACCTGCCTGGAAACGTGCACCTGGAAGTCCTTCTAACGTTTTATTCGTAAATATACTACCCGATAATTCCATTACAGGAAGCGGCACAATACTTTCCGATGCAATCATTTCCACACATGCTTCCTGACGAGCTAATTCCTCATCGATCAATCCTGCAAGTTCAGGATCTGTTCTTCTTGTTTCTTTTAAACTCATACTCTCTCCTTTCTTTCTCAATGGCCATAAATGCTTCTTATTGTTTTAGTTTAAAAGTTCTTGTTATTTATCCCAGGTCTCACACTCTTTTCCAAGTCCCAGCTTTTGGGGATCAAACTTAGGATTTTCAACTCCGGATTTCTTTTGTTTATCATAGTCTTTAAAAATACGAATACCAAGATTTCCTAAAATAATTAAGGCAACCACATTGATCCAAGCCATAAATGCATTTGCAATATCACCCATCGTCCAAATAGTATCGGCAGATAACAACGAACCAATTAAAATTGCCAGAACAAACAAGCTGCGAAGAATCATTACTGCGTTTTTATTTTCTTTAAAAATATAAAGCAGATTTGATTCCGAGTACAGATAATAAGCAAGTAAAGCAACAAAAGCGAAGCAGAAAATTGCACCCGCAACAAAGATTTTTCCGATTCCAGGAATAACGGAATTAATTGCCGCACTTACATACCCATTTCCGTATTCTACTCCTGGCAATCCTTCAAAAAGAAAGCCGCCTTTTCCATCTGATACATTGTAACATCCAGTCATCAGCATCATGATCGCAGATGGTGTACATACAAAGAAGGTACCGATAAATACACTTAAAGCATTCGTCAAACCCTGCATAACCGGATTTTCAACTTCTCCAACTGCTCCTGTGATCGCCGAAGTACCAATACCTACTTCATTAGCAAACACACCTCGGCGAATTCCCATCGTAACCGCAGAACCAACAATTCCGCTAAAAACCTGCTCTGCTCCAAAAGCTGATTTTACGATCAAAGCAATTACCCTTGGAAGTTCCTTTATATTTACAATTACAATAATCAAAGTCATTAAAATATAAAGAAGTGCCATAAACGGAGAAATTCGTTTTGCTGTTTCTCCGATTCGTTTCAGACCGCCAAAGATAACAAAGCCCATCAGCGCTGCCAAGGCAATTCCAAAAATGATGTACGAACCTCCAACTGCATCTTCAAATCCATGTGCAATGTTATAAGCCTGTACGCTTGACATCAGGAAGGCAACTCCGATCACGGTAACTATTGCATATGCCATTCCGAAAACTTTTCCGACCTTTTTATTTTTCATTCCCCGCGACATATAATAGGCAGGACCGCTCGATATTCTCCAAAAAACTTTCACACGAAATGTCTGTGCAAGAATTGCCTCAATCAAGGCTACGGAAGAACCTACCAGTGCCAATACCCACAGCCAGAAAATAGATCCCGGACCTCCTGTAAAAAGTGCGGCTGCCATACCGGCAATATTACCAACACCCACTGAACGTGCTGCCGTAAAAATGAAAGTTTTCAAAGGAGATAAGCCATGTTCCGAGTCTCTACCGGATCCCATGATTCTGACCATCTCTTTCATATAACGAAACTGCGGAAATTTCATACGGATTGAAAAATAAATTCCGGCTCCTACAACCAGAATAACCAGCGGCATCCCCCATGCAATCTCATTAATTCTTTTTAAAACTTCTGCCATCCTTTCTCCCCCCTTAACCATTTTGGATTTCCATTATGTGTTTTGTTTGGTTCTATCATATTTTCTGACTTTATTATCTCTTGTTTTGGTTGTTTTTTATATTCCTGTTTTTGTGTTTTTTTATATCATTTCTGCGATTATCTATCCTCGCTTTTTAAATGCTGCAGGAGTCTCTCCTCTATACAGTTTAAAGTATTTGTAAAAATTATTCATGCTGCTGTAACCAACCGCATATGCAACATCCTTCACTTCCTCGCCACTGTTTAATTTTTTGACCGCTTCATGAATCCGCACTTTATGTAAGTATAATATAGCAGAAGTATCCAGGAGATTTCTAAACAAATGAGACAGATGACTGGGGGGTACAACAGGCTTCCTCCGCCAGTATTTCCAATTCTATTTTCTCCCAATAATGCGTATGAATATAAAATAACGCCTTATTTAAAGCTTCATTTCCTGTAAACTCCCATCCGATCGCACGCTGGATGGCTTCCTTCAGAGTATCTGTATCAATAGGCTTTTCAATGATATCGCTGACTCCCAGGCGAAGTGCCCGCTGGGCATACGAAAAGGTACTATAAGCGGTAATGATGATAACCTTACAATTTACAGCATTCAGTTTTTCAACCACGTCAAATCCATTCATTCCCGGCATTTCAATATCCAGGAAAACCAGATTGGGATTTTCTTTTTTGATCAATGCAAGTGCTTCCTTTCCATCAGAAGCAGTTCCAACAATCTCTATGGGTATTCCTTGATTTTCAATGGAGTAGGTTATTATTTTTAATGCGGCATCCTCGTCATCACAAATAACTGCACGTATCATTCTTTACAAGTCCTCCTTATGCCAGTTTTTAACAGAAGGAAACATCGTGATCACTTCCGTCCCTTTTTCGCTTGATCGGATATCCATTACAAACTGGTCTCCGTAACAGTTTTGCAGCTTCTGATAAACCATAGACATCCCATGGGAAGTATTTCCTCTCATGCGGATTCGAAGTGCCCGCAGTTGGGTTTCTTCCATCTGCTTTCCATTATTGCCTAATAGCACATGAAGCCAGCCTTCTTCTTCTGACGCATGAATCCATATTCTTTTTTCTTTTACTTCCTTCATTCCATGAATAAAAGCATTTTCTACCAAAGGCATCAACCAGTTGAAAGGAACCATCCACTGCTCTGGATCAACATTTATTTCGTATTCCAGCTTCAAATGTTCTTCATAACGCAGATTCTATAACTGTAAATAGGATTTTACATAATCCAGTTCTTTATTGAAAGAAACATAATCTCCTTCCTGTCGTAACGTATACTGAAACAATTTTGACAAATTCACAATCGACCGGTACAGTAAAATACCCCCTCCTTCCAACGCCATGGCTGCCATCTGGTTTAAGGTATTAAACAAAAAATGATTATTGATCTTCAGATTGATCACGGAACCCTCTATATGTTTCAGATTTGCTTCCAGCAGTTCTCTGTTTTTTCTCTCGGATCTCAGCTTTTTTTCCTGTTCCTCCAGTTCTTTCTGATGCTGCTGTATTTCGCAGAAATGACGGATCATTGCTGCGATCCTATTTAACATTTTCCGGCTGTTTTCCACAGAACTGATCGGCGCCAAATACAGATTCTGCTCATTTTCCAAATAACCTGTCTCTGTATTGCTCTTATTTGACAAATCGTTTTTCTTCGGTGTGATATATACATATCCACCTTCCACATATCCGATCACATGATCCCGATAAACAATGGGAACCGTCAATACAGTTAGTCCACCCGGACATTCAAAACTCCCTTCCATATCCAGAAGTGGAAAATCTTTCTTCTTCATGCAGTAAGCATTTCCTTTTTTAGCTGTTTCTTTACAAAAATCATAACAATACTTTGGAAACGCTCTGGAAGTGGTCACAACATTGCCCAGCAAATCATATATCACAAACGAATATCTTAATTTCTTCAGAAAGGTCTCGCGTACAATATCAACCGTATCGTACAGACAGCGAAATCTTTCCTGAAAACTCATTTTCTCTTTTTCTTCTTTATAATCCTGAAAGTTATCCGATATAAACTGATCAGAACAGGTTACCATCAGATGTACATATGGCTGATCCTCTATATTTACCATTTCATGGATCACACCAGGCATCCAATGCAAAAGATTATTTTCTGATGCACTCATGGGAATGCGTTCCCCATTGATCAAGCTATATCCACATCCCTGAAAGGTATAAATAATCTGTTCATCAAAATGCATATGTGCCGGCATGTGCGCATGAGAGTTTATGGAAACGATTCCCACACGCATGGCACCTTCCTGTTCTTTCTTTTCAGAATGCAGCCAGTCAATATATCCCCATCCTGTATACTGTCTTTCCATAATTTTATACCATCCATTCTCTCCTATTTAACGGAACCAAGTAAGCCCCTGCTTCTATTGATTCTGTTTGTAAATATTGAAAAAGCCCAAAGGACTGTACTTTTCCAATCATCAGGGTCTGATCTTAGTCACCCATAGCAATTTTTATTTCTATAACAAATGACCCTGAAGGTCTGTATTTCTACAGATCTCCAGGGCACTTTTTTATGCTTGGAACACGATCGTGTTTAAGTGTGAACTCTACAAAAGTTACACTAAAGACTATCAGGGACTCAAAAATGTCATAATCTCGTCAAAATTTTTACCGCTTTTTAAATACGCCTCCATGATGGTATCAACTTCAATCCTGCGCTTTTGTTTCTACAAGTCTTCAAGTTTTTCTGCAAGTTTATCATACCGGTCCTGCAGTTTTGACATATCAGATTTTACTTTGGATATTTCGTTCTCAATTGCCTCGATTGTCTTCTTCCTCGCCATCCTCCGGTGCTTCCTTGTTTATGTATGACTGACTGCTGTTCAACAGCTTGCCATATTCCTCGGCACTCTTTTTGATATCTGTTTCATCAAGACCAAAAGAATTCAGGATCAATTTCTGGGTTTTGGTAACTGCATGATCCAATTTGTAGTGTCTACCGTTACGACGGACCATTTCAATCTTTTCAAGTTCACGGATCGCAGCCGGAACAGTCATATACTTTTGTTTTGTCTCCATACGGATCATTTGTTCTTTAAGAAGATTGTAGATCCGGTTACGAATGATCAGTGCCACAAATTCTATAAAGATTTTAGATGACATGCTTTGCGATGACTGAACACGCTCACTCTTAGAACCAATGAATGTTTTATCGGATTGAAAAAGTTTTTCCGAAATATCCCGTCCCTTGTACTGGATCAATGCCTGAGATGCTGATATTTTCTCAGAAGTTATTATACAATAATGTTACGACTTATCAGAACCAATGGAGATACAATTTGGCACTGACATAGGAATGGTTATGCGAAAAAGAGTTCCTTTTCGTGTTGATAAGAGCGCTATATCACCTTGATGTTGAAGGAGGATCATTTTAGTTATAGAAAGCCCAAGTCCATTAGCTCCATTGTATCCTTTTGCAAATGGTATGAAGATCTGTTTTTTTAACTCGGGACTAATAGATTCTCCGTCATTATAGAATAACATTATAAGTTGATCTTTCTGATTTTGGTAAGCTCTAATTGCAATTTGAGAATCTTTATATTTCAGCTGGTTTTCCAAAATATTTTCCAAAACTATTCGTATTTTTTTGTTTATCAGCAAAAATATTTAACTGTGGTTGAATATGAAAATATGCATGCTTTAGTACGTAGATTTGCGTATGATAATCATTCAAAATCGTTTCAAACATATCAGACAAACTAAAAATTTCTTTTTGAATTTCCTTTGTACTAAGCGTTACATAATTTAATAGTGAAGAAACCTTTTCTTTCATTCTGGCTGTTTGATCCAATATGATATTTAAAGAATCATCTAAGTTCCTATAGGATAAATCTTTTCTTTGGCTGAAACTGCATAACTTTCTATAATCATAATAGGAGACTTCATTTCATGAGAAATATACTGAAGAGAGCTTTTTTGCAACTGTTCCTTTTTTAAAAGTTTAATGTGCATTTCATAAAAACTGTTTTCAAGTGCTTCTATAAGATTATTACTGTTACATGGCTTTACTGGCTCAATATTTAGATCCAGATTTTCCAATTTTTGTGCATATGCCTGAAGCTGTGTTAACTCAGACGAAAATTGTTTTTCAACAAATTGAAAATAAAAATATAAAATAATTACAAGCAAGATAACAAACCCTGTTAAAGAGGCTACAATATATGGAAATATTTCATGATAGAGATCTCTGATAACAGAGTATTTATAAAAAAATTCACCATTTTGAGGTGTTAAAGAAAATACAATAAATTAACTCTTTATTATCAATTTTTTCACGATAAAATTTTTCGACCTCTTGTTGAGACAAGGCTTTCCGGTAAATATGGTTCTTAATATCTTCGTTATATGTGGCCTCCAAAACGTCAATAGAATCTGTAGTTACACCCAGAAGCCATTCATTTTTAATTCCCAATTCTTCGTCATATTTGAGATTTTGTTCATCAATTACACGATCTTCAAAAATATGGTTATAATGGTAAAAAGACCAATAGTAGATAATGCCAAGAGCGAAAACAGCAATTGCAAAAGCGAAAATAACTGATATAATAAAAAATTTTTGTAAAATCGTTGATTGAGAGTTTTTTTTCTTATCATAATATACACCTATATCCAAAACCGTAGATTGTTTCTAAGTGAAATTTTGGAAGCTTTCTGCGGATATTTTTTACATGATTATCTACTACACGATAATAGCCATAGTAACTTTCGCCCCAAATATCTGTAAGAAGCTGATCGCGTGATATGGCAACTGAAGGGTGCGTTAAAAAATAAAGGATAATATCAAATTCCTTGCTGGTAACAGATATTTGAATCTGTTGTTCAGTGTAGATTTCTCGTTTGGACTTATCAAGGTAATAACTGTTAAATTTAATGAGTTTTTCGGGGGACATATTATTGCTTTTAAGCAGATTAGAAACACGATAACAAAGTTCTGCCGGTAAAAAAGGTTTTGCTAAATAATCGTCACAACCCATTTCAAATCCTAATACACGATCAATGCATTCGCCACGAGCAGAAATTAAAACAACAGGAATATTTTTATTTTTATCTTTAATCTTCTTCAGCAATTCGGTGCCACTGCCATCTGGAAGCATAATATCAATAATATAAAGATCATACAACGAGTACCAGTAGTTCTTTTATAGATGTCCTGTATGCAATAATACGGAACAACTGAGTGTCCATCACGTTCCAAATAAATTTTTAATACTTGGTTTAGTGCTTTTTCATCATCAATTAGACATATATTTGCCATGTTCATTACTCCTAATATATTAGATATATTTGTATGTTTATCACTTCTAATATTAGATATATTATCATATTTTCATTTTACGAACATAAAAAAACACAATTTAACACAATTTGTAAAAAATAAATAAAAAATAAATAAAAAAAAACGAATTAAAATCATATTTAACACAAAATCAAACGATATACTATAAACATGGTTAGCGATGATGCATGAAAATATCAAAAAAAACAGGGAGGGGACTATGAAAGATTTAAAAAAGAAGAAATTTGAAATGCCGTCATCTATTTGTATTTTGATAATATTGACGATTGTACTGGCAATTTTGACACACCTAATTCCAGCAGGTGAATATACTCGTGTAGACAATGTTCCGATAGCTGGAACTTATACGCAAGTGAATTCAAATCCACAGGGAATTTGGGATGTTTTGTCCGCACCAATGCAGGGATTTCGTGGCGCAATTGATATTATTTTGTTTGTATTCGTGTTGAGTGGATGTTTAGGAATTATAGGAAAGAGTAGGTCACTTGATGCAGGTCTTATGTATGTGATTAATCGTTTAAATGGTCGGGAAAAACTAATGATTCCTATAGTAATGTTTATTGCATCCATTGGTGGAACAACATTTGGATTTTCAGAAGAAACCATTCCATTCTATCCTATTCTTATTCCGATGTTCATTGCAATGGGATATGATGCGGTGACAGCTTGTATGGTTTTGTTCCTGGGATCTGGTGCAGGTATTGTTGGCGCTTTGATTAATCCTTTCTCAGTAGGAATTGGCTCTGATATTGCAGGAATTTCTCTTGCGGATGGTATGTTGGTTCGCGTTATGATTTATATAGCTACAGTAACTGCTGCTATTCTTTTTACTATGCATTATGCAGAGAAGGTTCGTAGGGATCCGTCCAAATCGGTTGTGTATGATATACATGAAGAAATAGAATCACACATACATAAATTAGGTACGGATGATATTCCTGAATTTACTAGACAGCGAAAAGGTATTTTAACAGTGTTTGCTGCTTCCTTTATTGTGATGATTTTAGCAATCATTCCATGGAGCGATAAATTTAATATTTATGTATTTGATAATATTCATGAAACCCTTTACCAAATTCCATTACTAGGACGCCTCATTGGAAATATGCAACCTTTGGGAGGCTGGGGAATGAAAGAACTCACAGTGATTTTTTTGCTTGCTGCTATCATTATTGGAAAAATGTCTCATATGAAAGAAAAGGAAATGATTTCTCTGTTTGTTTGGAGGTTGCCAGAATATTCTTGGGAGTTGCTATTACTCTGGGGTGTGCTAAAGGTTTATCTGTTATTATGGCGGATGGTTTGATTATGGATACGATTCTTCATTTTGGAGAAATCTTAATGAGTGGTGTTAGTAGAGTTGTATTTCCGGCACTTTCATATATTGTATATATATTTCTGTCTTTCTTTATCCCATCATCATCGGGCTTGGCAACGGCAACGATTCCTATTATTGGTTCGTTAGGTGAATTTCTTGGTGTTGGTAAAGAATTTGCAGTTATGGTTTGTGCTGCTGGTTCTGAAACTATGAATCTTATTTCACCGACACAGGCAGTTCTTATGGGGGCATTAGCAATTGCAGGAGTTCCTTTCCCACGTTGGGTGAAGGCGGTTCTTCCCTTCTTCTTTATCGTGATTGCAATTGTTAGTATTGTTCGAAACTATTGCAGTACTTTATAAAAAACTATATTAATTAAAGGAAAAAAGGAGGTATTGCATTATGGAAACAAAGAAAAAAATTACAGTGATTGGTGCAGGAATGGTGGAATGGCAATGGCATATAGTTTGGGTCAGATGGGTCATGATGTTTGCATTTATGATTCCCCTGATTTTCCGGTTCAGATTAATGCGGTTCATGAAAAAGGGGGAATTGAGGCTGTTTCTGAATTATATGAATGTCCCATGCTAAATGCAGGATTCTCAAAAATTGATTTGGCAACTACAGATATTAAGGCTGCTATGGAATTTTCGGATATTTTTATGATGGTCTGCCCTTCTTTTGCACAGGAAATTATGTTTAACAGTATGCTTCCATATTTAAGAGACGGCATGAAAATTTTTATAGTTCCTGGAAACTATGGAGGATTAATTTTGAACAGATGTCTTCAAAAATCAGAGAAAGCGGGCATGGATATTACATTTTTAGATACAATTAGTCTGCCTTGGGCTACTCGTCTAGCTCATGCCGGTGCTGTAGCTATTATGGGTGTGAAGGAATTTATGCCAATGAGCATATTCCCTAATAGTAAAAAAACTCCAGAATTAATGAAATTGGTTAATGAAGTATTCCCAATTCGACCAGAATTTTTATCTAATCCTATTGTGGCTGCTTTTGAAAATATTAATTTTGGTGCCCATCCAGTATTATCGATTTTGAATATGGGTTTGTGTGAGAATTTTGACGGTCAATTTAATTTTTATGCTGATTGTTGCTCTACGGCGGTTGCAAAAGTTGAGGATGCATTGGATTTAGAACGCCTTGCAGTTGGAGATAGTTTACATATGCACTTGAGAACAGAATTGGAAGCAAATAATGTTCTTTATGCATCGCATGCAAAGTGTATTTATGATTTTAATCGTGAGTCAAGTGTTCATTCTAAAATTAAAAATGCACCTAACACATCGAAAGCACGCTATATTACAGAAGATGTTCCATATTTATTTGTTCCATTTTGTGAACTCGCGGATTTGTGTGGCGTAGATGTTCCAATCGCTAAGGCACTTGTAACAATAGCTTCTTATTATAATGATGAAGATTATATGAAAACTGGAAGAACCTTGGCGAAGATGGGATTTAATCATTGGACAAAACAAGAGATTCTTGCATTTTTAGAATCATAAATGGCTGCCATGACAGCGGGGGTGAAAATTATATTTTCCGCCCCGCTGTTTTCAAAGTGCTTATCTTTCAGTAAGTTGACATAGCAGATAACACAGAATAAGAGATAAATATAAATGGGTAACAAGCTAAAGGGATTGCTTGAAATGTTGATTAAAGCAGTGATCTGGATAAATAATCCGGAATAGGAAACCGCAAATCCATTTTTAAGGAAAACACCATTCCGGTGGTGAAAACCTTTATCATAAATCCTTTAGAATGTAATCATGCACCAAGGTGCAAATACATGATCTCTCGGAATCTTGAGTGATCATATCATTATCAAAAGTATACCACATCTTCCTGCATATTTCCTATGGAAAACTGCGTTTTCGGATATAGGAATATGATAGAAGATGTGGTATTTTCATGATTTTTACGGGATTGACAGCTCCGCTGTCGTATGCTTACAGAATAATCTTTGGATGGTGTTCCTCAAATGCACCCCTGGGATTTAAGGATAGTCCATCACACAACCAGTGGATCTCTTTCAGGGTCACTTGACGGAGTTCGTCCGGAGTATTCAGCCAACGGAAGGCATTACGGTCGATCCGTTTCATCAGGATCCAGTATCCAGAATCCGAATCCGTCCCATTGGAGGATCTTTATAGAAGTACGCCGACGGTTGCAGAACGCAAACATGCAGCGTGAGTATGGATGGAAAAAGCCGTTGGGCGGATAACATTATGATTGAAAGGTGGTTTCGCAGTTTTAAGTACGAGGAAGCAGATTTGACTCAGTATGCCAATATACGTGAAGCACGAAAAATATATTCATACCTACAATTTTGAATGTTGTCGTTCTGCTATTAACAATTAAACTCCGGCATCCTATTATTATCCGATACTTTTGATGGAGTATATAGCTTAAGGGGAGAGGGGACAGTCTTCCCCTTTCAACTACATATGTGCTCCCTAAAGGTTTTGTCCGAATTCGCCACTATGGTCTGCTTTCCTGTAGGAACAAAAAAGAAAAGATGGCTCGCTGCCGGAAGATTCTCAACGGCATTCAATATATTTCAAAACTCCGGGGTAAAACCTGTGCGAAGAATCTGATGATTCTTTACAAAAAGGATATGACCTCTTTTCTTGGATCTCCATTCTGAACGATCATATAACATGCATATCTTGATAGTTCATAATCTTTTTTTGGTTTCGTGGTGACTCCAACTTCAACGATTTTCCTAACCTCAGGAAAATCGTCTAGAATACTGTGCCCGCTGTTTTTACATGCAATCATTGCTCTTTTAATTAATACGGCTACCAATAAATTTATTCATCTGATGAAAATCATCCAACATATTTATGTATTGTTGCTCTTACAGCTCCAGGTCCTGCGATCATTTCACGGAACATATCCTCAACCTTCTCTCCTACACCATCTTTGTAAAGATCAGTGAAGAACAGACGCTCATTGGAAAGAATTGGTTTTAACTGATCTTTGAATGTTTCAGGTTTGCCTACAACAATATCCTTAAATTGTTCCTGCAGTTCCTCATTCATTGGGTCCGGTGCAAGTTCAAATTTATTTCCTTCATCATCTACACCAAGCATATATCTGAGCCATCCTGCAATTCCCAGAGGAATAGCTGTCAGTCTGGAAGCATCTCCGAATTTCTGTACATATGCTTTGATTGTTTCGCCAAAACGGATGCCAACCATCTGAGATACATCTACTGCCAGACGAAGATTTGTGTCTCCCAGATATTCATTTGGAAAACGATCATTAAAAGCTCATCCACAAATGCCTGGGGAGAAAGGATTCCAGGGTCAGCAACTACCGGAAGACCTTCATCATAAGCAATCATACGTGCCATTTTCATCATATCTTCATTTGTATTAAGCATATGCGCAAACAGCTCATATCCAAGAACTACTCCCAGCGGACCTGTAGCAGAATGAACCGGATTCAGACATACTGTTACTTTCATACGTTCAGAAAGGTTAACTGTATTTCTGTCTGCCATATATACGCCAAAACCTTTTTCCAGAGCCGGACGTCCGTTAGGGAAACTGTCCTCTATTACCAGATACTGCGGTTTCTCAGCATTGACAATGTGCATGTATGTATTCTTACTCGTGATCACGCCTGCATGTTCTC
>ENA-OQAN01000932-OQAN01000932.1-human-gut-metagenome-genome-assembly--contig:-NODE-932-length-13927-cov-1.902971_pt1 | contig 13927 bp, 17 predicted proteins | sample MGYA00242735_ERZ504527 | MGnify/ENA primary metagenome ERZ504527 (study PRJEB26092, sample SAMD00036230) | human gut metagenome | host: Homo sapiens | study: EMG produced TPA metagenomics assembly of...
ATTGGTGATTTAATTGGTTACTAATCATTTTTATACAGTTCATACATATCTGATATCCATTCTTTCATTGTCTGTCGGAGAGAAGCCGGGGATATAACTTCAATCATTGCACCTGTATGAAGCAATCGCATGATGAAATCGTAGGTAGGAGCTAGATAGACTTCAAAATCGGCATACTCATCGTGCTCTTCCAGCAGTCGTTGACTGGCATGCAGGGGGAGTGATTTCATATAAGGAATATGGTCGTGGTATGCTCTGATGATGATACGTTCTGGTTTTATGTCATTGCCGGTAACAATGCCATAGTAAGTTGAGAAGAATCCGGATGCGGAAAAATCTTTCGGAAGCTTGAATGTGTTGTCTGTCAGTTCCAGACTTTCTATCCGGTCGAGTCCGTAGATTCTGATTTTGTTGTATGAAACGTTATGGGCCAGCAGATACCAGCGGTTTTCGAAAAGTTTTACACAATATGGTTCGATTGGGAATGTATAGCTTCTTTTCTTGTTGAATCCGCAATAAGTTATTAGTACAACACGATTCCCTTGCATGGCTTCAAGCAATGTGGCAAGATGACTCTGGGCCGACGGAATCTGGTTCACAATAATTCTGTCTTTCAGTGAAAGGTTTTCGCCGATAAGGTTGCTTATGGCAAAGGAGTCGAGCATCCATTTTTTCAGTTCGTCCTCGTCTATATCTTCCGGATTTTCGATGTAATAGAAGTAGCCTCCCGACCGTTGACAGGAGATGATTATTCCGAACTGTGAGAATATGGCATCTTTCCAGCGGTTGAAGGTGGTGCGGCTCAAAGGTTTGTAGTCGCTCAGATCTTTGTTGCGTTCCCAGCGGCTGGAGATTTCTTCGAGAGAGATTTTTCCGGCTCGGCGGATGGTATCAATAAGCCAGATGTATTTTTGCAGTTGTGTCATATCCTTTTTTGTTAGTTGCCGTAAAGTTAGCAAATTCTTGGAAACTTGTACCGATAAATGGTACATCCTTTCCATACTTTTGTGGTGTAAACTTAAACAGGTATAAAAGATGAGACAGCTTTTCGATAATGAAGATATTTTGCTGGATGAGATACAGCAGAAGGAAGTGTTGCCGAATATTCCGAAGACTCGTGCCAGAAGTATATTGGAAGCATTCGAATATATTGTTGAGCTGGCAAAAGATTCCAGTCTGGATGCAGATTTTTTTGAAAATGCATCGGTCCATATAAAATATGCTGCACGCAAGCTGAAATTGTCGTCGATGCAGACTGTGCTGCTGGCACTCTTCGTCGATCAGAGTGAGGATAGCTCCATTCGTATGTCAGACATAGCAGCTTATACGGGATGCCGTACTACTAAGATACTGCGACTTTCGTCGGAGATTGATGTGCTGGTAGATAAGTATTATTTGCGGGCTTCACACTCTTATAATAGACTTACCTATCGTGTGCCGGTTGACGTATTGAAAGCTTTGAAAAAGAACCAGCCTTATGTACATGTTGTAGAACCAATAACTGGTCTTCAGAGTTTTTTCGACCGCTTCAATGAGCTTATGGAATATATGAATAATGATGAACTGACGCATGAAGCGCTCCTTGAAGAAACAGAGGAGTATCTTGGGGATATCCGGGATTCTCATTTTGCTAGGGCATTGAAAAGGTTTGGGCTGGTTAATGAAAATAGGTTACTGTTTATTTATATGGCCCATTTGTTTGTAGAAAACAATGATGACCGCATTAACTTTTCTGATATAGATAACTTGTATGATAATGACAAAATTCCTAATTGGTGTAAAAATGAGTTACGAAGCCGGACATCGGAACTCTTTTGCTGTAAGTTGATTGAAAACGTAAATGAGGACGGAATGGCACGTTCGGATTGTTTTAGATTGACAGAATATGCCAAGACGGACCTGCTTTCGGAGTTGAACCTGACTGTTAATGCTAAGTCTGATTGCGATCTGATAAAATGGGATTCGTTTCCTGAAAAGAAGCTGGTTTATAATGTTTCTGAGAAAAAGCAGGTTATGGAGCTTTCATCCATACTTTCGGCAGACGTTTCAGTGAAGTGCAGTCCCGTTTGCGGAATGTAGGGATGAGGGCCGGGTTCTGTTGTCTTTTTTATGGTTCGCCTGGTACGGGAAAGACGGAAACAGTGTATCAGGTGGCGCGTGCAACGGGGCGTGATATTCTGCGGGTGGATGTTGATAAAATCAAGAGCTGCTGGTAGGTGAGAGTGAACAGAATATGAAAAAAGTTTTTTGACAAATATCGTAATATCTGTAAGAGTACGTCTTTAGCTCCGATTTTGCTTTTCAACGGAGGCGGATGCTATTCTTGGTGTCCGGATGGAAGGGGCTACCCGGGCGGTAGATAAGATGGAGAACTCTATACAGAATATTATTCTTCAGGAAATGGAAGCATTGGAGGGTATAATGATTGCTACGACTAACCTTACAACAAATCTTGACAAGGCTTTCGAACGGCGCTTCTTATATAAGGTAGAGTTTAATCGTCCGACGGTGGAAGCTCGTGCTCAGATCTGGCAGGCCATGTTTCCTGCTCTGACAGAAAGGGATGCTTGTACGCTTGCTTCTCAGTTTGATTTGTCGGGTGGTGAAATAGAAAATATTAGTCGTAAATATATGGTAAATGCTATTTTGTCGGGACAGGATACGATCGATCTCCTGTTGCTTGCTGAGCTTTGTCGCAATGAGCGTATTGGTACTTCAATCCGGCAGAGGATTGGATTTCAGCATTGACCTGTCGGCTTTGTTTGGATAAAAATGATATATTTGCACCTATGCTTTATGGCAGCCGTTAAAAATAAAAGATATAAGTTATGATACCTCCCAAAATTGAAGAATCTACCAAAGAAGAACGACGGGCGTTTGTGATTGATGCATGGAAGTGTTTGCACGATTGTGAATCGTGTGGCAAGTGTCGTGTCTTGAAGGGAAAGGATGCTGAAACTTTGTATGCCGATTATATTGAGGGGAAGCGGACATATATGGATGTTACGCTCGATATAAGAAATAATAATTACAGATAATGAAGGTCACGCTTATACGGATGGATATTCGCTAAGCGTGACCAGGAAATGAAAACAGTTATGGTGCAATTCTAGGTATATACGTTATACTTTAGAATAGGATTTATATAGCTCTTCAGTAATTTGTGCAACCTGATCGACAGAAATCATACCTGTGTTGAAAGTGGCGTGATAGTTGCGTGCATCTCCCCAGTGCTGTCCGGTATAATGGAAGAAGTGCTCTTGTCGTGGCTTTGTCGATATTGGCAATGGTCTCGGGCGCTTGTGTGGAGGGTATGCCATATTCGGCAGTGGCACGTTTTATTTTATGAGCCATGTCGGCATAAAGAAATAAATTGATGGTGTTGGGACGGTCCTTCAGTATGTAGTTGGCACAACGGCCGACGATTACACAAGGCTTTTCGGAAGCTATGCGACGGATTACTCGGCTTTGGACGACAAACAGGGCATCGTCGTACGAAAGGCTACGGCTTAGTGGAGCTTCGTAATCCTGCATAATCATCTGATAAAGTAATGAACTGGGAAGTTTTTGTTCGTTTTTTGAAATGAAGTCTTCACTGAAATTGCTTTCCTTGGCTACCAGTGTGATTAGTTCTTTATCGTAAAAGGCAATTCCTAGTTGTTTGGCTATCAGTTCCCCAGCCTGATGTCCGCCGCTTCCGTATTCGCGGGAGATGGTGATGACAAGTGGTAGGCTGCTTTTTGTTGCTGAAGGAACTGTGGCTTGTGGGACGCCAGATTTTGCCAGCCAATGACGGACGAATATCAGGCGAGGCATGATCAGACGAACAAATGGTCCTGTAATGAGTGCCGCGATGATGGTTCCTTCTCTTACTCCTTCGATGCGCCCGCTTAACAGCCATGAACAGAGGGCTGCAATAATTACCAGCGATACATCGAATCCGATTTTTATATTGCCAAACTCTTTTTTGAAGCGCAATGTGGCAAACTGGATGGTGTATTCGGCACTGATCATTGTTACGTCGGCTATTACCTCCAGACAGATGCCGAAGGCGAGTATCAGACAACCGATGACCAGTGAGATAATTTTTACGTAGTAAAGCTGAGGTATGTAGCAGGCGGTTATCCACATCGTCAGGTCGGTGAAAACAGACAGAACGAAGGCTACAGGAAATTGCATGAGTAGTTCCATTTTTCGTTCCATGATGCCTTTTTTGCCTAGTAGGAGCATTTGCAGGCATATCAGATGATGGTAAACAGGAAAAAGTAACTTCCTAAAGACGAGGGGGTGTTGAGATTGCTACATAAGGAACACTTGTTATCGGTGAAGTTCCTAAATCGGAGCGGGTGATAATGCTTATACCGAATGCTATAATGAGCAGAGATAGCCCAAAAATAAGGTACCGGCGCAGTAGTTCTGCTTTACTTTTTGTGTGGTTTTCTTCCATGAATTTCACTATTTAATTTGACTGCGCAATTTCTTTAATTAAATTTGTTCCTAATCTACAGATTAAGAAATAAACCATGCAAATTACGCCAGAAAATTCGGTTACGGAAGAACGTCTATCTTTGATTGAGGAGATACCTGCAAATGTGATTTTTACAAAGGTAACTGGGCGTGAGGAGGTAAGTTTGCATTCTCATGTTCATAATCGTCATCAGGTGATATATATTTTGTCGGGGACACTTCATGTAGAGGTAGCCGGTAGTAGCTATTTTGTGACGGGACGTCATCTGATATGGATTCCGAACGGAGTGGAACATCGTTTGTCGAGTAACAACACTCAGATTTCATTGCTTACCAGTTACTTCTGCCTGAAGGATATCAGGGAGGATTGTTTTGCTATTTATAAGACTGATGAACTGGTGGTCCGTAATTTGAATTTTATCAGTACGCATGAGTATGTCGACAAGAGCCGTACACCTGAAATTTTTGCTTTTGCTATGGGATTTTTCGGTGTCCTGCCGTATATCTGTAAAGAAGCGTCGTTTCCTGCTCAACCGTTTATTATTCCTAAGGATATCCGTTTGCTTCCTGTACTGGATTATATAAAAGCTAACTTAAATCAGGATTTAAGTATTGAGCATGTTGCATTTTGTTTTGGCTTTTCTGTCAGAAACCTGACACGCTTGTTCACCAATTCCGGAATACGTTTTGTACATTATCTTAACTACTTACGTATTGTCAGGGCAATAGAGATATTGACTGATAATGCTATGAATATTGAACAGACTGCTTATGAAGTTGGGTTTAATTCTCCGAATAGTTTTGGCAGAGTATTTAAACAGATTACAGGCGAATCTCCTTCTGATTATATAAAAAGCTTTAGAAGGGATGAGGCTGGTTATCATTTGTTTTTCAGGGGATAAATATCCTGCTGAAATTTCATTATTTTTCATTGGGAAAGATTATCTTTGCAGCCGATTTTAAAAATGCTTTAAAAAATGGTTTCACAAGGAATATATTCGATTGTATTGCTGGTGTTTTCGAATGTCTTTATGACATTTGCATGGTATGGACACTTGAAAATGCGTGAAGAGTTTAGCTGGTTTGCTGCATTGCCGCTGATTGGAGTAATCGCTTTCAGCTGGGCGATTGCTTTTTTTGAATATTGTTTGCAGGTTCCTGCCAATCGTTTGGGATTTAAAGACAGTGGCGGTCCGTTTGATATCATGCAGTTGAAGGTGATTCAGGAGGTAATAACGCTTGCTGTATTTACCATTTTTTTCTATGATTGCCTTTAAAATGGAGCTGAAATGGAATCATCTGGCAGCTTTTGTATGTCTGATACTGGCTGTGTATTTTGTATTTAAGAAATAATATTTTCCTTTGATTGTCAAGGTGCGTCATGACTGAGTTTATGGCGCACCTTTTTGTTTTTTACTGCTTGGGGTTTTAATTCTGTTGCTCACGCAGACGCCGCGTTTGAATCTCTACATCGTATGCATTGCGGTTACTCTTGTCTCTTCTTAGAAATTCATGCCGGCGGATGGAGTCTTCGGCTGCGCGTTGCCTGATGTAACGCTGGTAGTCGGGGATAGCTTCGGGTTGTGAAGCCTTGGCTTTTGTTTTTTTCTCCTGCTTTTCTTTCTTTTTCTCTGCTGTTTGCTGTTTTTACGGAATCGGGCTGAGCCGAGTAGATGGGTAACAGCGGTACTGGCTGAAAGGCTGGAGTCAGTTCGGGAGCTTCCAGTTTCAGAGAATCATTGTCTGGATAGATATAATCGTCGTACAAAAGAATGGGTTCGTCATTGCAGTGTATGCTGTCAGTTGACGTTTTCTCTGTTTGTTTTGTGATATATTTTTCAAGGCCGGCATGGTCTTGCTTGGTGGGGATGTAACTGGCATATTTTTTCCATGCCGTAGCATGGGTGCGGTTATGCTTAATGGCACGTCCACGTTTGGTCAGGCTCTCGAACAGTAACTTGTCGAAGTCGAGAGATATGCTGGCACCGGGACCTGCGGGAGAAGTGACGTACAGGTAGGTTTCTCCCGGAACTGGTTTTATTTCTCTGCCATATTCTCCACGGTATTGGCGGAAAGGATTCAGTTTCCACTGTATGGTCCATTTTTTTTCGATGGTGGGCATAACATCGTATACGGGATTTTCCCCGAACTTAGTCCAGATGGTGTAAGGTTCGGCACGGATGTATCCTTTTATTTTTTTTACTCGGGTAGAGTCTATCATGCTGCGTGGCATGGAAAGATCTTCTTTAAACTGCATCCATTTCTTGTCTAACGAAGAGTTTAAAGGTTTGTATGGGTTTCTTTGGGGCGAAGTCGAACTGTATCATTTGATAACGTCTTCGTTCAGTTTGATTTCTTCTTCCTCTTTTTCTGTCTGTGCAGCGAGAGGAACAGCTTCGACCGTGAGAAACAGTAATCCCAAATATGTTGCTATGTGTCTGGCAGATGGCATAACTATTGCTTTATAAACCTTTTACTCGTCCGCCTTGCATCCATACTCTGCGGTAATAGGGCTCGTCCAGACGGCTGACGATAACGCCCCGGCTGGTACTGGCATGGATGAAACGGTTATCTTTCAGATAGATGCCTACATGGGTGGCTGTACGTTTGTTCTTTCCGTTATGAAAGAATACAAGGTCGCCTTCCTGAAGCTTGCCTTTGCTTACCTTCCGGCAGTTCTCTTTTCGCTGGTCGTCGGAGTTGCGTTTCAGATGCTTGTGGTAGACTTTCTTGTAAATGTTGTATGTCAGCCCCGAACAGTCCACTCCTCTCATGGTATTTCCTCCGGTACGGTAGGGAACTCCTATCCAGCGGGAAGATTCTATATACAGACGGTGATTGTCTTCCATGGCTATGTCCATGTCAAGTCGGATAGCGGCTTGTGCCAGCTCGCGGTAATCGTAACGTGGGGCACGTGTTCCGCATGAGGAGAAAAGGAGGGTGCCCAAGATGCCGATTAAGCAGATAAGACGTATGGTGTATCTGGTTTGGTGCATGTATTTGTTTATTGACATTTGGACAAATATACAATAATCGGAGTAAATGGGGTGGTTTTGGAATAACTGTACTGTTATTTTTTATTTATTTAAAAGGTTGCCGGTAGTTATTTTAACGGGATTTAATGATAAAAGCGCAACAGGCGTTGGGGAGAGGTTGCCTTGTTGCGCTTTTGAATTTATGCCGCGAAATAGGTCTTTATACGGCGAAATAGGTTTCCAGTTCATTTCCTGCGCTGTCGTCGCTATTATCTAAGTCACGTATCAGCTTGCCGTGTTCCAGCAGAGCTATGCGGGTGCTGATGTCTGTTGTATGATTCAGGTTATGGCTGGATACAAGAATGGTTGCTCCGGTTGACTGGTTATAGGCTACCAGAAGTTGTTTCAATGCCGACTGTGAACTGGGATCGAGAAAATTGAATGGTTCGTCCAGAATAATCAGTTCCGGCTGGTTGAGCAGTGCGGCTAGAATTCCGATTTTTTGCTTGTTACCGGCTGACAGATTGCGGATCAGTTTTTTCTGTCCCAGTATTTCACCGTTCATGAAACGTTCGTAGACTGCCAGACGTTCGTCCACTGTCTGGCGGTTGAGGTTGCACATGCGTCCTACGAAATAGAAATATTCTTCGGGAGTAAGGTAGTCTATCAGAAAGCTTTCATCCAGATAAGCTCCTGTTGTTTCTTTCCAGGCTTCACTGCTGCTGACTTCTGTTTCTCCTATCCGGACAAAGCCGTTGTCTGCTTTCAGCAGATCGAGCATGAGACGGAACAGGGTGGTTTTGCCTGCACCGTTGTTTCCGACAAGTCCTATTATTTCTCCATGACGGATGGTATAGTGGTCTATATCGAGTGCCACTTTTGTACCATATACTTTTTTAAGTTGGTCTATTGTTATATCCATGGTTTTGTTTTCGTATTAACGGGTGTTTCTGAATCCTTCCATGTTCTGGTATTTCCGTTTCATCAGCCGGACATAGATATTGTGTATCCAGTAACGGTGTGTGACAAAGCCCGACAATCCTAATATGATAAGTATTATGTAGGCGGTTGTTTCGTCGAGGAATAGGGTGAGAGCTTTGTTTATCAGCAACGGAAGACTGAAAGCACATATCACGATAAGCGACTGGTACATGTTGTTGCCTTGCTGCTTACCTATGGTATTGGTGTTGAGAGGTGCAGTCTTGTTGTTGTAGACTGCCATTTGCATCATCATGGCAAATATGGTTCCCATTGTAAAACATAGATAAGCTATTGACATAAGCAGAGGAATTGTACCCATGCAGACCGGGATAAGCTGAACAGGAAAGGGATAACCAGAAAGATACATTGCAGGTAATATTTGGCGCGGAGCATATTGTAAAGGCTCTCTTTCCGCACCATCAATCCGTCGATATAGTTTCCTTCGAATGTCATGATGCGGTTCAGTGTTATCAGTCCTAATATGCAATAGCAATACAGACAAATGAAATTGTTCATGTAGCTGTCGCCATAAACGTCGCTGGCAAGTGCTATCGCAAACATGCACATGATGAAGATAAATCCCCAGAACTGGCTGCGGGGGGCTTTATTGCGGAAAAACATTTTCAGCTCCAGACGCATATATTCTCCAACATTTCCGTAGCGGTCGAGAAACTTATAGCTGCTGATATGCTTGATCTTGGTATCTTCTGTATGTGACAGCTCTTTATAAAGAAAATGTAGCTGTACAATGTAATTGATGAATAGGAACAGGCAGATAAGTACAATTGCTCCACCGAAAGACAACGGATTCCAAAGTATGAAACCTTCTCCCCAATTCATGGTGAGTGTACTTATCCAGCCTGTTTCCGGCAAGAATTCCAGTAAGGCCAGTATTCCGTAAAAGAGTATGCTTCCGAGAAAATAGATAAATTTTTCTCGTTTTAATGTACATATCAGTGTGCTCCAGTAACCGTTCATTACCATCAGCAGCCAGATACCAACCGTATATCCAATTACTCCCGTTATCCCATAAAAGCGTGTAATGGTAATCAGGGCGAAAGGGATAAACAGGAATAGCCAGAAGAAATTAAACGGATGCCAAAGTTTATCCAGAAGAAAAGTGAATATGACTTTCCTTTTGGGAACAGGCAGCAAGAGATATGGCTTGATTTCTTGTATGGAAGAAGGAAGCATAAAGCGTATCAGAAAGTCAATAGCCAGAATAATGACTAATCCTGATTGAGGATGTGGTAAGGTTCCATGCCGGGAAAACTTTCTTGAAAAGCAAAGGGCAGCATTACCCCTATAAAAAGAAGGTATGCTGCCCAAAATGCTATTCCGCAATACATGAAAACCTTGCAAAACGGTTCTTTTCGAACATCGGGCTTCGCCTGGCGGCGAGCTTCCGGTTTCTGCGTATTTCCAGGAAGAGCATAATCTTCAGGTTTAAGTTATTACTTTGTGTCGCCTGAAGTCATGCTTACTTCGATGCGGTTGTTTTGTGAGAAGAAATCTTTTGCAAAGTGCTGGAGATCGGCTGCTGTGATACCGTTTACTGTATCAGCATATCCGGTTGCCATATCTGAATTTTCCCAGAAATAGCTATACAGGATGTTCATCCAGTAACCGTTTTCTTTCTGGTTAGCTTCGTAGTTCTTCAGCATGTATTCTTTAACCTTTTGCAGGTTTTCTGCTTTCGGACCATTGGCAATAAAATCATTGATACCTTTGTCTATCAAGCTGCTCATCTTAGCACGCTTTTCCGGATTAGTATCGAATGAAATCTGCAAAGTGGCTTCTACTTTCGGATATAGCTGATATCGCCTGATACACCTACACCATAAGACGCTCCTTCGTCCTCACGTACGGTTTCTGTATATTCCATTGTAAGCAATTGAGAAAGCATGCTCATCATCAGCTGGTTCTTTAATGTGTATTCGCATTCACCGCTTCTGATGATACATACAGTAGCTTTCTGAGTCTGTAATTCTCTGTGGAATACGTTCTTGTGCTCACCCTTACGGATGTCCAGATTTACATCACGGAAGTCTTCCTTACGGTTGATTGAAGGAAGAGAACCCAGATATTGCTCAATAAGAGGAGTTGCTGTTGCCTGATCGATATTACCTACGAAAATGAATGTAAAGTCGCTGGCATCCTTGAAGCGGTCTTTGTACATATCCATAATTTTCTGGTAATCGGTCTGGTCTACCATATCAGCTTTGATACGAAGAACACGAGGATTATCACCATACAATTCTTTTCTTAAAGAATCGCTCAGGGCAATGTTCGGATTAACTTCCATATTGGCAAGCTGTGCTTTCAAACGACTCTTGTATGATTCGAATGCTGCTGCATCCATACGTGGAGCTGTAAAGCTGAGGTAAGTCAGCTGCAACATAGTTTCCAGATCTTTAGGAGAGCATTTTCCTGAAACGGCTTCGCTCAGTGTGTTTACAGATGCTGAGGCTGATGCAACCTTACCCGACAGAACTTTCTGCAGGTCGACAATGCTGAAGTTGCCCAAACCACCTAAGCCTGCAACTTCATTGATTTGCTTGAACTGGAGAGCATCTTTTTCATCGAACAAAGATGTTCCTCCGCGGCTGAATGAAGACATTCTGATTTCGTCTGCCTTGAAGTTTGTAGACTTCAGGATAACACGTACACCGTTGTTCAGAGTAAGAATGGTCGATTCGAAAGGTCCTTTTTCTGTTTTTATGACTTTTCCTCCTTTAGGAGTTTCTTTCATCAGAGGTTCATTTGAAACCTTGTCGACATATGCTTCCAGCTTTTCTGCTTTTACATCAGCAAGCACTTTCTTGATATCGGCTTCTGTAGGAAGTTTTACTCCTGGTTTGTCCGGGCAGAACAGGCTGACTACTGTATTACTGTCTGTAACCAATGATTTCAGCAGCTGGTTTACGTTGTCCAATGGTATATTGGGAACAATTTGTGTCATAAGTGCGTATTCGTCTTCTATACTTGGAATTGGATCTCCATTGATGAAGTTGGATACGTATTGGCTGACAAACTGTTCGCTTTTCATTTTACTGCGTTCGTTATATACGTTTTCCAGTGCGCGCAAATAGTCTGCTTTCATTCGGGTATATTCTCCTTCTGTAAATCCAAACTGACGTGCACGTTCTATTTCACGCATTAAAGCAGCAAGACCAGTTTCTATACCTCCCTCTTTGCAGATAGCAACTCCCATAAATTGCTTTTTTGGTCTTAGCAAGGACGAAGTCGTTATCTTCTACTCCGGCATTGATAAAAGGAGGAGTTGCGGTTTGGGTAAGTTCTTGAAGACGAGTGTTCAGCATGTTTGATACTGCACTGGTCATATAGTTGTAAATCAAATAACCGACTGTATTCTTCAAGTCTTCAGGGAATGGATCGTGCTTGTGGTAAACATATACTTGGTTTACCTGCTGTTCCTTATCCTTTGCAATGGCTATGATAGGTTCCTTGTTGTCGGGCACAGGGAAATATTTACGTTCGGCTGCGTCTTTTGGCATCTTGATAGGACCAAATATTTTCTTGATTTTGGCTTCAATCTGGTCTACGTCGATATCACCCACTACAATTACACCCTGCAAATCTGGACGATACCATTTTTCGTAGTAGTCGCGCAAATCCTTATACGGGAAATTATCTATAATATCCATTGAACCGATAGGAAGACGGTACGCATATTTGCTTCCTGCAAACATTTTTGGGAAGATAGTATCGTACATACGCATCATAGCTCCTGTACGTGTACGCCATTCTTCGTGTATGACTCCACGTTCCTTGTCAATTTCTTTAGGATCGAGTGTCAGGTCGTCTGCCCAGTCGTGCAGGATCAACAGACATGAATCGATGATACCGTCACGAATAACAGGAACATTGGCTATATTGTATACTGTTTCGTCGATAGCAGTATAGGCATTCAGGTTCGCACCGAATTTTACTCCGATGGATTCGAGATATTCGCGTAGCTGTTTCCCGGAAAGTTTTGTTGTTCCGTTGAAACACATATGTTCCAGAAAATGTGCCAACCGCGCTGGTTGTCTTCTTCAAGAATGGAGCCTACTTTTTGTGCAATGTAGAAGTCGGCTTGTTTCTCTGGAAGTGCATTGTGACGAATGTAATAAGTCAGTCCGTTATCCAGCTTGCCGATACGCACATTCGGATCGGTTGGGAGAGGGGGCATCTGCTGTGCGCAAACGCTGGCTGCTCCTCCTATCAAGATGATAGCGGCGAATGTTTTTCTGATAAAACTTCTCATAATAATATAGTTTAGTGATTTGTTTTTAGAGTAATCCGTTGGCTGAAAGGTAACGTTCTGCTTCAATAGCAGCTTTACATCCACTTCCGGCAGCTGTAATTGCCTGACGGTAGTGAGGGTCGGCTACGTCGCCTGCAGCGAATACACCTGGGATTCCTGTCCGTGGAGTATTGCCTTCAGTTATGATATATCCTGTTTCGTCAGTCTGTACCCATGGCTTGAAGATTGCTGAATTAGGCTGATGTCCGATAGCAAGGAAGAATCCGTCGATAGCTACATCGTAACGTTCTTCATCAGCTTCTCCCAGACGTTTTACTACGTGCATGCCTTCTACACCATCTGTTCCGTAAAGGCCGACAGCGTTATGCTCAAATAAAACTTTAATGTTTGGGTGGTTCAGTACGCGTTCCTGCATAATCTTTGAGGCACGTAAGAATGGTTTGCGGACTACCAGGTATACTTGTCTGGCGAGGCCTGCCAGATAAATGGCTTCTTCGCAAGCTGTATCGCCACCACCTACTACGGCAACGACTTTTTTACGGTAGAAGAATCCGTCGCAAGTAGCACATGCGCTAACACCCATGCCAGCATATTTCTTTTCATCTTCCAGACCAAGGTACTTGGCTGTTGCTCCGGTCGAAATGATAACAGTATCAGCTGTTATTTCTTTTCATCATCGATGATGAATGGTAAGGAGCCTGGCTTAAGTCGGCCTTTGTTACTATACCGTTACGGATATCAGCGCCGAAACGTTCTGCCTGCTTACGCAAGTCATCCATTAAAACCGGACCAGTTACTCCTTCCGGATAGCCGGGGAAGTTTTCCACTTCAGTAGTGATTGTCAACTGTCCACCTGGCTGTATTCCCTCATAAAGAACTGGTGATAAATTGGCACGACTTGTGTAAATAGCCGCAGTATTATCCGGCTGGCCTGATCCGATGATCAGGCATTTTACATGTTCTGTTGTCATATTAAGTTTGGTAAATTAAAAATTATATATTCATTTTAATTGAGCAAATATACTTCTTTTTTTTGTACATAATGCTATTATATAATCAATCTGGCTTATAAAAGAGGAAATTTTATGCAAAAAGCCCCGTCAGAAATGTGAAGTGACCCCAAAAAGTTGGACGGTTTAAATATTATCCGTTTTGAGAAAGAGTTCGGTATTGTACCGGGCTCTTTCCTTTTAAGCGGGATTTAATTCTCTTATTATTATAATAGTCTATATAT
>ENA-OQAN01000933-OQAN01000933.1-human-gut-metagenome-genome-assembly--contig:-NODE-933-length-13911-cov-5.992600_pt1 | contig 13911 bp, 19 predicted proteins | sample MGYA00242735_ERZ504527 | MGnify/ENA primary metagenome ERZ504527 (study PRJEB26092, sample SAMD00036230) | human gut metagenome | host: Homo sapiens | study: EMG produced TPA metagenomics assembly of...
ATATCCATTAAAAGAGTTGATAGAAGCTGTTAAGTATTATGGTCAGGAAAACAATCGTCGTTTGACTTTTGAATATATTTTATTAAATGGCGTTAATGATCGTCTGAACATGCCAAACAATTGTCAAAGCTTCTTCATGGAATGAATGCATATGTCAACTTAATTCCATACAATGCGGTAGATGAAAAGGGCTTTAAATCGGTAAGCCACGACGAAGCTATGGTTTTTTATGATTTGTTGATGAAGAATCATGTTCGTTGCACGATTCGAAAAGAACATGGTAACGATATCGATGCGGCATGTGGACAATTAAGAATCAAAGAAATTAAAAAGGAAGGAATTTAGGCGGATGAAAGTTTTTGCGAATACAGATGTAGGTCTTGTAAGACAATTAAATGAAGATGATTATTGCATCGCTCATAATGCCAATGATGAATGGATGGCCATTGTCTGCGATGGTATTGGTGGTGCAAAAGCAGGAGAAGTGGCGAGTCATACAGCGGTAATGACGATGTATGAAGCTTTATGAAGTCTCCTGTATTTAAAAAAGATCGTCAAGTCGACAACTGGATTCGTGAAAATTTAAATCAGGCGAATGATTTCATTTATTCAAAAAGCTTAAAGAATCCCAATGAAAGAGGTATGGGGACTACGGCAGTGGGTGTCATCAAAGCTCATATTGGGACGTTTATTTTTAATGTGGGAGACTCAAGAATCTATGCGGATTATAATAATGAATTGATTCAAATGAGCGAAGATCATAGTGTTATTGCCCAATTATTAAAAGAGGGTAAGATCACTTTAGATGAGGCAAAGTCTCATCCACAAAAAAATACATTAACAAATGCCTTAGGCGTATGGCATGTTTTCCGTATTGATATCAATAAGATTGAAAATACATATAAATATTTGTTGGTTTCAAGTGATGGATTACATGGATATGTTGAAAAGAAAGTGATTTCGGATATTGTACATGATTCGAGTCTTTCTTTGCAGGAAAAAACAGAAACACTGATTGCCAGAGCTAATCAATCAGGTGGTTATGATAACTGCACAGTTATCTTAATGGAGAATGATGGAGAATAATAACTATGATGATGGAACAAATAGCGAACCGCTATGAGATCTTGTCTTTGATTGGTCAGGGTGGAATGGCGGATGTCTATAAGGCAAAGGATACGATATTAAATCGTATTGTGGCAATCAAAGTTCTGCGTGATAAATTAAGTGGGGATGCGATGGCATTAGTGCGCTTTCAGCGTGAGGCAAGTGCAGCGAGTCGTTTATCACATCCAAATGTTGTAGATATATATGATGTTGGTGAATATGAAGGTATGCACTATATTGTCATGGAATATATTCGTGGTCGAACTTTAAAAGATTTGATTGCACAGCGCGGAGCTTTAGATGTGGATGAAGCCATTGGTATTATGAAACAATTGATCAGTGCAATTGATCATGCGCACGATCATAATATTATTCATCGTGATATCAAGCCGCAAAATGTGTTGGTAAAAGACGATGGAACGATTAAAATTACAGATTTTGGGATTGCGGTAGCCCATGGCTCTGTACAGCTAACGTTTAATAATACGGTTATGGGTTCAGCCCATTATTTAGCGCCAGAAACAACACAGGGTAAAGAACCAAATGCACAAGTGGATATCTATTCATTGGGTATTGTATTCTATGAACTATTAACAGGACACGTTCCTTTTACAGGAAAGACACCAACAGAGATTGCGATCAAGCATTTACGTAAGCCAATGCCTTATGTGCGTGATTTCAATCCGGATATTCCGCAGTCTGTTGAAAATATTATTTTAAAGGCGACCGCAAAAAATTTAGATGACCGTTATGTATCTTGTAAAGAAATGCTTTATGATTTAATGCATTGCATGGATATAGAATATCGTGATATGAAGCGTATCAAGGTGGATGCAAGTTCGAATCAAGAATTGATGAAATATGATAATGGGCATATTGATTTTGAAGATGAAGAGTCTGAAAAAGAAGAGAAGAAAAAACGAAATTGGATTCCAGCCGTCATGATTAGTGCTGCTGTTGTGATTTCCATTGTTGTACTTGTACTCATTGCCAGCATTACAGGCATAATTAAGATTAGTGGCTTTCTAGGCTATCAAACAATGCCGAATGTAGTGGATTTGACACCGGATGAGGCCATTGATGTGTTGCAGGATGCGCATTTTAATACTTCAAGAGTAACGTATGTTATAAGGCGAATGATAAGTATGAAAAGGGAAAAGTCATTAAAGCTTCTTATAAAGAGGGTGAAGTGATTTTAAATGATGCGAAAATTGTTTTAACCGTTTCTAAAGGATCTACCTATTTAGTGCCAGATTTTACAGATGGCTCGTATTCAGAGGCTGCTTATGAATTAGGAAAGAATTGTCCAAATGTGCAGATTGAAGTGGAATATGAAGGCTCAAAAGATATGGATCCAGGTATCGTTTTACAACAAAAGGGTTTAACACCAGGAAAACGTATTGATCCAGACAGTAAGGAAACCATTACTTTTGTGGTAAGTACCTATCCTTCGATTGTGATTCCTTCGGACTTGATTGGTCAAGACGTATTGGATGCCAAAGATGAATTGAATGATTTAGGAATTGCGGTTGTCTTAAGTCATATTGAAAATGGACAGGGCAGCAATAAGGTCATAAGTGTATCGCCAGATGTTGGAACTGAATATGTACAGGAAGGAACAAACAGTGTTGTGACACTGTATTATGATTAATATGCAGCAAGGAAGAATTATAAAAATTATTTCGAATCAATATACGATTCAAAATGAAAAGGAAGAAATCATTGCCAAACCAAGAGGTAAGATGCGCCAGCATGAAGCGCCCGTCGTCGGGGATTTTGTCGAATACGAAAAGATTGAGGATTCATATCGTATTCATAAAGTTCTTCCACGAACAAATCGTCTTTTAAGACCGGCCATAGCCAATGTAGATCAGGCTTTGATTGTCACGAGTTTAAAAGATCCGACTATTCTTGTCACTTATTAAATCGTTTGATCTTCTTAGTAGGCTTAGCGGGTGTCAAACCGGTGATTTGTGTGACCAAACTTGATTTATTGGATCAACCCGAAGAAATTTTGGCGGATCTTGAAAAATATAAAAAGGCGGGATATGACGTGGTTTTCTCCAATCCTGGTAGTGATGATAAAGAATTACAGGAAATCTTAAATGGAAAAGTTTCTGTTTTATGTGTCAGTCGGGTGCGGGTAAAAGTTCTTTATTGAACCGTCTAAATCCTGATTTTGAATTACAGACACAAGCCATCTCTAAAGCTTTAGGTCGTGGTAAACATACGACACGCTATTGCCAGTTACACCATGTGTGTGATGGCTTAGTGGCGGATACGCCTGGATTTTCAAGCTTAGATTTTACAAGATTAGATACTTCGCATTTAGATGCGTGTATTCTAGATTTTAAACCATACATTCATACTTGTCGTTTTAAAGATGCAGGCACTTGAATGAGCCGGATTGTAAGATCAAAGAGGCTGTTGAAAATGGCCAAATCAATCCATCCGTTTATGAGGATTATAAAAATATTATGGAAGAAAGAGGTAAAAAACTATGAATTCAATTGTGATTGCACCTTCAATTTTATCTTTGGATTATGCCAATGTGAGTGCACAATTAGAAATTTTAAAAGAATCTAAAGCAGAGTGGTTACACTTTGATGTGATGGACGGTCATTTCGTACCGAATTTAACGTTTGGACCTGATATTTTAAGAGGTTTTAAGAAGGCTTGTCCATTATTTATGGATGTGCATTTAATGGTAGAAGACCCAGAAACATACGCACCTATCTTTATTAAAAATGGAGCGGATCTAGTAACTTTCCATACAGAAGCTTTGAATAATGATTTGACGCGTATTCAGAAGTTATTGGATGAAATTCATGGCTTGGGTGCGAAAGGTGGTATTGTCGTAAAACCAAATACGGCCATTGAACCTTTTGAAAGTGTACTTAAATCTTGTGATCTTGTTTTAATTATGAGTGTTGAGCCTGGTTTTGGTGGCCAGAAATTTATGGCCGACATGCTTAAAAAAGTAGAGTGGTTAAAAGAAAAGCGTGAAGCATTGAACCTTTCATATCGTATTGAAATTGATGGTGGTATCAACCAGGATACGTTTAGATTGGCATTAAATGCAGGTTGCGACACATTGGTTGCGGGAAGCTACGTATTTAAAAATGATATCGCAAAGACGATTGAAGGTATGCTTGAATAAATGAATTGTGCGGTTTTAATTACACCACTCGTTGATGTTGTGCCAAAAATTGAAAATTGTGATTATATCGGTGTTGATGCTGGTGCATTAAAAATTATAGATCAAGGTTTTCCGATTAAAATGGCTGTGGGAGACTTTGATTCTTTAAGTGAAGAGGATTTTAAACGAATCACGTGTCCAATTGAAAGACATCCCATTATGAAGGATGAAACGGATTCAGAGCTTGCGATTCGTTTATGTAAAGATTATGATACGATCTATTTATATGGGGCCATGCAAGGAAGAATTGATCATACGATTGCGAATATTCGCTTGGCGATGTATCGTTTTCAAAATTTAGTGTTAATCGATGAGCACCAAAAAATATCTGTTATGAATGTGGGTGTTCATGAAATTGATGATTCGTATCATCATATTTCGTTTTATCCGATTCAAGAAGGTGTGCTTTCTTTATCGGGATTTTTATATCCATTAGATAAAAGACGGATTCATATCGAAGAAATATATACGACAAGTAATTCTTTAACAGAAAAAAAGGGAATCGTTCGTGTGGATGAAGGCAGCTTTTTGTGTGTACAATCCAACTGGAGGTAGTCTATGTTCTATGATGTAGCTATGAACTTTGTGATTGGAACCATATTAATGGTTGCGGGAGCCATCATGATATGGATTCCCAATCGTATTTTTACAGGGATCTTAATCGCATCTATTGTATTTTTATGTGTCAATGGCGTAGTTTTATTTATTCGCTTTGTGAAGAATAAAATGAATAAAGATTTTTTCTTTTCCATATTATCCTTTGCGTTTATGTTTTTCTTAATGAACTTTCGGTATCTTCCACAATGGATCTTGCGAGTAAACTTTGGCGGATATTGTATTCTTTGTGGCTTTGCCTGTTTTGTTCAGCTTGTGATTAATCAAATCAATCATATTAAAGGAAACTTCTTTAACTTTGTGTTTAGCTTTATTTATATTTTCTTTGGCTTCTATTTATTATTGAATCCAGACTTTCATACGGATCTTTTAATGCGTGCTTTTGGCATTTACTTTATGATCTTAGGTACGCGTTATTTAGGGGATGGATATGAAGGAATCAATCCTTTAACAAAGTATAAATGGAAACGAAAAGTAAGAATCACACTTCCGGCTTTTCTTTGTGCTTTCGTTCCAGATGCGGCTTTGGCAAGTATCAACCGGTATTTAGAGGATGGTAAGCCAGAAGATTTAAATACGTATAAGAAGGATGAGGTTGTTCGCTTAAAGGTGATTGTCCATGTAGGACCCAAGGGCTTTCAAAAGGTAGGGCACATCTGTTTTGCGTATGACGATATTGTCTATAGTTATGGAAATTATGATAGTGATTCCTTTCATTTAAATCAAACGATTGGGGATGGCATTTTCTTTACGGTGCCACTCGAAAAATACATTCCGAATATGATTTCGGCAGAGAATAATTCCATTTTTGAATATGGTATTTATACAACGTCAAAACAGAATGCGTTGATTGAAAAAGAAATTGAAAAGATTCGTCAAAATGGCTATCGTTGGTATACAAAGATTGAAAAAGAAGATGGGTATGATCGTTTTAGTGAATATGAAATGGATTATCCAAGTCGTCTGCATTATCGTACGGGAGCAAAGTTATATAAGGTCAAGAGTGGTAAATTCCATATTTACTGGGCGTTGGGTGATAATTGTGCTTCTTTTACCGATTTGGTTTTGGGAACGTTAGGTGCGGATGTATTGAGCATACGCGGTATTATTAGTCCAGGAACGTATTTGGATTGGCTTCAAAAAGAGTATTTGAAAAAGAACAGTCCAATTGTATTTAGACGTATATATAAGGAATGGGATAGCGAGTGATGAATGGATATTTTTACGTATTAACGACAATTGATATTTTCGTTCTTTGTTTCATGTGCGTTTTGACGCGATTGAGTGAATCGTTAAATAAAAAACAAAAGCGTGGATTTTTATTTGCGTTTGGATTGATTGCACTGATTTCATTATTAGAAGTTGTTACATTAAAAGTGGATGGTTTACCAAAGAAATTTCGTTGGTTAAATATAGTATCGAACTATCTCGGTTTTGGGCTTACGCCATCGGTTTGTATATGTTTGGTGTATGTATTGGATAAAAAGACAAAACTTAGGTGGGAATTCAAATTGGCGATTTTATGTGAAATCGTATATCTTTTGATTCTGGCCCTATCGATTCCGTCTGGACTTGTATTTTCAGTAAGTAAAGAAAATATATATTCGCGAGGACCCTATTTCATTATTTATATCTTTGCGTATTTTGTATCGATATTATATTTATCTTTTTCTACGATTTTTGTTTCGAAACAGTTTCAAAATCGCAGTAAAGCATTGATTTATCCATTAATGATCTTCTTGGTTGCAGAAACTATCATACAAATCTTAGTTCCAGATCTTCATGTGAGTTGGCTTTGTGTCACCTTACTTTCGGTCTTATATTTTATATATTGTAGCGAAATGTGGAATCAGTTAGATAGTTTGACCGGATTACTAAATCAGAATAGTTTTTTGAATCGATCTGAAGAAATGAATTATACAAATGGTATGTTGATCGTGTTTGATGTGGATGATTTTAAACATGTCAATGATGTGTTTGGTCATGTCAAAGGGGATTTGTGTTTGCGTATCATTTCGGATTGTATTAAGAAGGCATATGCCCAATATGGCTATTGTTACAGGGTTGGTGGCGACGAATTCTGTGTCTTATTAAAAAACAGTCGGAATGAAGAGGCGTGTTCTGCACAGTTTGAAAGTTTCATAGAAAAGAAGCGTAAAAAATATAATTATTTGCCTTCTGTATCTTATGGTTCGGCCATGTTGCTGACGGGGGATATTGTGAGTGTTAAAGATTTGGCAGATCAAAATATGTATTCGAATAAGCAGAAGCATAAAAGAAAAAAGGGGCAGTGATTAAACTGCTCTTTTAAGGCGTAAGCCAAGTGATGATATCTACAAGCCATGCAATGAAATTCGATCCTTTCTTGATTTCATTATCATATAAAATGAAGGAGAGTGATTTACATATGAAAAATAATGAGAAAATTGTATACGGTAAAAGAATTAAAAGGAGTGATATCGTAATTTCAATTTTTTCCATCTGGGTATTGACTTTTCTATTTTTAAAGCTGGTTTTTATGTATGTGAAAACTAACGGGTATGTTGACGGATTTATAAATGAATCTTTTTTTGAGCCAACCTTGGCCTTAATTTTGACACCGATTATAGTGCTCTTGGCTTTAAGTGTCACAAAACTTCAATATTTAGAATTGAATGATGAGAGCATAATCTACTATAGAGGAAATAGCTTGATGGAAAGTTTAAAAATGGTCTCAGAAATACTAAAGAGTGGAGATTATAAAAATGCGTATCAAGAAATGACGTATTCAACAATTAAGAAGTTGCGCATCACGTATAATTCTGGCAATCCTATATCAAAAGCAAATTTTGATACATATTATTTATCGTTGAAACTATTTGATAATAAAGAATGTTTCTTTGAGTTAACACAATCAATGCTATTAAACGACAAACTAGATATGAAGTTGATTGCACAAATAATTGAAAAAGCAAAAGAGCATTTAGTACGTGTGGATGATCCATATCAAATTGTTCCGTTGCTACGAAAGAATCCAAAGTTCTTGTATCGACATTTAACTAATGTTTCAAATGCTAGAAGTAAAAAGTGTGAAGAAAAGGGTTCTTTGTGAATATATATGGTTCTAACCTTTACCTTTTTGAGTTAAACCTTGGTTTAGTAGTTCGTCATGGTCTTGTTTGTTCATATATGTATCCTCAAATTCATTGTAGCATAAAGAAAAAAAGAAGAGTATATCTCTTCTTTTTTATCTTATGCATAATTTTTTTAAGGATCCTAATTATCTAAAATTAAATAGCGTTTTGTTTCTTCAAAGTTTTTAATGTTCTAGCTGAAACACGGATAGTTTGTGGCTTTCCATCAACTACAACACGAACTTTTTGAAGATTCACGTTCCATTTACGGCGAGAAGCACGCATTGAGTGAGAACGTTTATTTCCAGATAAAGGACCTTTTCCAGATACTGCACATACTCTTGACATCTTAATGTCCTCCTTTTTCTTTCATTTACGCAATCGCTTAACTATAATACCATTAACAAGCCCTTATTTCAACCCCTGAATTAAAATTTGTTCAAGACTCAAGAGAATGTTATAATAATAATGTTTTAAAAAAAAGAGGAGACGGTGGAATGTTGAATTCAAATTGTTTAATAATCTTAGGCATGTGTTTAGTTACGCTTGTGATTATGTTGCTGATTATGCCTGGATTGATTGATTATTTACATAAAATTAAGTTTGGACAAACAGAAAGAGAAGAGGGGTTGGCAAGCCATAAAAAGAAGAATGGTACGCCTACTATGGGTGGATTAGCCTTCATTATTGTACCAACACTTGTCTATATTATAGGTTCTTTCTTTACTCCATTCAAACTGGATATGAATACAATGATTATTCTACTTGCCTTTGTAGGGTATGGTGTTGTTGGATTTATTGATGATTATATTATTGTCGTACAAAAGAATAATGAGGGGTTAAAACCAGCTCATAAGTTTTTACTTCAGTCTATTTTAGCGGTTGTGTTTTTCTTCTTATATCGTACAAGTTCAACTACAGATATTTGGATTCCTATTTTTAATGTGACAATTGATTTATCATGGTTCTACTTTATTTTGGTATTCTTTATGTTTACAGCTGAAACGAATGCGGTGAACTTAACGGATGGTTTAGATGGATTGTGTGCAGGCCAGATGGTCATTGCGCTTGTTCCATTTGTGGTATTCGCATGGATGCAAGGATTATATAATGTGGCATGTTTGATTTGTCTCGTGATCTTTGCGTTACTTGGATATTTGAAGTTTAATAAGCATCCAGCTCAAATCTTTATGGGGGATACGGGATCATTAGCTTTGGGTGGCTTGATTGCCGCTGCCGCAATGGTCTTAAAACAAGAAATTTTATTGATTATTATTGGCTTTGTTTTTGTTGCAGAAGTTTGCAGCGTTATTATACAGGTTACGTATTATAAAAAAACACATAAGAGAATTTTCAAGATGGCGCCTTTGCACCACCACTTTGAAATGTGTGGATGGTCTGAAGAAAAGGTTGTTACACGTTTTAGACTTGTTGGTGTTATCTTTGCGGTTCTTGGACTTGTTTTGGGGGTAATGTAGATGGAAACTGTATTAGTCATTGGGGCTGCCCGTAGTGGGATTGCCGTTAGTAAGCTTTTATTAAAGAATGGGTATCATGTTGTTTTAACGGATTCGAATGCGATTAAAGAAAAGACAGAATTAGAATCAATGGGTATCGAAGTGTTTGATGGAGGACATCCAGATTCATTAAAAGAAAAGAAGTATGCGTTTATCGTGAAGAATCCTGGTATTCCTTATCGTGTTCCTTTCGTACATTATTTTGTGGAACAAAACGCAAAAATCTATACAGAAATTGAAGTGGCGTATCGTTATGCCAAGAACTTTAATTATGCAGCCGTAACAGGTACAGATGGTAAGACAACCGTAACGACGTTATTATATGAGATGTTGAATCGACAAAAGAAGAGTTTGGTTGCTGGAAACATTGGTACGCCTTTATGCGAATTGGCTTTGGAATATACGGATGAAGACTATAATGTAGCTCTTGAATTAAGTAATTTTCAATTGTTGGGAATTGAAACATTTAGACCACATGTATCAACCGTGACAAATTTGGCACCGGATCATTTAGATTATATGGATAGTCTAGAAGCATATTATGAAAGTAAGATGCGTATTTATGAGAACACAAATGCGGATGATTACTTTATTCGTAATGTGGATGATGAAAATGTTGTGAAGTATGCTCAAAACATTCCTTGTCATGTGATTGATTTTTCTTTGAAAAGAAAAGATGTCGATTTATATAAAGATGATAAGTATGCCTATTATAAAGATACGCAGTTGTTTACTTTATCGGATTTAAAAATTGTTGGTGAATTCAATTGCGGGAATGCGATGATGGCAAGTTGTATGGCCTATTTGATGGGTGTTTCTTTATTTAATATTCAGGAAGTGATTCGTGAATTTAGTGGTGTAGAACATCGTATTGAATATGTAGATACAATTGATAATGTTCGTTTCTACAATGATTCTAAGGCTACAAATACGCATGCGGCTTGTGCGGGTTTATCTGCATTTGAGAAGAATGTAATTCTACTTTGTGGTGGCAAAGATAAACATATTTCTTTTGATGATTTGAAACAATATGATGGTGTAGTGAAGAAATGTATTTCTTTTGGTCAGACAAAAGATAAGTTTAAAGATATCTTTACAAGTCAAATAAGTGTTGAAACAATGAAGGATGCGTTTGAAAAGGCTGTGTTACTGGCAAAACCTGGTGATATTGTTTTATTGTGTCCTGCATGTTCTAGTTTTGACCAGTTTAAAAATTATGAGATTAGGGGCGAAATTTTTAAACAGATGGTTCATGAGTATGCAGCTAAAAGGAATGAAGAATGACATTTCTAAGCAGTATTGTTAAGACAATCTTATTAGGTATTATACAGGGGATAACGGAATGGCTGCCGATTTCGTCGACAGGACATTTAATTTTATTTGCGAGCATTTGGCCGCTTGAACCGGCTACCTTCTTTGAAGTGTTCAAAGTGGTTATTCAGTTTGGAAGTATTTTAGCGGTATTAGTGTTGTACTATCAGAAATTGAATCCTTTTGATAAGCGTAAATCGCCTAAAAAGAGAAAACAGACTTTACAACTTTGGTCTAAGGTGATTGTGGGTGTCATTCCAGCTGCCATTATTGGCTTATTGTTGGATGACATTATTGAGGGATATTTATCGGCAAACTTTGTGATTGCGGTGGCACTGATTGCGTATGGGATTATTTTTATCTTGGTTGAGAAGAATCCTAGACAAGAAAAGATTGAAACGATTGAACAAGTTGATTATGTATCGGCTTTAAAGATTGGCTGCTTTCAATGTCTAGCTTTGATTCCAGGAACTTCAAGAAGTGGAGCTACAATTTTGGGTGGCTTATATTGTGGCTGTTCTAGAACGGTCGCAAGTGAATTTTCGTTTTTCTTGGCAATCCCTGTCATGTTTGGAGCGAGTCTTTTAAAGGTCATTAAATATTTTATAAAGGTAGGTTTATTTAGTTTTGGACAATTGTTCTTATTACTACTAGGAACGTTTGTGGCTTTTGTGGTGAGCTTATTTGCGATAAAAGCTTTATTAAACTATGTAAAGAGCCATGATTTTACGATTTTTGGTTGGTACCGCATTATTTTAGGTATCTTTGTGATTATATTTTTCTATGTGATTTAAAGAGGTTATAGTAATGAATGAATTTGATTTGCATATGCATTCCTGTTATTCGGGAGATGGGCAGTTTACGCCTGAAGAATTGATTGGAATCGCAAAAGAAAGAGGATTAAAAACCATTGCGTTAAGTGATCATGATTGTATCAGTGGTGTTAAGGAAATGATCAAACTTGGTAAAGAAGCGGATATTGAAGTGATTCCTGCCATTGAGTGTTCAACAAGTATTGGTTATACAGACGTACATTTACTTGGATATGGTATCGATTTAGAGGATACCTATTTTCAGAATTTATTGGAAAGAACGCAAGTGAAATCTAGAAATGCATTTTCAACTCGTTGCGATAAATTAAGAGCGAAGTATGGTGTTGAAATTGATGAGGAGGCTGTGTTGAAAGAGGCGAATGGCAAAAATCCTTGGTTTGTGATGTGTACGCATATGTTCAATGATCCTCGTTATCAAGATATTCCAGATTTTAAGGATTATATTCCAGGCGGTAAAAGAAGTGATCCGGCACCCGTTAATTTCTTTTGGGATAAATGTCAATATGGTTCGGATTTATTTGTATATGTACCAATGCCTGATTTTGTCGAATCGGTTCAAAAGATTCATGAGGCTGGTGGACTTGCGATTGTAGCGCATCCTTTTAATACGTTTTATAAAAATGACGAGATGTTCAAGGTGTTATTGGATGCTGGAGTGGATGGTATTGAAGCTTATAGTAATTATCATACGCCTGAACAAAATGTATATTATGAAAAACTAGCGAAGAAACATCATTTATTGATTACTTGTGGAAGTGATTTCCATGGGGAGAAAAAGCCAAGTATTCAAATGGGTGAGTATGGATTGGATAAAGATGGTTCTTTATGGCTAGAACAATTTAAGGAAAAACTAAAGGCAGCTAGAGAATCCTAGCTGCCTACATTGTTAATAGGAATGTAAATAGAGTACAATAGCTTAATAGATTGTTAGAGCGGCTTACTCGAAATAGAGATTGATGTCCCATTTCTGTGATGGCACAGAATTTATCTACAGCTTGAATGATCCATCCAACACTTGTACTTGGGTGGCTTGTTTTTAATGGCCACATGTGATGTAAAATGGCATCGTCAATGGTTGGATTTGTTGATGTGATGTTTTTAGCGTTCTCAAGGGCAATGATTGGGTGAATCATCGCATGATTTCCTTCAAGAGGACGATCCTCATCTGTTTTCCAATCATAGTAATATAGATCATGTAATAGACCGGCGCGTGCTGCACTATAGGCATCAAGACCGAATTTTCTGCAAATTAAAAAGGAGTAGTAAGAAACGTTTAAAGAATGTTGAAAGCGAGATGTAGCCATGTGTTGGCTGCATTTTTTTAGGGCTTGTACTTCTTGTGTATCAATTAAGTCTGATATTGTATCAAAATATTCTTGTGCAATATGAGTATCTTGTAGTTGTAAATTGATTCTTGATAAAATAGCTTTTTCCATTTCTCGACCTCACTAGGGAAGAATATAGCATATTTAAAAATAAGATACAACTATTTATTTTAAACCTAGTATTATGATATAATTAGTTGAAGGAGGCTATTATTATGGTAATTTTATATACTTCTCCAGGTTGTGCGAGTTGTCGTAAGGCAAAACAGTGGTTAAAAGACAACCAAATTGAATTTGTTGAAAAGAATATATTTACTTCATTATTGAAGGAAAGTGAAATTAAATATTTATTGTCGCGATGTGAAAATGGAACAGAAGATATCATTTCTGTTCGTTCGAAGGCATTCCAGGCACTTCAAAAAGATATCGATGATTATTCGATGAAGGAATTGGTTACTTTGATTCAGGAAAATCCATCGATTCTAAAAAGACCGATTCTTTTATCAGAAAAGAGTCTTGTGGTTGGATATGATGATGACGAGATCACAACAATGATGCCAGCACAGTTAAGGACAGTTGTAGACAATGCATGTACAGATGCTTGTCCAAACTATTCTGTTTGTGGTAAGTGTAGAGAGCGTGCAAGTATGAACTAGAGTATTCTAGTTCTTTTTTTCGTTTATAAACGAAACACAAACGAAATGTAGTTGATGCATTTCGTTTAAACAGATATACTTAGAATATAAAGATGTTTAGGAGGTGCTTTATGGTGCGCCAGTTCGGTGCAGTTGATTTAGTTAGGTGAAACTCCTGACCTGGTAACTCTTGGAGCAAAGAGGCCAGTATCTAATCCTTGGGCATTGTATCGTGAGGTACAGTGTTAAGCGTAGG
>ENA-OQAN01000934-OQAN01000934.1-human-gut-metagenome-genome-assembly--contig:-NODE-934-length-13910-cov-1.315461_pt1 | contig 13910 bp, 20 predicted proteins | sample MGYA00242735_ERZ504527 | MGnify/ENA primary metagenome ERZ504527 (study PRJEB26092, sample SAMD00036230) | human gut metagenome | host: Homo sapiens | study: EMG produced TPA metagenomics assembly of...
TCCATTTTCAGCATTCTGATCTGTTTCCAGACGTCTGTACCCCGATGGCTGGTAAACACAAGCCACTGCTCGCTTTCCTGTTCTCTGATACTCCCCAGAATTGTCCCAAGTACTTCATTCGGCCAGACAGGCTTTGTTGTAATAGACGGCAGCTCAATTACCTGTGCCCCCAATTCCCGAAGCCTTCCGGCCAGCCTGGAACTGTTCTGCCTCGGGCGGGTGGTCAGAATCTGTTTTCCCCACAGAGGGAGATTCTTTACCCAGTCAAATTTTTCAGACAATGTACAGACTTTTCCCACAAGAATGATCGCAGGCGTCTGCACCTGAAATGTTTTTGCATCCTCCCAAAGCCTGGCAAGTGTGCTGACAAGCCTTCTTTGTCTTGCCGTAGTTCCTTTTTCCAGCACTGCTGCCGGTGTATTCTCATCCATTCCCGCCTGGATCAGTCCACGGCATATTTCTTCCATGGCAGTGATCCCCATCAGAAAAATAAGCGTTCCGTTCAATTTTGCAAGGGCGTCATAAGGAATCTCTATTTTTTTGCCTTCTTTTGCATGCCCTGTGATCACATGAAAGGAAGACGCAAAATCCCGATGCGTGATCGGAATGCCTGCATACGCCGGAACTGCAAGAGCAGAAGTCACTCCGGGATGATTTCAAACGGAATCCCTTCTGCCGCCAGACACTCCACCTCCTCGGCCCCTCTCCCGAATACAAACGGATCTCCTCCTTTTAAACGAAGGACATTTTTTCCTGCTTTCGCCTCACGAAGCAAAATCTGATTGATCTCTTCCTGACGGACACAGTGATGTCCGGAACGTTTTCCCACGTAAATCCATTCTTTTCCATCCGGGATCAGACTCAGGATTTCTGCACTGATCAGCGCATCATAGATGATCACATCCGCCTCATCCATCCATTTTTTTACTTTCAGTGTCAAAAGAGATGCATCTCCCGGTCCTGCTCCCGCAAGCCATACTTTGCCGGATGGAGATCCCTTTCCTGTCTTTTTTTTCTGCTGACTTTCCATATGCGCTCCTTTTCTATTTTCCATACTTTTTCTGCATATTGTGTGCAAGAGTCTCCCCCAACAGCTCTGCTTCTTTCTTATTGCCGCTTGTCTTTTCTACAAACCAGTTCTCATCCGATTCTCTCCAGTTACAGCCCTGTTAATATGACACTTTGATCCTCTGATTTCTGCATATGCTGCCACAGGTGAAGTACATCCGCCATTCAGTACTTTTACAAAGGCTCGTTCTGCCTTCGCCGCGGCCTCAGACCGGGGATCGTTGAGCACTTCTAAAAGTTCCTGATATTCCCCGGCTCTTGCCTGCACTGCCAGAATTCCCTGTCCGGCTGCGGGATCATTTCTTCGCAGGAAAAATATCTCCCGATACAGGAATCCATTCCCAGTCTTTTTAATCCGGCTGCTGCCAGAACCGTAGCACAAAATCCTTCTTCCTCCAGTTTGCGAAGTCTCGTCTGCACGTTTCCGCGGATTCCCTGAAAGTGACAGTCCGGATACAGTCTCTCCAGCTGCAGTCTCCGCCTCTTGCTGGAAGTCCCAATCATCCCGCCGGAAATGCTTTCGGTCTGTCCCTGCCGAAAGATCAGCACATCTCGCGGATCTTCCCGTTTGCTATATGCAAGAATCGGAAGATCTTCCGGGATGTCCATCGGCATGTCTTTTAAAGCTGTGCACGACAGATCGACCGTCCTTTCGCAAAGCCTGATCCAGCTCCTTGACAAACAAACCCTTTTCCTCCGATCTGCTCCAGACTCCGGTCTAAAATCCGGTCTCCGGTCGTCTTCATTGTCACGATCTCCACACGGATATGCGGAAAATGCGCCTCAATCTGTCCTTTTTATGATCTCGGTCTGTGTCACCGCCAGCTGCTTTCCCTGCTTCCGATCCGTATTACTGTTTTCATGGCATTCTCGTTCCTTTCCCCAGAATCTGATAAATATACTCCATATCCAAACTTTCCCGGATAATCTCCGCCAGCTTATTGTACTGGGTTTCCTTGTATGCCTTCCAGTCCAGACGCTCAAGCTGCCCGGCATCATATCCTTTTTCTTTTAAAAGTGCCGAAACAAACCCGGATGCGACACAAGCCTGATCAAAATTCCGTGTACATAGCAGCCGTAACAGTTGTTTTTTCTGGCGCCGTCATATCGAATCCGTCTTTCGCCTGTTTCCTCCTGAATCTGCACCAGCGGACAAGGCTCCTCTGTATACGTTGTCACTCCCATATGGATTTCATATCCTTCTAATGGCACCTGACTTAAACTGCTCAGACTTCCAGACAGCCCTTCAAAAGTTCCCTGTACGCGGGTTCTCATCTTTTCCCCTGCAAACACAGTCTGTATCGGAAGCAAGCCCATTCCTTTGAGTTCCCCGCCCGCTTCCACACCTTTGGGATCCTGCAAAAGCTCTCCCATCATCTGATAGCCGCCGCAGATTCCAAATACAGTTTTTCCGGATGCCGCATGGCGAAGGATCTTTCCTTCCAGTCCGCACTGACGAAGCCACTTCAAGTCTTCCATCGTGTTTTTACTTCCGGGAAGAATGACCGCATCCGGAGTGCCGAACTGTGACGCACTTGTCACGTACCGGACACCGACTTCATCCATAGATTCTAGCGGCATCAGATCTGTAAAATTAGAAATTCTCGGAAGCCGGATCACGGCAATATCCAGAAGCCCTTTCTTTTCTCTGTGCGTGAACCGCTCGCTTAAGCTGTCTTCTTCGTCAATATCCAGGTGGAAATAAGGAACAACCCCACATACCGGAATCTTTGTCTTTTCTTCCAGCATATCAAGTCCGGGACGTAAGATTCTTTGTCCCCGCGAAATTTATTGATGATCGTTCCTTTGATCCTTCTTCTCTCCTGCTCCTCTAAAAGCTCAATGGTTCCCACAATCTGGGCAAACACACCGCCTCTGTCAATATCTCCGGCCAGAAGCACCGGTGCATCTACCATCTCTGCCATTCCCATATTCACGATATCTTCACGTTTCAGATTAATCTCCGCCGGGCTGCCCGCACCTTCGATGACAATAATGTCAAACTGTTCATCCAGTTTCTGATAGGCGCTTTTGATCACCGGAATATATTCTCTTTTCCTGCGAAAATATTCCATCGCTGACATCACACCCTGTACTTCTCCGTTTAAGATCACCTGAGAGCCGGTGTCATTGGTCGGTTTTAACAAGATCGGATTCATGATCGCAAGAGGTTCGATACCCGCAGCCTCTGCCTGCATGACCTGAGCTCTTCCCATTTCCAGACCTTCTCTTGTAATAAAGGAATTGAGCGCCATATTCTGGGATTTAAAGGGCGCTACCTGATATCCATCCTGATGAAATACCCGGCACAGTCCGCCTGCCAGAACACTTTTTCCTGCATTTGACATGGTTCCCTGTATCATGATCGGTGCTGCCATTCTCATTCTCCCCCTTCATAAATATATTCCAATGCTTTCAGTAATTTTTCATTGTCTGTTCTCTGTTTCACCGCGATTCGGTAATACCCCTTTTCCAGTCCCTCATAATTGGAGCAGTCCCGAATCAGGATGTTTTTCTGAAGCAGCAGAGAGAACAGCGGATATGGACTCTTTAAGAGCAGATAGTTCACTTTTGAAGGGAACCACTCCACCCCAATCCGGGTCAGACTTTCTTCCAGCCATGCCCGTTCAGTTTCCAGCCATTTTCGCATTTCCTGCCATCTTTTCATTTCCTTTAAAGCCGCACACCCGGCTGCCTGTGCCACACTGGACACGCTCCAGGCTGCCGGTTTCTTTCCATCTTTTCAAGCAGCTCCAAATTGGATGTGATCCCGTATCCGAGCCGGATTCCCGGAATCGCAGAAATCTTTGTAAAGGCCTGCAGAATCATCAGATTTTTACTTCTCTCGCATTCTCTGCAGAGTGTCTGTTTTTGCGGTTCTGACAGAAATTCCACAAAACACTCATCCAAAATCATGAGAATCCCTTTTTCTTCACATGTCTTTAAAATCTCAAGCAGAAAGTCCTTTGGGATTACCGCTCCGCTTGGATTATCCGGAGAACATAAGAAGAGCAGATCCACATCTTCTTTCAAAAACTCCAGATAAGACGTTTTGCGGCACAAACCCGTGTTTCTCACTGAGCGGATAGTACACACATTCACAGTCCACCGCCTGAAGCGCTCTGTGATATTCTGCAAAAGACGGGATCGTCAGGAGCGCTTTTTTCGGTCGAAGGGAATGGATCAGCAAAAAGATCAGTTCTGCCGCTCCATTTCCAAAAATCAGAAATTCCTGGGGAACCTGCAGATGTTCTGCCAGTGCACTTCTGAGTTTCCGGCTTTTGCTGTCCGGATACTCCCCTGCATGCTTCAGATTTTCCGCCATCGCCAAAAGCACCTCTTCTCCTGGTCCGAAAGGATTGAGGTTGACAGAGTAGTCCGTCACGTTTTCATAAGTATAAATATCTCCGCCATGCATATATTCCATGATTTTGTCTCCTTCTTACCAGAAATACCAGAACCGGATCATTCCTGCAAACAGCAGGGTAAGCACTGCTGTCACATACATCAGCCTTCCTGCCCGTTTGATGTCTTCGGCCTCGACAGGACGGATCGGATCTCCGATCGTCTCTTTTTTATGCAGTACACCAAAATACCATGCATCTCCTGCCAGCTGCACCTGAAGCGCCCCTGCACAGACTGATTCCGTCTGCGCAGAATTCGGACTGGCATGCTTTCTCCGGTCTCTTTTATAAATCTGCGCTGCCTTTTTTGCATCCATTCCTGTCAGAAATGCCGCCGCGATCATCAGAACTGCCGATACTCTGGATGGCAGATAATTAAACACGTCATCCATCTTTGCCGCCACTCTCCCGAAATAGAGATTTTTTTCATTCTTATATCCCAGCATCGAATCCATCGTATTGACCGCTTTATAGAGGAATCCAAGCGGTGCACCGCCAAGCATCAGAAACATCAGCGGCGCAGTCACACCGTCTGATGTATTTTCTGCCACAGTTTCCACTGCTGCCTTTGCAATCCCTTCTTCTGTAAGCGACTTGGTATCTCTTCCTACAATCATGGAAACTGCTTTTCTTGCCCCCTCCACATCCTGTGTTTTCAGAGCATGGTATACCTTCTTACTCTCCACAGAAAGTGAACGTGCCGCCAGGATCTGGTAACACCAGAAGCATTCCAGAAGAAACGAAACAGCCGGATGGATCTTCTCTGCCGCCCACAGCATCAGACATGGAATCCCGGTACTGATCAAAATCACCAGGAGCCACAGAATTCCCCCTGCCACAATCTGTTTTTTCGGTGATTTTCCCGCCGCACTTCGCAGCGGTTTTTCCAAAAAGAAATTAGATGTCCGATCAGCCTTATCGGGTGATACAGCCAGTAAGGATCGCCAAAGATCAAATCCAGTCCAAATCCTGTCATACATGCAAGTAATATTCTCATAATCTTTCTATCTCCGTCAGTTGTTTTTTCCCCTGTCTCCAGCTTCCCTCCTCTGCGATTGCAGAATATCCGCTGCCATTTGAGACCTGCCAGTCATAAAATTCTCCTCCCGTTTGAGAAAACGCTGACAAAACCGCCATGATCGTACCGCCGTGTACGACAAATGCTGCTTCCCGGCACTGCAAATCCATCAGATGCTCCATCATCTGCTCAAATCCAAGGCGTGTTCGCTCAAAAAATGTCTCCTGTCCTTCTCCTTCCGGAAAAGGAATCGTTCCATTGGAATCCAGCCACCTCTGATATCCGGGATCGTCTTTTAATTCTTCATAATTTTTTCCTTCAAAACGCCCGAAATCCTTCTCCCGGAAATTTTCACAGAATCAGATCCGGCTCTTTTTGAAACAACAACCTAGCTGTCTGTCTGCAGCGAAGCATTGGACTTGTGATGATCTTCTCCGGACAACAAGATACCTTCCTGTCCTGCCCGGCAAGATGCTCATCTGTTCGTCCGATATACCGTCTTTCCAGATTTCCCTGTGTCTGAAAATGGCGGATCAGCCAGATTCTCATAATGCACCTCCTGCCACGATAACTGCTGCCAGTATCAGAAGTTCGGCAAGCTGCAGAAAATATCCTGCCAGATCGCCTGTCATCCCGCCAAACTGTTTCATTGCCATGTGATGGTAATACCAGAATACCAGAAGAGCGGTGCAAAGAGCCGCCGCGCCCATCTGCACAGAAGTCATCAACATCACTGCCAAAGCCGCAAAAAACCAGCACACCATCACAACTGCCACCCGTTTCCTGTGTGCCTGCTCCTGAAAGGTTCGTCCAAGTCCGTCTTTTTTCGCAGATGGGAACACCATCACAGAGAGTCCGCTAAGGGAACGTGACATTACATATCCTGCCCCGATCACCGGGAGCATTTCTGATTTTGCTTCACTCCACAATGCCAGACTTGCCACAAGATATAGTCCAAATCCGATCACTGCGAAAGCTCCGGTGCGGGAATCTTTTAAAATTTCCAGCTTCTTTTCTCTGCTTCCATAGGAATTCAGAGCATCCATCGTGTCCAGGAATCCGTCCATGTGGATTCCGCCGTTGACCAGTACCGGAAGCAGTGTCATCACTCCTGCAAAAAACAACGTTCCGCATGACGTATACACAAGAAGAGCATTTCCGAGGATGACCTCCAGAATTCCTGTCACCACTCCTACCAGAGGGAAAAAGCACATGGCATATTTCATATTTTTTTCATTCCATTCCACCCGGGGCATCGGAATTTTCGAGTACATCGCAACTCCGATTGCCAGAGACTCAAAGAATCTCATTTTAACACCTCGTATTGTTCGATCTTTGCTTTTTCAAATGTGGTCATCTCCCGGTAAACCGAAAGCCCCATCTCCAGAACCGGAATCACTGCCACTGCGCCGGTCCCTTCTCCCAGACTCATATTACAAGTCAAAAGCGGGGAAAGCTCCAACGCCTCCAACAGCATAGCTCCTGCCGGTTCTTTGGATACATGGGAAGGCAGAAAATAAGACTTTGAAACCGGCACCATGCGCGCGGCACACAAAGCCGCTACAGAAGAGATAAATCCGTCGATCACCACCGGAACGCGGTACAGAGTTCCTCCTAAAAAGACACCGGTCAGACCCGCAATATCCAGGCCTCCTACTTTTGAAAGAACATCCACCGGATCTTCCTTGTCCGGCTGATAGTTTGCAATCGCATCCTTAATAACAGAAATCTTTTTCTCAAGCCCTGCGCTGCTAAGGCCTGCCCCGCGCCCGGTTACCTGTTCTGGTGCAACGGATAACAGCACCGACGCAACAGCACTGCTGGTCGTCGTGTTACCCGATTCCCATCTCTCCCGTAGCATCATCTCATATCCCTGTTCTTTGAGCTGTTCCACTTTTCGGATGCCGATTTCAATTGCCTGCCATACCTCTTCTCTTGTCATTGCAGGTTCTTTTGAAAAATTACGTGTTCCGTAGGCAACTTTTTCTTCCTTGACTGTCACTGACGGAACATCCACCGCCATTCCGATGTCTACTGGAAAGAGATCCACCCCGGCCACTTTGCTCATCGCACAGACGCTGGTACTGGATTTTGTGAAATTGTCCGCTACCATGGCAGTCACTTCCTGCCCGGTCTGTGTGACCCCTTCCTCCACGATTCCATTGTCTGCGCACATAATGACCAGCGCCTTTTTCTTCAGCTCATAATCCGGGGTCTCTTTTGATCCCCGCCATCTGTATCACTGCATCCTCCAGCTTTCCCAGAGAAAACAGTGGTTTTGCGATCTTTATCCAGTGCTTTCTTGCCTGTTCCATGCTTGTTTCATCCAAAGGTCTGATCTCTTTTTTCAACTCTTCCAGTGTCATTTTCTTTCACTTCCTTCTTTTTGTGACTGCTCCCATCTGATTGCTTCCCGCATGAACCTTTCTGCAAATACCGGATTGGACGAATAGGAAAGATGCGGAAATCCCGCAAACAGATTCTGCTGCATATGAACGCATTCCCAGCTTCTCTTTCCGTCCGGTTTTAACGCTTTTGCATCTGTTCCATTATTTGTACTGTCCCAGTAGTGGAATTCATGACCGCGGATCCTCTCTCCTCGCTTTCAAAAACGTACCGTCCACCACTCCTGTCAGATTGATGTAACCAAACCGTACCAGTTTTCCTTCGGCGCTGCCTCGCCTCTGATCACGCCGGCCATCTTCCAGAGTTTTCCTTCGGATCCGCAAGCTTCTCATGAAGATACAAAAAAACCGCCGCATTCCGCATGGCAGGGCATTCCATTTTGAATGCTTTCCCGGATTTTAGCAAGCATGGTTTTGTTTTCACTTAATTCTCTGGCATATAATTCCGGATATCCGCCGCCTAACAAAAGACCGCTGACTCCTTCTGGCAGGTGGGTATCTCGAATAGGGCTGAAATACACCAGATTGCAGCCATATCTTTCCAGCAGTTTTAGATTGTCTTTATAATAAAATCCAAACGCCTCATCCTTGCCACCGCAATCGATACCTTTGGATTTTCTTTCTCCTCATCCTCAGGTACGCTTATTTCCAGAGACGGTGCTTCTTTTGGCCAACTCATAGAGACCTTCCAGATCTACCGTCTCTGAGAGGATCTCTCCTGCCTGCTCCAGCTGTGCTTTCAGATGTTTGATTTCCTCCGGTGTGACCAGACCAAGATGCCGGCTCTTAGATGAAACGCTTCATGTTCCGGAATATACCGAGCACCTTGATCGGATGTCCTGCCTTTTTCAGCTCGTTTTCCAGCATTTCTTTCAAACGGGGATTACAACATTGCCGATACGCGGTTTAACAAAATTCCCCCGAATTCCCGGCTCTCCTTTTTAAATTCCCAGAAACCCTTTCACCAGAGCAGCCAGAGACAGAGCGGAGCCTCTCGCTGAAACCACCAGCACGACCGGTATCTGCAAGGCAGCTGCCACATCATAGGAACTTGCTTTTGCCGTATCCAGTCCCATACCGTCATAATATCCCATAACACCCTCTACCACTGCCAGATCGGCATTTTTGGCATGCTCTGCAAAAATCCCGGTCAGCTGCTCTTTCTCGCAGAAAAACAGATCCAGATTCTGAGAATCAATCCCGAGCACCTCCCGGTGAAACATCGGATCAATATAATCCGGTCCGCATTTACAGGAAACAACATTTTTCTGCTGTCTGCAAAACGCTGCCATCAGCCACAGGAAATCACCGTTTTTCCGCTTCCGCTGGACGGTGCGGCAATTAAAATTCTTGGAATATTCACGCTTCTCCCTCCGAAATAATATAGATCGGGTTTTGTCCTGTCATCATGTGATGACGTCCCAGTTTTCTCGCTTTTGCCGCTGTAATCTGTACAATTTCCGGTTCCCGCAAAAGCCCTTCATCCACTGCTTCCATTACTTCCGCCATCGTATCCAGAGAAATCGCTGTCAGTACGATCTGTACATCCGGGTTCTTCTTTTTAACTGCCAGCAGGATTTCCCTCAGATTTCCGCTGCTTCCCCCGATAATACATGGGTCGGCGGTTCCAGTTTCCTGAGTGCTTCCGGTGCTGTTCCCTCCACGATCTGCACATTATCTGTCCGCAATTTTTGCACGTTTTTACGGATCAGCTCGATCCCTTCCGGATTCTTTTCAATAGCATACACTCGAATACTGCCGTCCTGGCAGGCTGCTTCAACAGCAACAGAACCTGTTCCCGCACCAACGTCATAAAGAACCGCATCTTTTTCCAGATCAAGCTTTGCGATACAGATTGTCCGCACTTCTTCTTTCGTCATAGGAACGTTTCCTCTTGTAAAGGCTTCATCCTTCAAATGCCGGCACACCTTCTGTGATGGATGTGGATTTCCAGACAGACAATGCAAAGCCCCTCTGCATCCTCCTCCGTCAGTTCGCTTACCGTTTTTGAAAAAAATCTGCTCTTGCGGATAGGAAAAAATTTTTTCCGATATGTACCGTCAAGTCTTCAAGCCCATAATACAAAAGCTTCTCTTTCAGATTTTCTTTTCTTCCGCCCAACAGCAGAAAAAGTTTTTGCATGATGTTCTGCTTCATAAATCCAGTTCTGCCATCTTCCATGGAGGCTGACAAGGGCTGCATCCTCCCAGGAAGTGTGTAGCGCAGCTGCAAAATACACAACAGACGAAATTCCCGGAATCCTTTGGATTTCATACCGTTCTTCACTGCCATTTAGAACTTCTTCCAGTTTTTTTGCCCCGCTGTAAAATCCTGCATCCCCGGAAAGTACAATCCCGATCCTGCAAAACTGCGGATGCTTTCGAAGGTACTCTTCTATTTTTTCCGGCAGATATTCTGCATGGCAGACACAATCTGCATCGGATACCTCTTCCAGAAGCCGTTTTGCGCCAATCATACAGTCACAGCCTTTTAAAGACTCTTTTGCCTGGACAGTCATCCCCTCTTTCGTTCCCATTCCGATCCCGGCCAGATAAACGATTCTTTTCTCTTTACACATCCCGATATCCTCTCGGTGTCACCATGTGACCATCCATTTCCTGTGTCTGTTCATTTCCGATAAACACCGTTGTAAACATATCCACCTCTGTGTCTTTTAATTCCTTTAATGTAAGGATCCGGCTCTCCTGCCCGTCTCTTCCGATCTGTCTGACAATTCCGCAGATTGTATCTTCTGCTTTGTATTCCAGCATCATATTACATGCCTTCTCCAGATAGTCATGACGTTTCTGCTGGAAGGATTGTAAAGACAGATCACAAAATCTGCCATGGCTGCTGCCCTGACTCTCTTTTCAATCTTCTCCCATGGTGTGAGCAGGTCACTTAAACTGATGACTGCAAAATCATGAATTAACGGAGCTCCAAGCACGGCTGCACCGCCGATTGCCGCCGTGATCCCCGGCACAATCTCAAGCTCTGCCTTAGGAAACTCGACACCGACCTCATACATCAAACCAGCCATTCCATACACACCGGCATCCCCGCTGCAGATCATCGCCACTTTTTTCCCTTTCATGGCCTCCTCAAATGCATCTTGCACCGCTTCACTTCCTGCTTCATCGGCGTGGTCAGAAATTCTTTCTCGGGAAACTGCTCTTTCACCAGATCTACATACACCGTATATCCGATGATTGTATCGCAGGCATTCAGCACTTCTCTCGCCTCTTCTGTCATCTGTTTTCCCGCTCCGGGACCGATCCCGACTACATACACTCTATTCATCTGCCTGCTCCTCCTGTTTTCCCTGTCGAAATTCTGTGGTAAATTCCGGATGGTACAGAAGTGATCTCTCATATTCTCCTTCCAGAATTCTTCCCACCACGATCAGGGCTGTTTTTGTCACCTGTGCGTCTGCCGCTGTTTTTTCCAGTTCTGAGACCATGCATCGCTGCACTTTTTCCTCCGGCCAGGTTGCCTTGTACACGATCGCTGCCGGAGTGTCTGCCGGATATCCCCCTGCCATCAGCTCTTCCTGCAGTTTTCCAAGCATTCCGGTGCTCAGAAAAATCACCATCGTCGCCTGATGCGCCGCAAAGCTGCGGATGGACTCTTTATCCGGAACCGGCGTTCTGCCTGCCATTCTTGTAATCACCACAGACTGGGAAATATCAGGCAGTGTATATTCTGCATGCAGCGCTGCTGCTGCTCCGCAAAAAGAACTGACACCCGGACATACTTCGTACGGAATCTGACGCTCTTCCAAAGCATCCATCTGCTCTCTTATCGCTCCGTACAGACACGGATCCCGGTATGCAGCCGAACGATCCGTTTTCCTTCTTTTTCCCCTGCATATATCACTTCCAGAACTTCTTCCAGCGTCATATAGGCGCTGTTATATACTTCACAGCCTTCTTTTTTTACCTGCAAAAAGACCCGGATTTACCAGTGACCCTGCATAAATGATAATGTCCGCTTCTTTTAAATACTGCTGTCCCCGCACTGTGATCAGATCTTCCGCTCCCGGTCCTGCTCCTACAAATACGATCATTTCGTCTCCTCCCCTTCTGCTATTTTTTCTCTTTTACAATAAACAATGAATAATAACTTGCCTCATCCGGAATCTCCTCTGCCGAATGGTAGATTGTCTCATTCTCCATGCCGCAGTTTTCTACCATCGTCAGATTTAAGTTCTGCTCTTTGATCACCTGCTTGACATAAGGAATCTTTCGCCCGGCCTTCATCAGCACCTTTGTTCCCGCCATCTTTAATCCTTCTTCAATCTCATAGGACGCAGGGATGACATGCAGTTCTTCCTGGTTCTCCACAAGGCTCTGATCCAGTCTTGCCGCTGCCGCACAAAAGGAAGGAACTCCCGGTATGATCCTTGTCTCATATCCCTGTTTCCGAATTCTCTTGTGAATATACATACAGGTCGAGTACACGGTCGGATCTCCCAGCGTGATAAACACCACATCCATTCCTTTTTCCAGAAGCTCTGCTGTTTTTTCTGCACCCTCGTCATGTACCTGACGAAGCCGTTCTTTTTCTTTCATCATCGGCATTGGCAGATACAACTTGGCTTTCTCCCCGATTTGTGCATCTGCCTGCACTGCAATCTGATAGGCAACACATTTTTCCAGATAACTTTTATATGCAGGATCTGTTCCTGTCGGATCATACGCCGCCTCTGTAAAATTTTTATCCGATACCGGGATTGCAATCACCGGACACTGCTTCATGACACGCAGTGCCTTTACTGTCAAAAGCTCGGGATCTCCCGGCCCTACACCTGCTCCGTAAAATATTCCGCTCATTCTTTCTCTCCTGTTCGTTTCTCTTTCACTGATTCTGCGCGTATGATTTCCAAAAGTTCTTCTGCACCGGAAGTCTCTCCTAATATCCCGTTTTCATTCGAAAACACGATTGCTTCCACACGAAGAGACTCCCCTCCTCTGTGCTTCAGATAAAATGCGATCCGTTTCATTACAGATCCATAACCTGTCCCAACAGCTGTTCTTTTTCAAGCAGTTCTGTCATTTCTGCTGTTGTAATACTTTCCATAATTTTTTTTACGGTTTCAGGATCAGCCCCGCCATCGCCGCATGCGAAGCAAATACTTCCATCCTGCAGTCCGCCTGTCTGGAGTGCGTATTCATCACTCCTGCCGCCACCTTGATCAGTTTGCCCACATGTCCGATCAGCAGAATTCCTTTCATCCCGAGCCGCACCGCATGATCAATGGATTCTCCGATGTAATTGCTGCACTTGACCGCAAGATTTCCATCATAACCAAGTGCTTCTTTCAGAAAATCACTTCCATAATTTCCCGGTACCAGATAACAGTACTCGTTTCCATTTTCTCTGAGCATCTTCATTTCCAGGAAAATCGTATCTGTCAGAGCTTTCTCACTCATTGGCTCTACAATGCCTGTGGTTCCAAGCACAGAAAGTCCTCCTTCGATACCAAGCCTCGGGTTGAATGTTTTTTTTTGCCAGTTCTGCTCCGTCAGGAATTGAAATGATCACAGAAAGACCGCCTGTGTACCCGCCGCGCTCTTTCTCTTTTTCCACTGCTTCACGGATCATGGCTCTTGGAACTTTATTGATCGCGGCATCGCCGATATCCTGCTCCAGTCCTTTTCTGGTAATACGTCCGACACCAACGCCGCCATCCAGTGTGATCTGCTTTCCCTCTGTTTTGGAAACCTCTGCATAGACCAGAATCTGATCCGTCACATCCGGATCGTCCCCTGCATCCTTTCGGATCGCACAGCGTACCTTGTCTTTCATACGCAAAATGTCCTCCACATCCAGATACAGCCGGATCCCTTTTGGTGTCATCAGAGAAACCTGACGGATCTCTTCTCCCAAAAACAGCATTCTGGCTGCTGCTTTTGCCGCAGCCGCAGCACAGCTTCCGGTGGTATATCCCATTCTCAGTTTTTCTGATCTTTCCACACAATGCCTGTTCTGTCATTGTGCCTCCTCTAAATGCCT
>ENA-OQAN01000935-OQAN01000935.1-human-gut-metagenome-genome-assembly--contig:-NODE-935-length-13906-cov-1.600479_pt1 | contig 13906 bp, 19 predicted proteins | sample MGYA00242735_ERZ504527 | MGnify/ENA primary metagenome ERZ504527 (study PRJEB26092, sample SAMD00036230) | human gut metagenome | host: Homo sapiens | study: EMG produced TPA metagenomics assembly of...
CCAACAACTGCTTCAACTGCAATTTATAGTCGCGCAAGGAACTTTCAGAGGTCACCAACTGATATTTGTCACTGCTTACCTGTGATTCCAGCTGCGCCAAATCGGCCTTCGAAATACTCCCTTCCTGAAAGAGCTCTTTGCCCCTGTCGTATGTGGCCTGGCTCACCTGTAAGGTATTCCGGTTAATCTTCACCGACTCGTCGGCATAAAGTATCTGGATGAATATTTGTGCAATCTGTCTTGCAGAGAGTTCTCCGTTTCGGTTACGGCAAGCCCTGCTATCTGCTGACTAGTTCTCCTCTGCTTGATCGTATTCAAGCGTTTGTTACCGTTCCACAAAGGTCCCACTGCGCGTTCAGACCATAGTTTCCATTATAAGTGGTTTTACTATCACTACTGATGATCTCCGTTCCGCTTACCGTGTTACTGGTTTCCTGATACGGACGGTTCGTCACATTCTGTCCTGTGCTGAACGACAGACTGGGAAAGAGGGCGGCTTTGGCGGTTTTCACGTCTACCGAGCTCTCTTCCAATGAGATTTTATCCTGCTGCAATTGGATATTTTTCTCCAATGCATAGTCAATGCAGTCGTCCAGCGTCCATTTTTTGGCTTCTTGGGCGGAAACCGAAGTAACCGCGGCCAAAATCATTGCGAAATATACTACTCGTTGTCTCATCCTTTTTACTATTTAATTTGTTGATACAAAAGTAGAGGACCGTGATATTTTTAGCAATAAATATAGATTTGCGGAAGATTTCTATGGACAAAAACTTGCTTTTTACCGATAAAGTGTTTTTCTTTGTAATTATTACAACTTTAAGATAAATTTATGAATGATTCTTTGTTAACACGCATCTGGATATTCTATCGCGACGGCTTTCGCGGAGATGACCTTGGGACGTACCCTCTGGGCGATTATTCTTATCAAATTATTCCATCATGTTCTTTATTCTGAAACTTTTCTTTTTCCCCTCCTTCCTTGGCGGCAAGACAACGGAAGAGAAACAACAGTATGTAGGTGAAGAGTTAATAGAACGGGCAAATCCATAAACATTTAAATAAATCAGAAAGTTATGTTTGAAAACATTGACACTTCGTTAATTGACTGGTCAAGAGCGCAGTTTGCTTTGACGGCCATGTATCACTGGCTTTTCGTGCCTCTCACTTTGGGATTGGCTGTGATAATGGGCTCATGGAGACCTTTTATGTGACAACAGGTAAGGAATTCTGGAAGAACACAGCCAAGTTCTGGATGAAACTGTTTGGAATCAATTTCGCCGTAGGTGTCGCCACCGGTCTGATTCTGGAATTTGAGTTCGGAACCAACTGGAGTAACTATTCCTGGTTTGTGGGAGATATTTTCGGAGCCCCACTGGCCATCGAAGGAATCCTGGCATTTTTTATGGAAGCCACTTTCATTGCCGTTATGTTCTTCGGCTGGAACAAAGTGAGCAAGCGTTTCCACCTGGCATCCACCTGGCTCACCGGACTGGGAGCAACGATCTCCGCCTGGTGGATTCTGGTCGCCAATGCCTGGATGCAATATCCTGTAGGGATGGCTTCAATCCCGAAACAGTAAGAAATGAAATGGTGGACTTTGCAGCTGTCGCCCTCTCTCCCATGGCTGTCGCCAAGTTCTTCCACACAGTGTTAAGCAGCTGGATACTGGGAGCCGTTTTTGTAGTAGGAATAAGTTGTTGGTATTTACTGCGCAACCGTCAGAAGGAGTTCGCTCTGAGCAGCATTAAAGTTGCCGCCGCCGTAGGTCTGTTCGCTTCCCTCGTCACTGCATGGACGGGTGATATTTCGGGAGTACAGGTAGCCAAAGTGCAGCCTATGAAAATGGCCGCCGCCGAAGGATTACACGATGGTGGAAACGGAGTGCCCTTCACCATTGTAGGAGATTTGAAAATCCCCAAAATGCTTTCCATTCTTGCCACTCACGACATAGACGGCTATGTACCGGGTATCAACAATCTGCTGGAAGGTGGTTATCAGATGCCCGACGGTACAACGGCTTTATCGGCCGAAGAGAAAATTAAACGCGGACAGATTGCCATCGCCGCTCTGGATGCATTCCGCAAAGCGCATAAGGCAGGTGACGAAGCAAGCGCCGCCGTAGCTCGCAAGACATTGGACGAAAACGTGAAATATTTTGGTTACGGATATATCAAGGACCCCACCCATCTGGTTCCTAATGTGGAACTTACTTTCTGGTCATTCCGGATCATGGTGGGACTGGGAGGTTATTTCATCCTGTTCTTTATCATCGTATTGATTGCATCGAAAAAAGAGAAACTGGCCGATATGCGATGGCTGCAACGGGTGGCTTTGTGGACTATTCCGCTAGCCTACATCGGTAGTCAGGCAGGCTGGGTGGTAGCCGAGGTAGGGCGCCAGCCATGGGCTATACAGGATATGCTGCCCGTAGGAGCAGCCATCTCCAAGTTACAGACAGGGTCTGTACAACTTACTTTCTTTATCTTCCTTCTGTTGTTCACCGTTCTGCTCTTTGCAGAAATAGGTATTATGCTGAAAGCTATCAAGAAAGGGCCGGAGGGAATCAAGAATTGATAACTAAGGTTTCTTCAGTTCTATCTTTCAATATTCAATTCTCCATTTTTAAATTAGACATTATGGACTATATATTTTTACAAAATTATTGGTGGTTCCTGGTATCGTTACTGGGAGCCTGTTGGTGTTCCTGCTCTTTGTACAGGGTGGTAATTCCTTATTGTTCACGCTGGGACGCAATGACGAAGAACGTGCCTTGCTGGTAAACTCCACAGGACGCAAGTGGGAGTTTACTTTTACCACTTTAGTCACTTTCGGGGGCGCTTTCTTCGCTTCTTTCCCACTGTTCTACAGTACCAGCTTCGGCGGTGCTTACTGGTTGTGGATGATTATTCTTTTCAGTTTCGTATTGCAGCTGTCTCATACGAGTTCCAATCCAAGCTGGGCAATCTGCTGGGCAAACGCACTTACCAATGGTTTCTGGTTATAAATGGCATTGTGGGTCCGTTGTTGCTGGGAGGAGCCGTGGCTACTTCTTTACCGGCTCCAATTTCCTGGTTAATAAAGGCAACATGGGCAATGAACTGATGCCTGTCATCAGCAGTTGGGCCAACGGATGGCACGGACTGGATGCGCTGACTAATCCTTGGAATCTGGTCTTGGGATTCGCCGTATTCTTCCTGGCCCGTCTTTTGGGTAATCTTTATTTTATCAATAACATCCGGGATAAAGACTTGATTCCCCGTTGCCGCCGTCAGCTTATAACCGATGCGATTCCTTTCCTTATCCTGTTTCTGGCTTTCGTTATCCGCACTTTATTAGCCGACGTTTCGCTGTAAATCCCGAAACAAAGGAAATTTATATGGAACCTTACAAGTATTTCCTCAATCTGATGGATATGCCCCTATTGCTGGTATTGTTCCTCATCGGAGTGGTCGGGGTTCTTTGGGGCATTGGAAAAGCTGTATTCAGCAAGACTGCCACCAATGGTATCTGGTTTGCCGGTCCCGGTGTCGTGCTCACTGTATTAGCTTTATTACTTTGCGCAGGATATAATAATACAGCTTACTACCCGTCTACAGCCGATTTACAAAGTTCGCTGACTTTGGCCAACAGTTGCTCCAGCGAGTTTACCCTACGCACCATGGCATACGTTTCCATTCTGGTACCTTTCGTTCTGGCCTATATCATTTATGCTTGGCGTGCCATAGACCGCAAGCCCATTACCGCAAAGGAACTGGAACAAGACGGACACGCCTATTAAAGAGTCTTAATGGATTATAGTGAAGGCATCCTGTTTTGCAAATAGCTGTAAACAGGATGCCTTTCTATGTTAAATAACATTGTTTCAACCTATAAAATGAAGAGAATATCTTGCAAATTTCCGAAATATCCGTACCTTTGCATTGTGTTTTTCATAGTATTAGATTTAAGGTTAACAAAGGTTGGAGCAAGGCGTTGCTCCTTTTTTTATATCTATAGGACACATAGCGTCCATAGTTGATTCATTTCCCATCTAGAAAGTTATTTTCGTTTTAAACTCTTCATCTAAAAGAAATATTATGATACAAGTGATGCATACAGTTGCGGATTATGTGCATGATGCCAGATATAGGATGCCGGATAGACCTCTTCCTTATTTTTATCAAGTATTTCTTTCAGAATACTGCATTTGTTCTCGCCCGTCACCAGAAAACAGGTATGCCGGGCTTCTATCAAAGGACGTCCCGTCATGCATATACGCACTGTTTTATTATAAGGATTGACGGACACCTCATACGGTTCCCCGGCGGTAAGAAGTTCCTGACGATCGGGGAAAATGGATGATGTATGCCCGTCCTCTCCTATCCCTAATAATACAAAATCAAAAACAGGCACACGTCCATGGTCGGAACGGTGGTCTTGACTATGGAAGAATACTGTTTGGCTTCTTCTTCGGGAGCGCCCTCACCCACAATACGGTAGTAATGACTGGCAGGAATACCTACCTTGCCAAGCAGCAGACGATGGGCCAGGCCAAAGTTGCTCTGATCATCGCCAGGTGGCACGCAACGCTCGTCCACCCAATAGAAATAAATACGGGGCCAAGGGGTATATGCGGCATATTCACGCTCCCAAACCTCAAAAAGTGTGGCAGGAGTAGTTCCTCCGGAAAGAGCAATGGTAAAAGGCCGTTCAGGCTCTTTATCCATCGCTTCCAATATATGAGTTATCAAGGCTTGCGACGCTTGTACAGGCGACGCATACAAGTTATGGTCAATCATCTTATTCACTATTTATTACTCAGAGTTTGCTGTTTAAATTTACTATTCACAGATGACGACTTACAATTTACAGTATAAATTGGAATGTGTCAGATTCTTGCACGGGTTTGTCCATTCGGCATGACTGCGGTTGATCAACACATCCGCTTCTTTCGGTCCCCATGTTCCTGCAGGATACCCATAAAGAGGAGTTTCGGGATGCTTCTTCCAATAATCCAGAATCTTGTCAAAGTAAGTCCAGCTCTCGTCCACGGCATCGGAACGGGTAAAAAGTGTAGGATCACCCGCCAGACTGTCTTCCAACAGGCGTACGTACGCATCCCCCGTTTCCTGATCGTGCTGGTCATAGCTGAAATCCATCTCCATGGTTCCCATATAGAAACCGGCACCAGGTTCTTTCATGGCTATGCGCTGAAGAATTCCCTCGTCGGGCTGAATACGGATAATCAGTTCCTCGCCTTTGTACAAGCCCTCCTTCATTTGAAACATCTGCATAGGGGCCGGTTTGAAATGAATCACAATTTCGGTCACCTTGGTAGGCATCTGCTTGCCGGTACGGATATAAAAAGGTACTCCCTGCCAACGCCAGTTGTCCACATACAGGCACATCGCCACGTAGGTATCCGTACGGGAATCAGGATGAACATTCTTTTCTTCACGATAACCGATACGGTCGTCACCGGCAATATATTGTCCGCGGACAACGTTATCACGGATATACTCATCAGTCAGCGGACGAAGGGACTGATAGACTTTGATCACCTCGTTACGAAAACCATTCTTGTCAAACTTGGCAGGCGGTTCCATGGCAGTAATGGCAAGCAACTGCATCAGGTGGTTCTGTACCATATCACGCAGAGCTCCCGCCCCGTCATAATACCCTCCGCGAGTACCTATACCCATATTTTCCACCGCAGTGATTTCCACATGATCTATATAGTTACGGTTCCATATCGGTTCGTAAATGGTACTTCCAAAACGGGTCACCATAATATTCTGTACCGTTTCCTTGCCTAGGAAATGATCGATACGGTAAATATCCTCTTCTTTAAAATAAGCGGCATAGATCTTATTCAGTTTCTGAGCAGAAGCAAGGTCGTATCCGAAAGGCTTCTCGACAATGATACGCTTTAATCCGGGCTTTTTCAGCAAGCCCGCATCATGCAGATATTTCGGAATCAGTTCATAAAGCAATGGCGGAGTGGCCAGGTAGAATAAATAATTCCCATTATTCTCATATTGAGGTGAAAGCTCCTTCAGACGGTCATTCAGCAGAGAATAAGTGGTTTCGTCCGCCGGGTCCATGGACTGATAATGGACAGTAGAGAGAAAATCGTCCAATGTTTCCATCTCTTCTTTTGTAAGAGAACCGGACTTTATCAGTTCTTCTTTCAGATAAGCACGATAGGTTTCGTCCGTATATGCAGTACGGGCACAGCCGATAATGGCAAAATGCTCGGGGAAGCGTTTCCCGTTATGTATCTTTATCAGGGCAGGCATCAGTTTGCGCCGGGTTAAATCACCGGATGCACCGAAGATGACCAAAAATAAACTATGTGGTAAACTCATGATTCTTTCTTTTAAAAATGAATGTATAATGCTTTGTGTTGCGACGTATCAATAGTTGTCTTCCCAATGTTCGTGGAAAAATTCCCCCCGCTGGACTGTCCACACGCTCGAAGGTATGAGCTCCGAAATAATCACGCATCGCCTGGATCATATTGGCCGGGGAATGGTTGGTGGTCAGACCCAGAAAATAATTCAACGCTGCGGAAAGTACAGGTACGGGCAATCCTTCTTTCAACATGACACCGATGTATTTCTTCCACGCGGGCAGGGCTTCCGTTACTTCCCGTCCGAAATGCTCGTCCAGCAACAGATGCGACAATCCCGGCGCACGGCGATAGGCCTCGGCAATGTCGTTCAAGAAAGCGGAACGGATAATGCATCCGGCACGCCACAACAGGGCGATGGTGGAAAGATCCAATTTCCAGCCATATTGCTCACTGGCAGTGCGCATCAGAGCAAACCCTTGCGCATAACCTATCAGACGGGCGGCATACAAGGTACTCTCCAATCCGGCCACCGTATCCTGATAATTATATACCGGATGATTCTCCACATGCATATAATGCTGGGACATCAGCACACGCAAGTTCTTCTCCAGCCGACAGATTACGGGCAAAAACAGCTTCGGCAATCACGTCCAGCGGCGTATTGAGTTGCAGAGAGTTAATGACACTCCAACGACCCGTTCCTTTTTGCCCGGCAGCATCCAGAATGTTGTCGAGCAAATAACCGCCTCCTTGTTCTTTATGACGCAGAATGGCTGAAGTAATCTCTATCAGGTAACTGTGCAGGCGTCCTTTGTTCCATTGTTCAAAAATATCCGCCATCTGTTCGTTCTTCAATGCCAGCAGATGCTTCATGGCGAAATAAGTTTCAGCTATCAACTGCATATCCCCATATTCTATGCCATTGTGCACCATCTTCACATAGTGGCCTGCCCCACCGGGCCCCACCCATTCGCAACACGGAGTGCCGTCCTCGGCTTTTGCCGCAATACTTTTCAGCATCGGCTGAATGACCGGCCATGCCTCTTGCGCACCACCAGGCATGATGGACGCTCCATGCAGAGCACCCTCCTCACCTCCTGAGATACCGCAACCTACAAAGTACATTCCTTTATCATAAAGTTCCTTCACACGACGTTCCGTATCTTCATAATAAGAGTTCCCTCCATCAATGAGGATATCGCCCTTATCCAGTAAAGGAAGCAGCTTATCCATCAGTTCATCGACAGCCGGACCTGCCTGTACCATCAAGAGGATGACACGCGGAGCTTTCAGCGCTTCGACAAAATCCGTCAGTTCATTACTGCCTATGATACCTTTTCCTTTGGCACGGTTTGCTATAAAGTTATCTACTACATTTTCTTCTTTTCCGGGAACGGTACGGTTCCATACTACGACCTTCCATCCCTTGTCAGCGAGATTCAGAGCAAGGTTCTGCCCCATCACGCCTAATCCGATTAATCCTATATCTGCCTTTTCCATAAAATTGTTCTTTTTATATTTAACAATTTAATAGGTAATTTGTTCAATAATTCTATCTTTGCAATTTGAACAATAGCACATTATCATGAAGAGGTTAAAAATCGGCTTATTAGCCGGATTATCATCGCCATCGCATTGGGTATAGGATTCGGAAACGTTCTTCCCGGCGAACTGGTGAGAGTATTTGTGACTTTCAACGGGATCTTCAGCGAGTTCCTGGGTTTCATCATTCCGTTGATTATTCTCGGGCTGGTCACTCCCGCCATTGCCGATATCGGCAAGGAGGCGGGAAAGATGCTGGTAATCACAACGTTGGTGGCATACGGCGCCACTTTGTTCTCCGGATTCCTGTCTTATTTCACCGGAGTGACTTTATTCCCTTCCATGATTGCTCCGGGAGCGCCGATAGAACAAATCAGTGAAGCGCATGACATTTCTCCGTTCTTCACCGTAGGCATTCCTCCGGTGATGAATGTGATGACTTCCTTGATCCTGGCCTTCACGCTAGGTCTGGGCATCGCACATCTGGATAGTACAGCGCTGAAAAACGTATGTAACGATTTCAAAGAAATCATAGTCAAGACCATCCAGACGGTGATTCTGCCCCTGCTGCCTATCTATATATTCGGTATATTCCTGAATATGACTCATTCCGGACAGGTATATAACATTCTGATGGTATTCATTAAAATTATCGGAGTAATTTTCCTGCTTCACATCTTCCTGCTGGTTTTTCAATATACCATTGCAGCGCTGTTTGTGCACCGGAACCCGTTCAAACTACTGGGAAAGATGATGCCTGCCTATTTCACAGCATTGGCACACAGTCATCGGCGGCCACCATTCCGGTGACTTTGCGGCAGACCATCAAGAATGGGGTTACGGAGGATATAGCCGGATTTGTCATTCCGCTATGCGCCACAATTCATCTGTCGGGAAGCACGCTGAAGATTGTCGCTTGCGCACTGGCACTGATGATTATGCAAGGAATGCCTTTTGATTTCCCCATGTTTGCAGGATTCATCTTTATGCTGGGAATCACGATGGTAGCTGCACCGGGAGTACCGGGAGGAGCCATCATGGCTGCATTGGGGATCCTGTCTTCCATGCTGGGATTCGGAGAAAGTGAACAGCTTGATGATAGCACTTTACATTGCCATGGATAGTTTCGGCACTGCTTGCAATGTGACGGGCGATGGGGCTATCGCATTGATTATTGATAAGTTTTCGGGAAGAACACCGGCCTATACAATAGAAAAAGCATTATCGAACTAAATAAGGCCAGAAAGAAAAAGATATTTTTAGAAACAGGGCAGTAACAAGTTGACATTTTTTCATTATCTTTGTTACTATAAAATAGAGAAAGGAGAAAAATCATGCGAAGAACCGAAATTGTAGATATGATACGCAGTATCCTCCACAAAGTAGCACCAAATGCCCAAATCATACTTTATGGATCGGAAGCTCGCGGAGAGGCTCGCCCAGACAGTGATATCGATCTGCTTATTCTTGTAGACGAGCCACAGCTTACTCCAGAATACGAGCAGGAAATTATCCGTCCGCTTTATGAACTGGAAGTAAAATCGGGAGTTATTATCAGCCCAATGATTATGCTGCGCAGATTATGGGAGAACCGTCCCTTTCAGACTCCGTTTTCGCTGAACGTAATGAATGAAGGGATAGTGTTATGAAGCAGGAACTATCCCCCGAGCACCGCGTTGCTTGATTCAATACCGTTTTGAACGAGCGTATAAGACTTTGGAAGAAGCTGACTATATGCGTGTGGGAAATTATTTTAACGCCGCCATCAACCGCCTTTATTATGCCTGCTTTTATGCAGCCATCGGTTTATTAAATAGCTAAGGGAATCGAGGCAGGCACCCACAATGGAGTAAAAATAATGTTGTCCTATCACTTTGTGCGCACAGGAGTACTGAGTCTGGAACATGGCAGCACATTCAGCAACTTGTTTGACAAACGGCACAGTGGAGACTACGAAGACTTTGCCTATTGCGATGCCGCATTGGTAGATTATCTCAGACCACGTGCCGAAGCTTTCATCAAATCGGTAGAAAGTCTGGCTCAAGAAATAAATGGATCGCTCCCAAACAAAAACAAACATATTCTTTCTGCCCTTCCATCGTCTTCATCCTGCCATTACGCTATCTCCAAGAGGAGGTAACGCAATGCAGAATAACAAACAAAAAAGGAAAACAATGAGCTAGAATACAGCATCTGCCAAATGAATCCCACTGACACACGATGGGTACTGAAATTGTCCTCACCCAATGCCTTCGCACGATCGGTATATTTATAGGAACGCCCCACGTATGCCAGGAAGAAGTGCAGATTGCTCTCCATCGGATAAAATTCTATTCCTCCTGCATATCCCCATGCCGTGCGATATTTACCTTTTTCCACTTCATCGCTTGCCTTATAAACGGAAGCCGTTTCATACATTCCTTTTGCAAACAAGTTCCACTTCGGGGCAAAACGATAATTCACATGCAACACATAGGACATATATTCGGCATTAAAAGCATTGTGTGCCTGATTATCAGTTCCTACTATACTAGTTATAATCCCTTTACGGTCTACCCCTTCATGAGAATACATCCAGTCAAAATAGACGTGCCATTTAGGGCTGAAATTAAATTCATTACCCAAAGCATAATAATACATCTTCTCGCCTTTCGTTTCGTTCATGACAGAGGCAGACCAACGGGTTTTGAAAACATCCAGAAAATTACCATTCCAGTTCAAGGTATAAACCAACGGCAGTTTGGTACGTTCCAAATCCCCGTACATCTCCTCGGACAGCCCGTTCAGGCTGTTCAATACCTGAAATTGTATCTGCTGATAAGGATTATAGTTGTATGCCACATTCAAACCGGTCATGAAGTTACTCATGTGCTCTATCATGTCACTATATTCGTAAATATCAATCGGATTCAAATCAAATTCTATACCACCATACGAGGCACATTGCTTTCCGGCGAAAAATGAGAACTTATTTAATTTGATGCCTACTCCCGCCCAATCTATGCTGGTAGGTACATTATCTATATTGCCGGAACCATCGTTACCCCGATTCAGACGCTGACGGTAACGATAGCTTAACCAGTCATTGATATCTCCCTTCATCTCGATACGGAGTTGCTTCATTTCGAATGCGCCCCGATCAAATCCGGAGTCGTTCCATTTCATATTGAAATCACCGTGCATATTAAGATAGAGATTGAACTTGTCCGTTTTCTTCTTGATACCGGTGACTTCTTCAAACAGACTTTTGTCACCGGCCATGAAATCACTTCCGGAAGATTGGGCATATAAAGGGTAAGTGCCTGAGACAGCAAGGGCTGTCAGGCATACTAACATTATTCTTTTCATAAGTCAAAGTTTTAGGTTGTAATGTTATTCTCTTTTTTCTTTTATGCGCACAAAAAGAAAAAGAGATAAAAAAGAAAAAAGTGCCGGATGGACTAGTATACGTTGAAGTATTCCTGAATTTTCTTCCAGTCTTTTGTCTTAGTCAACGCCAGCATCAACAACACACGTGCCTTCTGAGGGTTCAACTCCTGTGAGGCCACAAATTGGTATTTATTATCATCCACCTCAGCATCCAATGTAGTCGGTCCGGTAGGAACACGGCTGGAACGCACTACCAAAATACCTTGTTGACGAGCCTTTTCCAACATCGGAAACAAATTCTGATGAATGTTGCCATTCCCCACACCGGCATGAACAATACCCTGATACCCATTATTCAAGAAAGGAGTCATGATATCAGCTTCTACATTGGAATAACTGTAAACGATACCTACTTTCGGCAGCTTGTCAAGGTGGGTTACATCAAAATCGGAACCGGTGGTATGGCGTTTCAAAGATTCCATATTATAGAAAACCTTACCATTCAATACATATCCCAACGCACCGGAGTTAGGGGACTGGAAAGTCTGTACATCCACCGTATTGGTCTTCATGGCTCCGTGAGCTCCCAAAATCAAACCGTTCATAGCAATTACGACACCTTTTCCCCGTGATTCCCTGGCGGCGGCAGTGACTACTGCATTATACAAGTTCAGCGGTCCGTCCGCACTCATGGCCGTAGAGGGGCGCATGGCTCCTACCAATACAACAGGCTTGTCACTCTTCACAGTCAAGTTCAGGAAAAAGGCGGTTTCTTCCATCGTGTCAGTCCCGTGGGTAATCACGATACCGTCCACATCTCCACGGCTGAAAAGCTCGTTGATACGCTTGGCCAACGTCAGCCATACGGCATCATTCATGTCCTGAGAGCCGATTTTTACAATCTGTTCCCCGGTCACATTGGCTATTTTGTTCACTTCGGGAACCGCTTCCAGCAATGTGCTGATAGCCACCTGTCCGGCAGTATAATTTGTTTTAGTAGCCGAAGCGCCTGTTCCGGCAATAGTCCCTCCTGTAGCCAATATATGGATATTAGGCTTTTGGGCGACAGCAGCCAATGTGGTACATACCAGCATTGCCGCCATAAGGCTGAGTTTTCTTAATCCGTTCATAATCTTTTCAAGTTTAGGTTTTATTACTATAATAATTATTTGGAAATTTTGTTCACACACAGAGGAAGAAGATGCGCCGATGATATATATGTGCACATCGAATCATTATAAATGTTACAGGCAGAAGATTACTCATGTTACAGATGAAAGATTACTCATCTTCAAGCCTGACCGCACCTATCCCTTTCCTTTCTAGAATACCTGTATCAGCAGCAGGCCTACCACAATAGAAACAAGGGTAGCCACCATTCCGGGCATCATAAACGAATGGTTCAGAATCCATTTTCCAATACCCGTTGTTCCTGTACGGTCAAAGTTGATGGCTGCCACCACCGTAGGATAATTAGGGATAAAGAAATATCCGTTGACGGCAGGGAACAAAGCAATCAGCATCATCGGAGAAATACCCAGTGCTATTCCTAACGGTACAATAGCACGCACCGTAGCAGCCTGGCTATAAAGTAAAATAGACATGACAAACAATGCCAGACCGAACAGCCAGGGCATTTGACGCACAATCCCTTCAATAGAACCTGTCAGTTCCGTAATGTTTCCATTGATGAACGTATCCCCCATCCATGCAATACCAAAAATAGCGATTACCGCCTGCATTCCGGCAGGAAACACGCTGCCTTGTGTAGCCTTGATTCCATCCGTACGTGAAATGATAAGAATAATAGCTGCCGCACACAACATCAAGATCTCAATAATAGAAGGCATATCCAAAGCCGCACCGTTGAACACAGGACGCATAGCAGGGATAGAGCCGAATAATACAATCAGCAGTGTGGCGGCAATAAAGATAATCACCGAGATACGGGCGTGAAACATATTCTTCACATCGTTCAGTTCCACATGTTTTGTATCAATCATTCCGGCTTCCAGACGGCGCAGGTATTCAGGATCTTCCAACAACTCCTTGCCGACCTTTTTTTGAAAGGAAAGCGCCGACCAGCACACCGATTAATGTAGCAGGAATGGTAATCTTCAGAATATCAAACAAAGTAATGTCAAATCCTGTCAGCAGGCCCAGCAACGCTACGGTAGCGGCAGAGATAGGCTGGCGGTAATAGCCTGTTGCGAGGCGATAACGGCAATGCCTAAAGGACGCTCAGGACGAATTTTAGTTTCCGTAGCTACCTCGGCTATGACAGGAAGTACAGAGTAGGCCACATGCCCTGTACCTGCGACAAAAGTAAACAGATAAGTAACCAACGGGCTCAGGATAGTCACCTGCGAAGGGTTACGGCGCAACAGCCGTTCCGCCAACTTCACCATATAGTCCAGTCCGCCGGCAGGCTGCATACAAGAGGCGGCAGAGATAACGGCGACAATCATCAACATCACATCAATAGGGGGAGCGGTAGGCTGAAGTCCGAAGACAAAAGTCAATATGGCAAGGCCTACACCTCCCATCACTCCCAATCCGATACCTCCCAAACGGGCACCTACAATAATAGCGACAAGTACAAATAGCAGTTGTAATAACATGGTTTTTATCCGTTTATAAATATACAATTTTTAATTCCG
>ENA-OQAN01000936-OQAN01000936.1-human-gut-metagenome-genome-assembly--contig:-NODE-936-length-13887-cov-2.054142_pt1 | contig 13887 bp, 21 predicted proteins | sample MGYA00242735_ERZ504527 | MGnify/ENA primary metagenome ERZ504527 (study PRJEB26092, sample SAMD00036230) | human gut metagenome | host: Homo sapiens | study: EMG produced TPA metagenomics assembly of...
CAGGAACTTCTGAAGTGCCGAATCCGTAGGGGACAGCGAGAGCTGTGGTATCCAGTGGATGAAGAGTGTCAGGGTCTATGATTGTTTTTTCCTTTGTACAGCATATGGTTGAACACATCCGCAAAAACGCGGTTGTTAGCCATGTAATCTTTGGTGATGGTATCCTTTGTACCCATAGGTTTCACCACATTCGATCTGTTTATGTGATCAGAGTAGTTTATTATCTGATCCAGTTACAGGGTATCATACATTTTGGTGTTTGAGAAGCGGATATCTGATATTTTATCATTTTTGCAGCTTGCGGATATCTGTTTGACAACATTCTTATATAAGATTTACCGGGATTTTACAGTGGCTTCTTGCAGCTACCCTTTTTCGGTGTTAAAATAACAGCATCAATGAAAGAACAGGGAGAATGAAATCAATGTACGATTATCTTATCGTAGGTGCCGGTCTTTACGGTGCGGTTTTTGCACAGGAGGCGAAGCGTGCCGGGAAGTCAGTGCTTGTGATCGACAAGCGTCCGCATATTGCGGGAAATGTATATACAGAGAAGGTGGAAGGAATCAACGTGCATAAATACGGTGCACATATTTTCCATACCAATAATAAGAAAGTCTGGGATTATATCACCCGGTTTGCCATCTTCAATCGTTTTACCAACAGTCCGGTTGCCAATTATCACGGGGAGCTGTACAGTCTTCCGTTTAATATGTATACCTTTAACAGGATGTGGGGCGTGGTGACTCCGGAGGAGGCTGCGGCAAAGATCGAGGAGCAGCGGCAGGCAGCAGAGATCACGGAACCTCGAATTTGGAGGAACAGGCTATCAGCTTGTAGGTACGGATATATATGAGAAGCTGATCAAGGGCTATACGGAGAAGCAGTGGGGACGTCCATGTACGGAGCTTCCTGCTTTTATCATCAAGAGGCTTCCGGTGCGTCTGACCTTTGACAATAACTATTTCAATGCGTTGTACCAGGGAATCCCGGTGGGTGGTTATACGAAGATGGTTGCCAATCTGCTGGACGGTATCGAGGTACGGCTGAATGAGGATTATCTGGAGAAAAAAGAGCAGTACGATGCAATGGCGGAGAAAGTGATCTACACAGGTGCCATCGACGCGTATTTTGACTATAAGCTGGGTACTCTGGAGTATCGTTCCGTGCGTTTTGAGAATGAGACACTGGATAAACCTAATTTCCAGGGAAATGCAGCAGTGAATTATACGGATGTGGAGACTCCATGGACCCGTATCATCGAGCATAAATGGTTTGAGTTCGGAAAGGATGAGGAGGGTAATGATCTTCCGAAAACGGTGATCAGCCGGGAATACAGTTCCGAGTGGAAGCCTGGAGATGAGCCGTATTATCCGGTCAATGATGAGAAGAACGGAGCGCTTTACGGACAGTATAGGGAGCTTGCAGAGAAGGAACCGAAGGTGATCTTCGGCGGCCGTCTTGGCGAATATAAATATTATGACATGGATGCGGTGATCGCTTCTGCACTGGATATGTGTGAGCGGGAGCTTGCATAAAAAAGATACTGGATATAACAAATGATAAGATCCTCTTATATTTCGGAGCCAAGGCAAAAGAGAAATATAAGGGGATTTTATGCATAGAATGGCAGTGAGATTTTTTGAGGGAGGAAAGAGCAATGAGAAGGTGCAAAGGTGTGTTTCTGGCAGGAATGCTGGTGCTGAGTATGAGTGTTCCGGTGTATGCGGACAAGTCGGTTGTGGTGAAGGTGGAAGCTCCGGCAGATACCACAGATTATTATATGACTGTGGATTCCGGTGGAGTTGGTGTGGATATCTATCCGTCCACCGACGGAAAAGGTGAAAAGCTCAATGATAAGACGGTAAGGGATGGTACTGTCCTGCATATCGAAGGGGAGACAGAGAAGAATGGTGAGACCTGGGGATATACAAAGTATAATGGCAGATACGGTTATGTGCTGCTGGAGGAGCTGCGGCTCTCAAAGGATGCGGAGCTGGCGAAGGCCGGAATCGCAGGGAGCATGGAGAAAGAGACTTCTGCAGTGAATCAGGGAGATGCATCCGATACGCAGAATTCCGCAGCCGGCGAAGGACAGGGAACGTCTGCAGGGACGGCCAGCACAGGCAGCTCTCAGGCTCAGAATGGCGAAGGACAGGGAGCGTCGTGCAGGGATGGCCAGCACAGATGAATCTCAGGCTCAGAGAGGTGAGGTTCAGGGGCCACCTGCAGGGACGGCCAGCACAGGTAGTTCTCAGGCTCAGAGCGGCGAGGTCCAGGGACCGCCTGCAGCGGATGGAACAACAGAAGGTGGGAAATCTGCGGATGAAGGCTGTCACCAAGCCGGTCAATGGCACAGCTGCGACATCCTTTAAAGAAGAAAATTCCTGGTATAAAAGTCCGTTTATCTGGATCGGGATCGCAACAGTACTTGCAGTAATCGGAATTCTGGGTTATCATTTGAAGAAACGTTAATAGATAAACCAGATCAATATAAGAAAAGTGGAGAATTTTGTGAAGAGATTACAGCTTGTCAGGAAGAAATTACTGCCGCTTCTTTTGTGTGTGGCAGTTGTGGGCAGCCAGGTTCCGGTCATGGCAGCCGATGTGGAAGGCTTCAATGAAGAATGGTCAGAAGATACACAGACGCAGTCGGCGGAAGCAGAGGATACGACGGAGACCGCAGAAGGGAATACCACAGAGAACACCGGTATCCCGAATGAACAGACAGAGGATATTGCAGAGGCAGCAGACGGGGATACCGAGGATATAGCCTTGCAGAGCTCCGAGGAGGATACAGAGACTCCCGAAACATCAGAAGGATCGTCCTCTGATTCCCAGGAGGATACCTTTGGTGACGGTGAGGAGAGCTTCGGGGATGCCTCAGACAGTGGTGAGTCCGGCATCGAATATATCAAGGGCCGTCCGCTTACGGAGGAAGAGGAGCAGGAACAGCTGGCACCCTTTGATAATCTGACCTCTTATTCCACCGCCGTGGAGATCGGAAATGATGTGGATGAGGTACCGATGGGAAGAGCTGCGGCCTATCCGTCCTATTATAATGCAGCGGATCAGGGATATGTCACTTCCGTAAAGAATCAGGAGCTACGGTATGTGCTGGGCATTTGGAATGGCCTCTCTTCTGGAACTTCGTTTCTGACCCAGGGCCTTGGGACTTATGATCTGTCGGAAGAGCATTTGGCGTATTTTTTTGCAAACAGAAAGGAATGACCCGCTTGGAAATACCTACGGGGATGTCAATAAGCATATGGGGACAGATGATAAAGGAAACGCAGGATTATCATGAGGGCGGAAATGATCTTCTGGCTTCCATGTTTCTGAGCACCTGGTCCGGAATGACAACAGAAGGGGATGTGCCTCTGGCAACAGATTCCACGCATACACAGAAAACCGGTGTGACTCCGGCGGCATCCAAGGCGTACAATGCAGCTGCTTATCTGAAAAATGCCTATTTTTCCGATTATTCCGTAAATGCCATGAAGAAGCTTCTGGTTGCAAATAATTCGGTCACTGTGATGTATAATGCACAGAATGCCTATTACAATGCAAGTACAGCGGCCTATTCCTATCCTACCAGCACCAAGAACGTGAATCATGTAGTTACAGTGGTGGGTTGGGATGACAATTATTCTGCGAAGAATTTCCGGGCATCTTCCAAGGTAAAGGGAGACGGAGCCTGGATCGTCAAGAACAGCTGGGGTACAGGCTGGGGAAAATCTGGATATTTTTATATGTCCTATGAGGATAAGTCTGTCAGTGAGCTGGTTGCGGCTACGGCTGTCAATACACCGAAATATAGCAACAATTATTTTTATGACGGAACGTCAGGGCTTGGCTCCATCCGCATGTATGCGGGAGAACAGCTGTCCACGGTTTTTCGTGCCAGTGCAGGAAACGGAAAAGCGGAATCGCTTGGTGAGGTGACTCTTAGCTCCATGTCTGCCAATAATTCCTATACTGTGCAGGTATACACAAATCTGAAGGATGCCAGTGATCCTACCAGTGGAACACCGGCATATTCCACACCGGTTTTCTGCAGTCAGCCGATGGCTGGGGTTATGACCTTTCAGATCCCGGAGGTCCTGCTCAGCCAGAACAGTCTGTATTCTATTGTGGTGACAAATGCAGGAAGCACATATATAAAATACTGTGTGGAGGCAGAGGTCAGTTATGGCTGGTGCAGCTTTTCTCCGTCTATCGTATCCGGTCAGAGCTTTCTGCGATATAATGCGGAGGATACCTGGATGGATGCAGTTGAATTTAATCCATCGGTAACGCCGAGGATCAAGGTGCATACCAGGACTCTGAGCAGTGCGGCGAGGATGCAGCTTTCTTCGTCTGAGATAAGTCTGTATTCCGGAGATCAGAAAACACTGAATGCTTCGGCTACCAGATCCGAGATGGATGCTTCCGGCATTGTCTGGGAAAGCTCAGATACCAGTGTGGCTGCTGTAAATGGAAGCGGCGTTGTTACTGCAAAAAATCCGGGAACAGCAACCATAACCTGCTACGGAAAAAATGCCAGGGGAATCCGAGCTACCTGTAAGGTTACGGTGAAGCTTCGTCAGACCACAGGTGTAAAACTGGTTTCCAAGGCATTTAACAGGATACGGATCTCCTGGAAAGCAGTTCCCGGCTGCAATCGTTATGCTATCTATCGCTGGGATGAAAGCGGAAATTCAAAAAAAATGGCAACCGTGACAGCAGATGTAGTGACCTGGCAGGATACTGCAGTGAAAACAGGAAGCACTTATACGTATCGGATCCGGGCTTTTTATGTACGTTCCGGAAAGAAGACTGTTTATGGAGCCGCATCTTCGCCGTTATCAGCAAAAGCGGAGCTGGGGAAGGCCCGTGCAGTGGCTACGGCTGTCAGCGGACCATGTAACAGGGTATCCTGGAAGAAGGTTTCCGGAGCAAGTGGCTATCATATCTACCGGAAACTCCAGGGGAAAAGCTGGGTTCGGATTGGAACCGTGAACAACAAAGTATTGTCTTGGCAGGACACGAAGATTGAGGGAATCACCTCCTACGCTTATGCTGTGAGGCCATATAAGAATGTAGACGGGAAAAAAGTTTCGGAGGATATCAGGCAAGCAGCTATATCCTGTCCTATCCGGAACTTCAGAAGATATCCAGTGTCAGGAAGACCTTCAGGGGGCTGAAGATCTGCTGGAAAGCGCAGAAGAAAGCAGATTGCTATCAGATCTACCGTAAGACTGGAAAGGTTCATGGAAAAAGATCAGTACAGTTTCCGGAGGCAGCCGTTCCTCCTTTGAGGATAAGACCGCAAAGAAGGGAACAACGTATTACTATGCGGTGCGTGCAGGGATAAAAACCTCCGGTGGAAAAGTACTCTGCGGAGGATATGCCGCAAAAGACAGCAAAGAGATAAAAGTGTTAAAATATAAAAACGCCCGGATCTGGCTTGAAACATTCCAGATCCGGCGTTTTATGTTTTGGTTGAATATGTGTATTATGATTATATCAGGCAGTTCAAAAGAAAGATCAGTCGTTGTTGATCACAACGCCTTTCTGAAGCATGATGTTGGCATAAAGTGCTTTCTCACTTGTGGAGATGATGCAGTATGCAGTTTTTGCTTCGTCATAGAATGCGAAACGCTCGATGTTTCCGACGGCTTTTTCGCCACGCTCGTCATGCTTGGAAACGATTTCTTTATATGTATCCCAGATCGGTGTCTCCACATTATCGCCAGGCATTACTTCCATCAGGTTTACCGGATGCTCTACATAAGTATCCAGCGGGAAGAGCTTCAGGATGGCATCCAGGATCTCCGGAACGCCATGTCCGTCACAGCGGATGGTGATGGCATTTTTTCCCATGGATTCTACAGGGAAGTTTCCGTCAGCGATAACAAGACGGTCACTGTGTCCCATCTCACATAAAACCTTCAGTAATTCTGGTGATAAGATTTCTGGAATTCCTTTTAACATAGTTTATATCCTCCTAAGATCATTGTGTACTTACAGCATTTCGGAAATTATAGCATCAGCTCAGATGATCAGAACAGGATACATGGATTTCCGAAACTGTTATGACGCCGGTAGTATCAGACAGACCTGCCCGGCCACAGGCTTTAGAACTCTTATTAATTAATCTAACGGTATTTGGTCTTCTTTTCAAGGGAATATTTTCCTGTAAATGATGAAAATTTTATGGTCGACAGAAAACGTATGGAGCGCTATGATGAACTCAAACGGAAACGTTTCGGTTTCTGAACCAAATGAGAAAATAATACAAAACAAACACAATGATTATGATTCCAAGGAGGAGAAGATTATGCCACTGGTTACATCGAAGGAAATGCTGTTAAAGGCACAGAAGGGCGGATATGCAGTAGGAGCATTCAACGCAGAGAATATGGAGATGGTGAAGGCGATCATCCAGGCAGCTGAGGAGCTGAAAGCACCGGTTATGATCCAGACAACACCTTCTACTGTTAAATATGGTACGGTTGAGACTTACGCTGCGATCGTAGCAGCAGAGGCAGCCAAGCTTCCGTTCCGGTATGCCTTCATCTTGACCACGGCAGCAGCTTTGAACTTGCGATGCAGGCAATGCATGCAGGCTATACCTCTGTGATGATTGATGGTTCCAAGCTGGATTTTGAGGATAATATCAGAGAGACCAGGAGAGTTGCGGATGTGGCAGCAGCCCTGGATATCCCATGTGAGGCTGAGCTCGGTAAGGTCGGTGGTAAAGAGGATGATCTTGAGGCTGAGGCAGACACTAACACCGACCCGCAGGAGGCGAAGGAATTCGTGGAGCGTACAGGTGTTACTTCCCTGGCAGTTGCCATCGGAACCGCACATGGTTTCTATGTGGGAACACCGGTTCTTGACAAGGAACGCTTAAGCGAGATCCGTGAAGTTGTAGATATCCCCCTTGTTCTTCACGGGGCATCCGGACTCAGTGATGAGGATGTCAGCGACTGTGTAAAACGTGGTATCTGCAAGGTTAACTTTGCAACAGAGCTTCGTGCTGCATATTCCAAGGCAGTGAAGGAGACCTTTGCAGAGAATGAGAACACCATCGACCCGAAAGCCTACGGAAAGAAAGCGATCCAGGCAGTGAAGGAGCTGGTTGAGGCGCGTATGAAGGTTTGCGGCTGTGATGGAAAGGCAGAATGATCTTCTGTAAAAAAACAGAAACGGAGTGATCTGTATGGCAGCAACCATGAAAGATATTGCCAGGCGGACCGGACTTGGGCTCGCAACGATTTCTTCTTATTTTAACGGCGGAAACGTAAGAGAAAAAAACAGAATAAAGATCGAGGAGGCCATTCAGGAGCTGCATTATGAGGTCAATGAGGTGGCCAGAGGCTTAAGACCAATGCTACCAAGACCATCGGCGTGGTGATCCCGGAGCTTAACAATACCTTTTGCGCGGAGATCATCACAGGAATGGAGGATGTCTTAAGGAGTCACGGATATGCGACTATTGTCTGTGACTGCCGTACCGATAAGAGACTGGAGCGGGATGCAGTGGAGTTTTTAAGCCGGAAGCGTGTGGACGGGATCATCAGCATGCCGGTGGATGCGGAAGGCAATCATCTGAAAAAATTCCAGAAAACCGGAAAGCCCATCGTACTCATTGACCGCAGGATCCGGGAGCTTTCCTGTGACAGTGTTCTGGTAGACAACGAGAAGGCGGCTGAGGACGCAATGAGAGTTTTTTTCAGGCAGGACACCGTAAGATCGGGATCATTGGAGGACCGGAGGAAATTTCCACAGCACAGGAACGTCTCCAGGGGTACCGCAATGCATACGAAAAAGAAAATATACCGGTACGGGAATCTCTGATCTATCACGGCGATTATACCATTCAGGGCGGTGTGCAGGGAATTGAGAAGCTTGTTGCGGACAATCCGGATATGACGGCCGTGTTTGTTACCAACTATGAGATGACCATGGGGGCGGTGATCGGGATGAATGAGCTGGGTCTTAAGATCCCGGAACAGCTGTCTATGATCGGTTTTGACAATCTGCAGTTTGCCAGAGCATGCAATCCCAAGCTTACCATTGTGGCACAGCTACACAGGGGATTGCCGGAGAAGTGGCGGGAATCATGCTGAAACGGCTGGAAGGGGCTGCAAGTGAAGAAACAGAACCGATCACGGAGAAGCTTGGCGCAGAGATCATCATGGGAAAATCCGTCCGTGTGCTGGACGAGAAGGAGAAGCTATAATGAAACCATATTTATTAGGTATTGATATCGGCACCAGTGCCTGTAAGGTTGCGGTTTTTGAAAAATCGGGAACGGTTGTGGCTGCGGCCAACGGCGATTATCCGGTTTACTATCCGAAGGAGGGCTGGGCAGAACAGAATCCGGAAGAATGGTGGAGTGCTGTCTGTCAGGCGGTAAAGAAGGCCATCCAAAAAGCGGGGATAGCACCTGAGGAGATCGCAGGCATCGGTATTGACGGCCAGAGCTGGTCAGCCATTGCCATGGATAAGGACGGAAATGTACTGACAAACACTCCGATCTGGATGGATACCAGAGCACAGTCTATCTGTGACAGATTGAATGAAGAGATCGGGGCAGAGCAGATTTTTGAAGTATCCGGTAATTCCCTTCAGCCGTCCTACACAACTGCAAAGATCCTCTGGTATAAAGAAAATCTCCCGGAGGTGTACCAAAGGATCCACAAGATCCTGCAGTCTAACAGCTACATTGCATATAAGCTGACGGGTGTGATGAGCCAGGATGTTTCCCAGGCTATGGCCTGCATTGCTTTGACATGAGAAAGGCAGCCTGGGATGAGGATATGTGCAGAAAGCTTGGGATTCCCATGGAATTTCTTCCTGAGATCTGTGCCTGTGATCATGTTGTGGGAACAGTTACAGAGAAGGCGGCGAAGGAATCCGGCCTTGCTGTGGGAACACCGGTTGTTGCCGGTGGTCTGGATGCAGCATGCGGAACACTGGGGGCTGGAGTGATCCATCCGGGTGAGACACAGGAGCAGGGAGGACAGGCCGGCGGAATGAGCATCTGCATGGATGCGTACAAGGCAGATCCAGACTGATCCTTGGCTATCACGTGGTTCCGGGACAGTGGCTCCTTCAGGGAGGAACCACCGGAGGTGGTGGTGTCATGCGCTGGTTTGAACGTGAGTTTGCAGATTATGAGCGCTCTGTAGCAAGGGAAAAAGGCTCTTCTCTGAACCAGCTCAATGAGATCGCGGAAAGGGTCGCACCAGGCAGTGACGGAGTGGTATTTCTTCCATATATGTCCGGTGAGCGTTCCCCAATCTGGAATCCCAATGCGAAGGGCGTATTCTACGGACTGGATTTTGCCAAGACCAAGGGACATATGGTACGTGCCTGTATGGAAGGCGTAGCACTTTCGCTGAAACACAACCTTGAGGTGGCAAAGGAAGCAGGAGCAGATGTGGAAGTTCTCCGTGCAATGGGAGGCTCTGCAAATTCTCTTCTTTGGACACAGATCAAATCCGATATCACAGGAAAACCCATCGTAGTGCCGTCCTCTGATACGGCAACAACACTTGGTGCAGCGATTCTGGCAGGTGTTGGTGTTGGAATGTATCAGGATTATGATGAGGCCATCCGTCTTACGGTAAAGGAAACAAGAAGACATGAACCGAACCCGGAAAACCGGGACGTTTATGAGAAAACCTATAAAACCTATTTAAATCTCTATAAATCTCTTGAACCTATGATGAGAAATGAGGAGGAAAAGTGATCATGAAAGCAGCAGTAGTAGTAGCAAATGAGGATGTTCAATATCAGGATGTGGAAGAACCCCAGGTAACACCGGGCCATGTGAAGATCAAGGTAAGATATTCCGGGATCTGCGGATCTGATATCCCGCGTGTATTAAATCACGGCGTACATTTTTATCCCATCGTGCTTGGACATGAATTTTCCGGCGATGTGTGGAAGTGGGAGAAGGCGTTACCAAGGTGAAGGTCGGCGACCGTGTATCCGGTGCACCACTTCTTCCCTGTATGAAATGTGACGACTGTCAGAAGGGTAATTTCTCTCTCTGCAAGCATTACAGCTTCATCGGTTCCAGAGAGCAGGGAGCAAACGCAGATTATGTAGTGGTTCCTGAGCAGAATGCAGTACCATTCGCAGATAATGTTCCATATGAGCAGGGAGCCATGTTTGAGCCTGCAACCGTAGCCATCCACGGTGTATTCCAGAACGATTACCACGGTGGTGAGTATGTGGCAATCCTTGGCGGTGGTACAGTTGGTATGTTCACCATGCAGTGGACAAAGATCTTCGGCTCCAAGAAGGTAGTGGTCTTTGATATCAGCGATGAGAGACTTGCTCTTGCAAAGCGTCTTGGCGCAGATGCGATCATCAACACAAAGGAAGAGGGATATATGGAAAAAGCCATGGCCATTACAGGTGGAAAGGGCTACGGCTTCGTATTTGAGACAGCCGGACAGATTCCTACCATGCATATGGCATTTGAGCTTGCAGCAAACAAGGCACATGTATGCTTCATTGGTACTCCTCATGAAAACCTTACCTTTACACCGAAGGAGTGGGAGAACATGAACCGTAAGGAGTTCAAGCTTACCGGTTCCTGGATGTCCTACAGTGCACCATATCCGGGACGTGAGTGGGATCTGACTGCTCATTATTTTGCAACCGGCCAGCTGAAGTTTGACCCGGGCTTCATTTATAAGAAAATCCCGATGAGTCAGGCACAGGAGGCCTTCCAGCTGTTCAAGACACCGGGCCTTGTAAAAGGAAAGATCCTTCTTTCCAATGAGGAAGACTGATATGATCCTGACAGTAACCTTAAACGCTGCCATTGACAAGCGTTATGTAGTGGATGATTTTAAGGTGGGCGAAGTGAACCGGGTGCGTGAATGTACCTATGTTCCCGGCGGAAAGGGACTGAATGTTTCCAAGCCGGCGTCCATTTACGGTGCCGAAGTGGTTGCCACCGGCTTTGTAGGCGGCCACGCAGGCAATTATATAGAAGCTGCCCTGAAACCCTTTGGCATTAAGAGTGCTTTTTACCATGTAGATGCGGAGAGCCGCTCCTGTATCAACATCTGGGATGAGGTGAATCATGTACAGACCGAATTCCTGGAGCCGGGATTTACATTGACAGAGGCAGATTTTGGTGGCTTTGAGAAAAAATTTCGCCAGCTTGTAAAAGATGCTTCTGTTGTGGCGATGTCCGGCAGCGTGCCGAAGGGACTTGACGGAAGTGCTACCAGCGCCTCGTGAAGATTGTGAAAGACGCCGGAAAACCGGTGATCCTGGATACTAGCGGCAAGCTTCTGGAAGAGGGAATCAAGGCAGCACCGACACTGATCAAGCCTAACATTGATGAGATCCGTATGCTGACAGGCAAGCATTGTGACGATATCAACGATATCATTGAAGCCGCGAAAGCCATCCACGCCGGTGGTGTGGAGATCGTGGCGGTCTCGCTTGGAGCAGATGGTTCCCTGGCAGTCGGAAAGGAAGGGATTTTCCGTGCGGTGGTTCCGAAGATCGATGCGGTAAATACCGTAGCTGCGGAGATTCCATGATGCAGCTTTGCCCTTGGATTAAGTGAGGGACTTTCACTGGAAGAGACTCTGGGAAGAGCCAGTGCGATCTCAGCGGCGGCAGCCATGCGCGAGGAAACGGGCTTCTTTGTGATGGAGGATATGGAGGCCCTTCTTCCGAAGATCGAGATCAGGCGTTTATAAGATAAGCTTATAATAAGAAAATTTTTTATAAAAAAGGAGATGTAAAGATGGCAGAAGTTATTAATCCGGCAATTGTGCCGAAAGTAACACTTCCTTCCGGCGAGCAGGTTCCGTGTGTCGGAATGGGAACCTTCGGTTCCGACCGTGTATCCGCAGAGGATGTATCTGCAGCTGTTGCAGGCGCGATCCGCAGTGGCTACCGTATGTTTGACTGTGCCGCATGCTACGGAAACGAGCATGAGATCGGCCAGGTATTTAAGGAGCTTTTGACGAAGGTGTTGTAAAGCGTAAAGAACTATTTATCATGACAAAGGTATGGAACGACATGCACAGAAGAGTAGAGGAAGCCTGTGATAAGAGCATTCAGGATCTTCAGTGCGATTATGTGGATATGTATTTCATCCACTGGCCATTCCCGAACTACCATGCACCGGGATGTGATGTGGATTCCAGAAATCCGGATTCCAAACCCTTCAGTGTGGAGGAGTTTATGGATACATACCGCCAGTGTGAGGCGTTGGTAGAAAAAGGAAAGATCCGTTATATCGGTATTTCCAATATGACCATTCCGAAGCTTGAGGCAGTTCTTCCGCTTATGAAGATCAACCTGCAACCTGTGAGCTTGAGCTTCATGTATGCTTCCAGCAGCAGGAACTTTATGATTATCTGGTAGAGCATAACATCCAGCCGGTGGGCTATATGCCGATCGGTTCTCCGCGCAGACCGGAGAGAGATATCTGCCCGGAGGATGTTGCGGATCTGGAGGTTCCGGAGATGCAGGCAATCGCAAAGGCACATGGTGTTCATCCGGCTCTGATCGCTCTGAAGTGGGCACATCAGAGAGGAGAAATCTCCATTCCGTTCTCTGTGCACAACTATGCAAGCAACCTGAAATGTGTCACAGAGGATCCACTTACAGAGGAGGAAATGGCAACCATCGCAACTCTGGAAAAAGGCAACCGTCTTGTAAAAGGGCAGGTATTTCTGTGGCATGGTGCCAAGGACTGGCATGACCTCTGGGATGAGGATGGCGTTATCGTAAAATAATAAAAATATGCAGGAAAATCCCGTATCCCATATGTTGGATGCGGGATTTCTTTGTATTTAATTTGGACTAAGAACTCCGTTGTAAATTTTAACCAAACATGTTAACATATAAAAAGAATTAATAGTTATTGTTCACAGAAAGGACAGTAATCTTACCAATGAAAATGACAGAGACGGGGGAAGGATCTGTCAGGGGGATGTGCAATAAAAACAACAGAAACTGATCAGAGGGGGACAACAGAAATTATGTATCGTATTTTACTGGTAGATGATGAGATACTTGTTCGAGATGCGATCCGGGAGAATATTGACTGGAAAGCAATGGACTGTGAGCTGGTAGGAGACTGTGATAACGGGAAAGCAGCAGCGGAATTTGTACAGAACCATCCGGTGGATATCGTGCTTACAGATATCCTTATGCCATATATGGATGGTATGGAACTGAGCCGTTTTCTCCATGATAATTATCCGGACATCGTGATCGTGATCTTCAGCGGATTTGGAGAATTCGAGTATGCCAAGAAGGCAATCCAGTATGGTGTCAGTGAATATATGCTGAAGCCGGTGACAGCCATGGAACTCAGAAATGTTATCGGAAAAATGAAGGAGAAGGTGGACCAGCAAAGAAAAGAAAAAGAGAAGCTGGAACGTCTGACACAGACTTCCGAGAATTATCAGAAAAACGCCATTGTGATCCGTTCCAGAGCGCTGCAGGGCTTTGTGGATAATATCAAGACACGGCAGGAAAGTCTGGAAGAGCTTGCAGCACTGGGAATCGATCTTGAGGCAGCATGCTATCGTGTGGCTGTTTTTGATCTGGATCTGTATTCGGACGGCAGTCAGCTTACTGCGGAGAAACGCCAGGAGAGTGCACTGATGTCTTTTGTCCTTTTTAATATCAGTGATGAGATCATCAGCAAAGAAAAAGCAGGAGTGGCATATCAGGCCGGAAATAACAAGGTCGGTGCTCTTTTCATGGGAAACCGTACCAGAGAGTTTGAACACAAGATCATGGAGATCTGCAGGACGATCCAGGATAAGCTGAAGGAACTGATGTCGCTGGATATTTCTATCGGTGTGGGAAGCTGGGCCAGAACTCAGCAGGAGCTTCGTG
>ENA-OQAN01000937-OQAN01000937.1-human-gut-metagenome-genome-assembly--contig:-NODE-937-length-13861-cov-1.999927_pt1 | contig 13861 bp, 17 predicted proteins | sample MGYA00242735_ERZ504527 | MGnify/ENA primary metagenome ERZ504527 (study PRJEB26092, sample SAMD00036230) | human gut metagenome | host: Homo sapiens | study: EMG produced TPA metagenomics assembly of...
GGATCGGCGCCTGCCGCCTCGCCCAGGGCGGTCAGTTCGGCCAGGCCACGGGTTTCGATCATGGCGGCGGTATTTTCGCCGTAGCCGGCGCGCGGGCCATGCCCACGGCCAGCGCGACCACATTCTTCAGCGATCCACACATTTCCAAGCCGATCACGTCGCGGGTTACGAACGCACGGAAATAGTCGGTGGTGCAAGCGGCTGCGATCTTGCGCGCATTGTCGAGATTTTCGCAGGCGACCACGGTTGCGGCCGGCTCGCCGGTCGGCGATCTGCTTGCTCAGGTTCGGTCCGGAAATCGCGGCGAAGCGGTCGGCCGGCAGGTCGAGCGTTTCCCATAACGACTTCATCCATGCGCTTGCCGGTGGTGCGTTCGATGCCTTTCATCAGCGAGGCGACGAGTGCGGTTTCGGGAATCAGGTCCTTGAATTCGACGAGCGCGACGCGGGCGAACTGTGCGGCGATGGCCACGATCACAATGTCGGCGTTGGCTACGGCTTCGGCACGGTCGCCGGTGGCGGTCATGTTGCTTGGCAGCACTTTCACGCTGGGCAGGCGAACACCGTTGTGATGGTGGTCGCGAATGCCTTCCACAATCTCCGGTTCGATGGCCCACATAGTCACATTGTTGCCTGCATCGGCAAGCACCTGACCGAAAGCGGTTCCCCAAGCTCCTGCGCCCAGTACCGTCACGTTCGTCATATTTGCTCCTTGCATTACTCCGGGCATCATTCATAACCCGGAGTCTTGGCTCAAAAATTGCTTTTCCTATGCTACCGCCGGCTACGCACACCGCGATATATGCCGCAATACGCGCCATACGTATGCGCAATCGGCTGGCAGTATTTCGATTACCGCATTTCAGCAATCGCGTGTGCGGTCTTTTTCGATTCGGCCTTCTTCGATTCAGTCCTTCACTCGGCTCATCGTACGATAATCCCAATATCCATCGGGGGCTTGTTCGCCGCGGATTTCGGCCATGACTTCGGTCATACGCACGCGGATGCGTCGGGTAAGTTCGTTGGCGAGATCCTCCGGCACTTCCTCACCCCAGGAATCGCAATCGGCGAGCAGATCCGCATAATCAAGCGCCTCGTCGTAGCACATGACCACGTTTTTACGCGGCCACGGCCACCAATGGTTGATGCTTGCCGCGCCCCACGTTACCGCGCAATACAGCGGAATCTGGTAGCCGAGTCGGCGCGAAGCCTCAAGCGCGATCATGCCCACGCCGTTTTTCATGCTCATCGGCCATTTCTGCGGGTCGCGCGTTACCGTGCCTTCCGGCCATACGGTTAGGGGTCGGCCGGAGGTAAGGATTTCCACGGAGGTTTCCTCGATGGCTTTCGCCTTGCCCGAACGGCGTTGCACGGGCTGCATGCCTACCAGTTGGAACCATTTGCCGATCAGCGGCCACGAGGCCATTTCGGCTTTGGCCATGTAGCGCGGACGGCGGCTTGATGGAACATGGAGATCATGGGCACGAACACGTCAAACATGGTGACGTGCGTGGCCGCGGTGATGAACGGACCGGTTTCCGGCACGTGTTCGATGCCCCACGCCTTGAGTTTGGTGCGGTTGCGGAATACGATGTCGCATCCGGTGAGCAGACGATGGGTCGCTTTCGGATTCTGCGCCGCGATTTCGGCTTCATTGGCTTTGCGCGGCCCGCATGGAAAGTCGTGGGTTGGGTCAACGAGATGGTGACGCTGTGCGAGCTTTGCGACTTGTTCGTCGCTTAACGGTTTGACCGCGGAACGCGGCGAGGGTTTTCCTTTGGATGCCATGCGTTCCATTCTGCCACCACCCATTCCGCTTGGTTGGAACGATTGCGCTCATGCACGACGCACACACGAAATACAAAAACACGGAATATACGAAAAGGCGGAACTGGTGGATAGGCTGGAGGACGATTGACGACGAAGATGTTGCGACTATCCCTAGAATCCGTCTGGACATGCAGTAAACACAATAACGATGAGGGAAACCCTTATATCTTCGGCTGTTCACCTCGTTGCAAACGCCATTCGATATCGACAATCATAATGCCATTCCGAAAGAATCTCTGCCGAAAATCGGCATTATTTTCAAAAACAATAAAACTTTTTGCATCACTATTATGCGCCATAACCCCCTAAATTAAGTTCAATAATTTATACACTGAATTACTAAGTTTTTGAGAACGAGCAACGGCAATGTGTAAGCAAAAAGCCGGTGCCCACTGTTGTGAACACCGGCCTTACCAAGCCAATCAAGCTATATCAGCGATAAATCAAGCAACAAATCAGTCGAAATCTGCGCCGAGAGCTTCGAGCTTGCCACGGAAATCGGCATAACCGCGGTCAATCAGCGAAATGCCCTGCACATTGGACGGGCCCTTTGCCGCCAACGCGGCAATCAGATGGCTGAAGCCGCCACGCAGATCCGGCACGTCAATATCGCGGCCGGTCAGCGGGGTCGGTCCGAAAATAACCGCGGAATGCTTGTAATTGCGCTGCTGGAAACGGCATGGCAGCGATCCGAGGCATTCGCGATACAGCTGAATCGTGGCACCCATCTGCACCAGTGGCTTCGTGAAACCGAAACGATTCTCATACACCGTTTCGTGCACGATCGACAGGCCCTTCGCCTGCGTCAACGCCACCACCAGCGGCTGCTGCCAGTCGGTCATGAAGCCCGGATGCACGTCGGTTTCGATCGCGACCGGCTTCAAATCGCCGCCCGGATGCCAGAAACGAATGCCGTTATCGGTGATGTCGAACTCACCACCAATCTTGCGGAACACGTTCAGGAACGTCATCATTTCAGGCTGCGTAGCACCCTTGACGAAAATGTCGCCATGCGTGGCCAATGCCGCGGAAGCCCAGGAAGCGGCCTCGATGCGGTCGGTCAGCGAAGTGTGCGTGTAACCCTTCAGTTCCTTCACGCCCTCGATGCGGAACGTACGGTCCACATCCACGGAAATGATCGCGCCCATCTTCTGCAGCACGCACACCAAATCCATGATTTCAGGTTCGGTGGCAGCGCCGGAAAGCTCCGTCTTGCCCTCAGCAAGCACGGCGGCAAGCAACGTCTGCTCGGTAGCGCCCACCGACGGGTACGGCAGGTGAATCTTCGCGCCATGCAAACCGTTCGGAGCGGTGATATGAATGCCGTCCTTATGTTCCTTATCGACGTTGGCACCCAACTTGCGCAACGTTTCCAGGTGGAAATCAATCGGACGACCGCCGATATTGCATCCGCCGAGAGCCGGAATGAACGCCTCACCCAAACGGTGCAGCAGCGGGCCGGAGAACAGAATCGGAATACGCGACGAACCAGACAGCGTATCCACGTCGGCCACATCGGCAAGCTGCACATTCGTGGCGTCGATCGTGACCACGCCGTGATCGCCATCCACCGTAACGTCCACGCCATGCAGACGCAGCAAGTCGGAGACACATGCACGTCGCGAATCTCCGGAACATTCTTCAACACGGACGTACCCGGGGCGAGCAGCGCCGCCACCATGGCCTTGCTCACGAAGTTCTTCGCGCCACGCACCTTGATGGTGCCGTTCAGCGGCTTGCCACCTTCGACGTGCAGAATGTCGTTGTTGTTGTCAGACACGCTCAACCTCTTTCGCTTCCCTTATACGGTTCAAGCTTGAAACACACTAACCCTCAGTTTGCCATAAGGCATGTAGTGGGCTCGTGAAATGCCGCGTTCAGCGCAGTGTCTCCCAATTTCGTTCGACTTTCGGCCAAAATTCCCAGCCACTGGAACAATCCACCCGCCAAACCGCATCCCAGCGGGCAAAAACTTCCAGTCGGTGGAAGAATCCTCCCGATACAAGCCCCTCCACCGTCCAAAACCCTCCAGTCACTGGAAGAATCATCCACCAAACTGCATCTCAGCGGGCAAAACCCTCCAGTCACTGGAAGAATCAGGACGGACAGCTACCCCCGTGCTGCACTAATCCTTCCAGCGAATGGGAAAAAAGGACGGTGAAACGCAACAGAGCGCAAATCAGGCGCAATTGAACCTGTGACTACAGTGCGGCTTTAATGTCTTGCGCCAAACGGGCGTTCCACATGGCACCCGTAGCGCTCATCACCGCGTTTGCACCAGCCTCGCGGTACGCCTTGTAATCTTCCGGACGAATCACACCGCCCACGCCAACGATCGCAAAATCAAGACCCAGCTTCTCGCGAATCGCATTCAGGCGGCCAACCATATCGAGACCTGCACCACGAATCGCATTGCCACATACGCCCGAACGGTCACGCCCCGCGCCTGGCAATGCCTGATTGCCGTTCGCATCCACCAGCTTCGCGGAGATTGTGTTAATGGTGGAGAAACCCTGCACCGCGCCATGGCCGGCGGTTTCCTTCACCATAATTTCCAGATCGGCATCATTCGGAATGTATGCGAGCTTCACGATCAGCGGACGATCGCCGATTTCGTTCTTCACCGCTTCCGTAATCTCGCCGACCAAATGCGGATCGTGGCACAACAGACGATTATGTCCCTCATTCGGGCAGCTGGTGTTCATTTCCATCAGGCCAGCGCCAGTTTCGGCAACCAAATGCGCGGTGGTGACATGATCGGCGATATACGCTTCACGATCCATGCCCTCCACGCGGGAGCCTTGGAAGCTCGGCACCAGCAGCTGGCCGTCACCGGCTGCGGCGATTGCCTTCTGCATGTCCGGCTGCCATTCGTCGGGATCACGGGAGGGAACGCCGAAACTGTTGGAAATCGAAATCGGAAGCTCATAACGGGTATCGGCAAGCACACCCTCGTCAAGTTCGGCACTGCCCGGAACCAGCGAACCATCTGCATTCCGCGGATGCACGGCCAGCACGTTCGGGAACGCATTGCAGCCCCATGCGCGGGAACGAACCGTCTTGTATACCGCCAGATCGAAGCCCATACGGAAAGCGGCCGTGGTGAAACGCTCATTCAGCAGCGGACCAGCTGGAATACCGAACGGCAGATTCACACGAAAACCAAGGAATTCCTGCGCTTGAGCGGCCTGAATGGTCTGAACGCCCTGAACCTCACTGGAGGAATCGGACGCAACCTCAGCAACAACAGACGTGACCGATCCCGCAGAATCGGACGCATCAGCCCGCAACACTTCGGCAAACGCGCCGAACGGCCCTTGCAAATAGTTGTCTTCATACGTGCGATTGACATCATAAAACGGCGCAAAACCCTGGCTCATTTTTCTCTCCGAAAGCTACGAAAGCACGAAACAATAAGCCCACCATAGCGCGTCTCATATGCAAAACCCGCGCAAATCTCACATAATCAGCAATCCCAACGTCCCAATCCTTCCAGTCACTGGAAGAATCCGGACAATATGAGTCCCCTAATCGTCCCAAAACCTCCACCCAGTGGAGGAATCACCCCGCTACGGACCGTCTCAAAGTCCAAAAACATCCACCATACTGGAAGGAAATCCTCCCGCTCACGCATCACATAACATCCCAATCCTTCCAGTCACTGGAAGAATCCTCCCGCAAACAATCATCCCGACGTCCCAATTCTTCCACCCACTGGAAAAATCCTCCCGCAAACAGCCCGCGCAACAACGCAAGCGGGGTGTTCCTTCCACCCACTGGAGGAATCACCCCGCAAACAGCCCGCGCACCTAGCCAGCCGCCAACTCAGATGATGCCGCGATCGGCAAGCGGGCCCTGCCAATCCGGGTATTCGCCTTCGCGCGCGGACGCGATCAACTGCTCCGGCTCACGCTTCGCCGGCAGCGTCTTCGGCTTGAACGGGAACTTTTCGGCACGCATCTTCTCGTATGTCACAATATCGTCTTCATACTGCAACGTCAGATCGATATCGTCATAGCCGTTCATCAGGCGCCAACGGTATAGTCGTTCACTTCGAACGGCAGCGTCACGTCGCCGCACGTCACCGTGCGATCCTCCAGGCTCACCGTCATATCACGGCCCGGCTCCTCGTCAAGCAGCTTCCACAGCAACTCAACGGATTCCTGCGGCATAATCGCAGCCAGCACACCGTTCTTGGCGGTGTTGCCGTAGAAAATGTCGGCGAAACGAGATGAAATCACCACGCGGAAGCCGTAATCATGCAATGCCCACACGGCATGTTCACGAGAAGATCCGATACCGAAATCCGGTCCGGCAACGAGAATCTTGCCCCGCTTGTATTCCGGCTGGTTGAGCACGAATTCCGGATCGCGACGCCACGCATAGAACAGCGCGTCGTCGAAACCGGACTTCTGCACGCGCTTCAAGAACACGGCTGGAATAATCTGGTCAGTATCGACATTGGAACGGCGAAGCGGCACGGCCACGCCGGTAAGAGTAGTCAGTTTTTCCATTTCACTATTTCTTTCGATGTAACGATTCACAGAATGCCGGAAATCCAAGATTTCTCAGGTTTTCAAGCATTCTCAACGATTCACAGATCAGCCGGAGACGAGATGGTACCGCGGATGGCCGTTGCGGCGGCGACCGCCGGCGACGCCAGATGCGTACGCGACCCCTTGCCCTGTCGACCTTCGAAATTGCGGTTCGAAGTGGAGATGGAACGTTCGCGGGCCACCATCTTGTCGGGGTTCATGCCCAGGCACATGGAGCAGCCTGCGTTACGCCATTCGGCACCGAAGTCCTTGAAGATCTTGTCAAGTCCTTCCTTTTCCGCCTGCAAACGCACGCGAGAGGAGGCCGGCACCACGAGCACGCGGTGAATGTTTTCGGCCTTGTGATGCCCCTTCATAATGGAAGCGGCCACACGCAGATCCTCGAGACGTCCGTTGGTGCAGGAACCGATGAACACGGTATCCACGGCAATGTCTTTGATGCGCATGCCCGGCGTCAAGCCCATGTAGCAATGGCACGCTCGGCCGCGGTGCGCTCGGTTTCATCGTTGAACGAAGCCGGATCCGGCACCACGCCGGAAATCTTGATGCCCTGACCGGGTTGTGCCCCACGTCACATACGGCTCGAGATCTTCGGCCTTGATGGTCACTTCCTTGTCGAATACGGCGTCGTCATCGGTTTTCAGCGTCTTCCAGTATTCGATGGCCTTGTCCCACATTTCACCTTCCGGCGCGTGCGGGCGTCCCTTCAGATATTCGAACGTCACTTCGTCCGGCGCGATCATGCCGCGCGAGCGCCCGCTTCGATCGACATGTTGCAGATGGTCATGCGTGCGTCCATCGACAGTTTCTTGATGGCCTCACCACGATATTCAATGACGTGCCCTTGGCCGCCACCGGTGCCGATCTTCGCGATAATCGCAAGAATAATGTCTTTTGCGGTGACGCCCTTCGGCAGTTCACCTTCGATATTCACGGCCATGGTTTTGAACGGCTTCAGGCTCAGGGTCTGCGTTGCCATAACATGTTCGACTTCGGAGGTGCCGATGCCGATGGCCATGGCACCGAACGCGCCGTGCGTGGAGTGTGCGAGTCACCGCACACGATCGTCATGCCCGCTGCGTCAGGCCCAGCACCGGCGCGAACGCGTGCACCACGCCCTGATCGGCGTCTCCCAGCGGGCACAGACGTACGCCGAAATCCTTGCAGTTCTTTTCGAGCGTGCTTAGCTGCAGCGCGGAGATCTTATCCGGATTCGGGCGGTCGATGTCGCAGTCGGAGTGTTGTGATCTTCCGTTGCGATCAGCTGGTCAAGGTGACGCGGCTTGCGTCCGGCCAGTCGCAAGCCTTCGAATGCCTGCGGACTGGTAACTTCGTGCATGAGCATCAGATCAATGTACAGCAAGTCGGGAGCCCCATCACTACCCTTGCGTACCAAATGATCGGCCCAGACCTTCTCGGCCAATGTCGTTCCCATTGCGGGACCTCCTCGAATTTTTCCTCGCTTTTTCCTCGCGGTATTGCCAACCGCGTTGTTCGTGCTATAAGCCTATGGTGTTCGAGCCTGGTTCGAACGCGTTTATGCCGGTATATGAGATACTTGCATGCAACGCACACATCACATATGGGCCAAGTTCACTCCAGATCATGTCAAAATCGCCGCGATTGTGGCATACCTCCCCGTATGTACCTACAAAATCGTTGAAAATTCAGATTTTTTCCAGCTTTTTCCATAACTGAGTAAAGATTAAAATACCTGCTCTACCGCAGTCCGACATTGCGTACATTTTGCATTTCAATATGTGAGATGACATAATCCCTCTTATGACTTCTTCGAATACAAGCACCACCATGCCTGAATCGCAGTCGGATGAGACTGAGCTTCCAGCTGAGACCCACCACACGACGTCTTCTCAAAGCAATGAGATTCATTCCGGTGTGGGTGTGCTTGACAAGACCGTCAAAATCCTTGACGCGCTTGAATCCGGTCCGGCAACGCTCGGACAGCTGGTTTCCTCGACGGGCTTGGCCCGACCGACCGCGCATCGACTGGCGATTGCGTTGGAGCGTCACCGTTTTGTGTTGCGTGATCAGCATGGTCGTTTCGTGCTTGGCTCGCGTTTTGCGGAATTGGCCGCTGCTGCCGGCGAGGATCGTTTGCTGACCGCAGCCGCGCCGATTTTGCAGACGTTGCTGGATCGCACTGGCGAATCCGCGCAGATTTACCGCCGTCAGGGCGATATGCGCGTGTGCATCGCCGCCGTGGAGCGCGCTTCCGGTTTGCGTGATTCCATTCCGGTTGGTGCGATGCTGTCGATGGAGGCCGGTTCCGCGGCCCAGATTTTGCTGGCTTGGAGGATTCCGAACGCCTGCATCAGGGGTTGCGTCACGCCAAGTTCACCGCGGCCAAGCTTACCGCCGTGCGCAAGCGCGGTTGGGCCGAGTCGGTCAACGAGCGCGATGAGGCGTATGCTCGATTTCCGCGCCGATTCGCAATGCTTCCGGTCAGGTGATTGCCGCAATTTCGATTTCCGGCCCGGACGGTCGTATGGGGTCCAATCCCGGACGCGTTACGCCCCGCTGGTTATGGCTGCCGGCAAGTATTTGACCGACGCCTTGATTAAGGCTTCTTCCGGTCGCTGACGGGCAATATACAGCCTCTCAACCGTGTTCCGCGATGCATGCAGGACACGGTTTTGCTATTTCCTGCCTTCCGCAAGTTTTGCCATTTCCTTGCAGGAGTTGTCGTTTCGCTCTTTTCAGCTACTTCTTACGCAGCCAAGTCAACAGTTTGCTCCACCATGTCGGCCGATGCAGCAGATCCACGCCTTCGGATTCGGGCTTCGATTCACTGGTCATGCCGTACGCGTACGCCTTGCCCGCGCTCGGTTTGCCCACCAATTCGCCGTATTAAGCGCTGCGTACGCGGCTCGTACGGATGGCGGATGTCGAACTCGATCAGCCGCGCGGCCCGCTTCTGCGGCACCGGACCATACGATCCGAAACCGCTGGTGGGCGACGCGATCATCATCAGACCGCCAACCTTGCCTGGCGAAGCGCCGTCTGCGCATCAGCCGAGGCCATTTCTCGCGAAACCGGCACTGTTCCAACGAATGCGTTGCGGTGATCATGCCCCGCGGAAATCGCAAAATAGTCATGCTGTTCCAATATCGCGAATTCACCGCTGTCGGCATCCGGGCAGCTGACACCCTCCCCCAGATAACTGCCGGGAAGCGTTTTTTCCTCATCCAAAACGTAATGTTTTCCAGCGAAATTGCGGTAGCCTTCAATCGCACGCGCCGCATTCGCCGCGGCCGGCTTAAGCAGTTGGTAATACTGTTGCACCGGAAAATGCTGGAATACCATGCACGGGACCGCCGGTTCCTGCGATCGCCCAATTTCCTGCGATTGCGCACGCATCGCTTTCGGCACTTCGGCAAGAAATCGCAACGCCTCCGCGGACGGGCTTCCGTACCCGCCGGAACGTGCGTAATCGCCTGAATCCAGCAATACCAGGCCCAGCACGGACGTCGTATGGTCCACGTCGGCAACCGGCAATGCGAAGGTGCCCGGCTCGCAAGCGAATACGCGCTGATTCGGCAAATACGATTCCGCCCGGAGTTGCACGAAACCTGCATCTTCCGCAGAATCCATGCTTCCCACAGAATTTGCAGAATTTGCGCCCCCGAGGCCACTCTCGCCTCCCGTAGGCTCAGGGTTCACGCATCCGGGAAATTCCCTGCAAATGCTTTCGATTTCCGCATTGCTGAGCCCGCATTGAAAATCGTGGTTGCCGAATGTCACCGCCCACGGAATGCCGCGATCGGCAAGCGGACGCACGAGCTGTTCGACAGTGGCGCGCACGGATGCGCAGGTGCGTTCCAGCGCAGCTTCGAACCGTTCTGACGCTTCGGAAGACTTGGATGAAGCGGTTTTGGAGGAAATCCCCGCGGCAGCGCTCCAACGACGTTTGCGCGTGGTTTGCGCGTATGCGGGATCATATCCTGCGATCTGATTGCCGGTGAAGATGACGATATCCGGCCTTGTGGCATCCAGTGACGCTTCGATGAGTTTGACGGTGTCTTTGCTGACTTTCGGCCCGTCTTGAATGTCGGCAAGCTGCAGAACGCGGAATTTGCCGGATTGGTGGAATTGCAATCGTCCCAGTCGCGCGGATACGGAAAGCGGGCGATCGTCACCTTCTTCCGCCGGTTGGATGCGCGGTCGCGTGGCGGCGGCTTTTGCTGCGTTCTGCAATTCAGTCATGCTTCCTAGGGTAGTGCAATTTTCTTGGACTATGTTGTACTGGCAGACATGCTTGCGAAAAACAAAAAACCCTCGCATCTGCGAGGGTCATTGGCTGGGATGCCTGGACTCGAACCAAGAATGGCTGAACCAGAATCAGCTGTGTTGCCAATTACACCACATCCCAATTTGGCAGGCGTGGCAACTTCGAAAAGTTGTCCGTCGTACCCCCGACCGGATTTGAACCGGTGTTGGCGCGTGAGAGGGCGTAGTCCTAGACCGCTAGACGACGGGGGCTTGAGTTATTGCTGTGATTCTCAGCTGAGCCGCGAACCGCAACGAGTGATAAATATACGCGAATCCGTAGGAGTGCGCAAGTCACGGCGTGTCGCGCCATTTTCCGCCATTCTTAAACAGCATCCCAGAACAACAAACCCGCTGGAACGGAACATTCCAGCGGGTCGACAGTCATGCGATCGGCAAAATCACACCATCAGCGCATCACAGGTGCTCGCGCAAGCCCTGCAAGCGTGCGACGGTGATCTCCTTGCCAACGATCTCCATGGATTCGAACAGCGGCGGAGACACGCGACGGCCGCTCATGGCCACACGCACCGGACCGAACGCCAGACGCGGCTTGTAACCGCCATCTTCGATCAGCGACTTGTTCAGTGTCTCATGCAGGAAGTCGGTCTTCCAATCATCTTCAGCAACGTCGGAAAGCGCCGCAATGGCGGCGTCGAGCACTGCCGGAGCGGAATCCTTCAACTGCTTCTTGGCGTCATCATCAGGCTCGATGTAGCTCGGTGGAGAGCAGCGAGCCCACCATGCCGGCGACCTCGCCCAGCAGGCGCACGCGCGGCTGCACGAGCTCCACGGAAGCGGACAGCACCTCACGCTCGCGATCGGTCAGCGCATCCCAGGAATCGGCGGAGACCACGCCATCGCGGTTCAGGTACGGCACGGCACGGTTCAGGAAGTCCTGCGGCTCAAGCATACGGATGTGCTCGGCGTTGATGGAAATGGCCTTGTCGAGGTCGAAACGGGCCGGATTGGCCTTGACGTCACGCACGTCGAACTTTTCGATCATTTCTTCCATGGAGAACACGTCGCGGTCGGCGGCGATGGACCAACCCAGCAGCGCCAGGTAGTTCAGCAGGCCTTCGCGAATGAAACCGTTGTCGCGATGCAGGAACAGATTGGATTCCGGGTCACGCTTGGAAAGCTTCTTGTTGCCCTGGCCCATCACGTACGGCATGTGCCGAACAGCGGCATTTCCTTGGCCACGCCCAGTTCGATCAGGTAACGGTAGAGCACGATCTGACGCGGGGTGGAGCTCAGCAGGTCCTCGCCGCGCAGCACCACGTTGATGTTCATCATGGCGTCGTCGACCGGGTTGGTCAACGTGTACAGCGGATCGCCGTTCGGGCGCACGATCACGTAATCCGGCACGGAACCAGCCTTGAACTCGATGCGGCCACGGATCAGATCGTCGAACGCGACATCCTCATCGGGCATGCGGATACGCAGGGCGGGCTTGCGCCTTCGGCACGGAAGGCGGCCTTCTGCTCTTCGGTGAGATCACGGTCGTAGCGTCGTAACCGAAAGCCTTCGGGCGGCCGGCGGCCACGTTGCGGGCTTCGATTTCTTCCGGAGTGGAGAAGGATTCGTATGCATAGCCGGCTTCAAGCAGCTTGGCTGCGACATCCTTGTAGATGTCGCCACGCTCGGACTGGCGGTACGGGCCGTCGGGGCCACCCACGTTGATGCCCTCGTCCCAGTCGATGCCCAGCCAATTCAGGGCTTCGATGATCTGGTTGTAGCTTTCCTCGGAGTCGCGCTGGGCGTCCGTATCTTCAATACGGAACACGAACGTGCCTTGGTATGGCGGGCCTCAGCCAGTTGAACAGTGCGGTGCGGACCATGCCGACGTGCGGAATGCCGGTCGGGGACGGGCAGAAACGCACGCGAACATGCTCAGGAAGTTCTGGTTTGGTGTTTTCAGCTTCAGTCATAAGCTCCATTGTGCCCCGCAAACCGGACGTGCCATCCAGTCCCACGCACCAACTCGCTTTTCGCGGTCATGAACATCCTGCAGCTAATTGACCCGATGATCGCAGCCACCAATCCTTACAACACCATGCTGGGCATGAGCCGCGCCATCGACGGACTTCCCCAACGCGTCAGAAGATGCCCCAAGTCAAAGGGGATTTTTGCGGGGTCCGTCGGGATTGTCCCACACTGCAATATTTTTCGGTATTTTTGGCGATGCAAGAGTACTGTGTTAATCGACTTCACTTTTTTGATGTCGATTCACTTTCCGAAAGGGTAATCTAATGACGGACCCCAACCAATATAATCCGCAGAACCCGCAGCAGGCCCAGCAATATGGCGGTTACGGCTCCTACGGTCAGAATGATTACGGCCAGCAGGCACCGCAATACGGCGCACCCGACTACGGCCAGCAGGCACCCCAGTATGGCGCGCCTCAATACAGCGCACCGCAATACGGCAATGCGGCCGGATACAACCAGCAGCAGCCGCAATACGGCGCACCGCAACCTCAGCCACAGGGATCCGGCAGCTTCTTCGCACTGACCGCTCCGCTCGACCAGCCGGCCTACAACTGCACCATCGGCGAGGCGTTCATCCGCTTCTGGAAAAAGTACGCCACGTTCAAGGGCCGCGCCTCCCGCGGCGAATTCTGGTGGTGGGTTCTGTGCACATTCATCATCCAGATCGCGTTTGCCGTCATCTTCGCGGTGTTGGGCGCCATCATCGACAGCAATACAGCCAATGGAATGCGAAGCTTCGTCAACACCATTTGGGCACTGGCAACGATTGTTCCATCCTTGCGCTTTCCGTTCGCCGCCTGCACGACACCAACAAGGCCGGCACCACGCTGGTCATCCTCTACGCGATTGACTTCATCGGTGGCGTTCTGCTGAGCGTCGGCCTCGTCATGACGGGACTTGGCGCCATTTCCGTAATCGGTGGCGGATCGAGCTCGACTGGCGCAGCGGCATACTCCTGTTGATCATCGGTTTCATCGCATGCCTGGCCACGTCGATCGTGCTCATTGTGCTCATGGCCAAGAAGACCGATCCAGCCGGCGCACGCTTCGACGATCCGGCAGCCGGCAACGGCTACGCCCCAGCCCCGGGCATGCCACCGACCGCAACCGCACAATACGCCCCGAACGGCACTCCGGCACCTGCAATGCCTGCGCCGACTCCGGCAATGCCCACCGCAGACCCGTATGGCGCTCCGACC
>ENA-OQAN01000941-OQAN01000941.1-human-gut-metagenome-genome-assembly--contig:-NODE-941-length-13826-cov-1.868969_pt1 | contig 13826 bp, 19 predicted proteins | sample MGYA00242735_ERZ504527 | MGnify/ENA primary metagenome ERZ504527 (study PRJEB26092, sample SAMD00036230) | human gut metagenome | host: Homo sapiens | study: EMG produced TPA metagenomics assembly of...
GTCACAATGAGAATGGGATATCCGGCAAGGCCAGGAAGTAAAAATTGAAGAACAGGTTCAGACCTCGGGAAGAATAAGTTTCAGTTCTTTACTGTAACTTCTTCCGATTGGAATCCGGATTCCTCCATACAACGTAATCTCCTTGCTGGTATGGCTGGCTATCCGGTGAACCGGAACCAGAAAAGACTTGTGTACCCGGGTGAATTTCCCTTCCGGCAGAAGTTCCTGTATATTTTTCATGCTGGTCTGCGACATGATGCATTGCCGTTCCGGCAAATAAATCCGGACATAATTATCCATCGATTCGATGTAAAGGATATCCTTCAGCTTGACATTGGTACTTTTATATCCGACCTTCAGAGTTATGCTTTCTTCCGTAAAAACGGGACTGGCGGACAAATTGCTGCAAGGCATGGAGTTCGAAAGCTTTCTGAACCGCTTTCTCAAACCTGCCATATGAAAAAGGTTTATGCAGAAAATCCACAGCATTCAAGTCAAAACCATCAAGGGCATATTCCGCATAGGCCGTTGTAAAGATCAACAGCGTACCTTGCGGAAGGTCACGGGCCAGCTCCACTCCGTTCACATCTCCCATTTCAATATCCAGAAAAAGCAGATCCGGCTTCATCTTCCTGACACGATCCATACCGGATATCGGATTGTTGAATGTGGTCAGCTCTATATTCCATAGCGTTGGCAGAAGCTGGAAAGGATCTCCAGCGCCATAGGTTCATCATCAATGGCAATACATTTCATGTTCTATCACTTTAAGTCAAGGCTGAGGGTAACGACATATTCCTCTCCCTCTACCCCTGTCATTAAGGTATACCGGCCAGGATAAAGCAGATCAAGTCGTTTCCTGCAATTCTCAATACCTATTCCTTTAGATGAATTTGAACGGTGATGGTTTAATAAAGGGTTGCGTGTAGAAAACAATAATTCTCCCTTTTCCATACGAATATCCACGAATGCTTCTCCTGCATGCTGAGAAGACACCCCATGCTTGAACACATTTTCAACGAAAGTAATCAGGATCATCGGAACAATTCCCATCTGGTCTGTTTCATCATGATGGTACGAGAAGTGTATCTGGAAATCCCGCGGTATCCGATATTTCTGGAGTCCGATATACTGACGGATATAATCCACTTCCGTGCATACCGGTATCTTGTCTTTCGTATTGTTGGCATACATATATTTCATTAAACCGATGAACTGGGTAAAGGCATCTTCACCTGAGCCGAACCAGTCAACACCATGGCATAAAGTGTATTCAGACTGTTAAACAGGAAATGGGGATTGATCTGTGCCTTATAGAGTGCCAGTTCTGCCTTTTTCCTTTCAAACTCCACTGCCTGACGCTCCATGATCTGATGATACAATTGGGTCAACAGACCGACTGCCATACTGAACGTCATGACCACAATATACAGGAACCATACTGCCTGCTGCTGAAGCTTGATCTTGGGAACCGGCTGACGGAAACGGGAAGAATGCATCCGGTGAAATGGTATTTCCATCTGATAACGGGTAATGAAATAAGTTCCAGCCAAAGTGAGCAGAATCAGAACCAGGCAACCAGGAAGCGCCGGTTTCCGATGAAGAGCAAAGGCATGGTCAGTCGCCTGTTCAGTATATACACAATATAGAGCCACGATACCAGCAAATAAACAAAAAGAGAATCATTCACCAGCCAGCGTTCTATAGGAAGCAAAGTGATCATAGCCGGCAGTAATACCAGACAGAACACCAGATCAATGTAAAAGGGAAGTTTCTTGATTTGCCACATAACTTTTTCGTTTTCTGCAAAAATACTAGTTTTCTTCAGCCTGCAAAAATAACCAGAATGTCATTTACCATCAGATCTGTGTCGTTTACCCCTACTTTTCATACAGCCCGAATTTTGTTAAAAAGAGTATGTTAATTTTGCTCGCAGAACAAATAAAAAACACAGATTATGGCAAAAATTATTCTCATACTGGTTAGTTGGGTACTTCCACTGACCTGATGGCACAAAGCCTTTCGGGAACAGTAACAGACAAAAGTACAAAAGAAAGTCTGATTTCGGCGACAGTGCAACTGATTTCTTCTGAAGGAAAATCCAGTTACACATCGACAGATCTGAATGGATTTTTCCAGTTTAAAAAGCTTCAGCCTGGAACTTATACGCTCCAGATAACATATGTAGGCTACAAAGCTTATAAAGAGAAACTGGATCTTTCCACAAAACAGCAAAGACAGGTAAAAATAGAAATGAGCGAAGATGCCCGGTTACTGGGAGAAGTATCCGTACAGGGTCGTGCAACCCGTGCCGAACAGAAAGGTGACAGTCTGATGTACAATGCAGAAGCTTTCCAGGTGATGATGGGAAGTTCAGCAGAGGACTTGCTGGCCAAAATGCCGGGTATCGTAGTGGAAGGCGGTACGATTCAGGCACAGGGAGAACAAGTACAGAAAGTCCTGGTGGACGGAAAGGAATTCTTTGATGGTGATGTAAATCTGGCCATCAAAAACCTGCCGTCGGATGTTATTGCCAGCATTGAAATTTTTGACAAGAAAAGTGAACAGGCCGAATTCACCGGATTTGATGACGGAGAAGAAGTCAAAACAATTAACATCGTAACGAAAAGTGGCTTCCGTCAAGGCACTTTCGGTGAAGTATCCGGAGGATATGGAACCGATGACCGCTACAAGGTCAACGGAAATATAAACTTCTTCAACGATGACCGGCGTATTTCTATATTAGGAATGTCCAACAACGTCAACCAGCAAAACTTCTCCCAGGAAGACCTGGCAGGAGTCATGTCTGCCGGAAACAGCGGCAAAGGACGTGGCGGACGTGGAGGTGGAAAAGCCGGAAACCCGGGTGGAAACAATGCTTCTAATTTTATGGTAGGAAGCCTGGGAGGTGTAACTTCTGCCAATGGACTCGGATTAAATTACGTTGATCAATGGGGAAAGAAACTGAAAGTGACCGGCAGTTATTTCTTCAACCAGTCGGACAACCTGACTCAGCAACAGACCGACAGAGAGTATTTTGAATCCGTTTTACCCGGAATGACTTATAACGAATATCAGGAAAATTCCATGAAAAACTGGAATCATCGTTTCAATATGAAACTGGATTATCAGATGACTGAACGAACTTCCCTGCAGTTCCGCCCTACACTGAGTTTTCAGAACAATGACACTTACGGACTGTTGCAAGGACAGAATCTGGTGAACGGAATAACAGACAATGAAACTGAAACCTCTTCTTTCGGAAAAAACAATGCTTACAATGTGGGAGCCGATCTGATGCTTCGGCACCGCTTTCTGAAAGAAGGACGTACGCTGTCGCTGATGCTGAGCGGAAAGATGAGCAACACGGATGGAGATACCTATACAGATTACCTGAATACACTCTATGGTTTAGAAATTTCTCCTGCAACAGAAAGCTACAGCCAATGGAAACAGACTTTAAACCAACAATATAGTCTGCGTTCCAATCTGAACTACACAGAGAAGCTGACCGACAATCTGCAACTGCAACTTGGATATAAAATGAGTTACACAGATTCAGAGAACGACAAAAAAACATATAATCACTCTGCTGTGACCGATCTTTATGACCAGTTGGATGAAAGCCTTTCCAATGAGTATCAGTCGGGATATCTGACTCAGGCAGGAAATGTAGGACTCCGTTATCGCGCCGGCAAACTGAGTGCCATGCTGGGAGTCGATGCCCAGTGGGCGAACCTGAAAGGAGACTTGGTTTATCCTCAACCTGATGAATTGTCGCACAAATATTTCTCCCTTCTTCCTTCGTTCACATTGCGTTATTCAGTGGATCGGAACAACTCTTTCCAGCTCCGTTATCGCAGCAAGTCATCTTCTCCTTCTGTCACCAACCTGCAGAATGTCATAGATAATTCCAATCCGTTGTTCCTTTCAACCGGTAATCCCAACCTTGACCAGCAAGTGTCGCACACAGCCAATCTGCGCTACTTACGCACAACAAAGTCCGGACAAACTTTCATTGCCATGGTAGGAGCTACCATCCAGCAAGATTACGTGGCCGACAGCACTTTTGTTGCCAAAGAAGACATTGCCTTGTCACCTACAGTTACTCTGAATAAAGGTTCTCAGTTTACCCGCCCGGTGAATCTGGACGGTTACTACAGTCTGCAATCCATGCTGACTTACGGTTTTCCGGTAGACTTTATCCGGAGCAACATCAACCTCAGCCTGTCAGCCAACTATGCAAACGTTCCTACCATCTTCGATGGAATAGAAAGCCGTACACGTGAACTGAACCTGATCCCGAAAATCATTATCGGAAGTAATATCAGTAAGAATCTTGATTTCACAGCTTCTTATTCTGCCGGAATCAACAAAATGTTCAGTTCGCTGGACAATACTGCCGGGAGTGATTATGTAACGCATACAACAGCAGCCAAACTGGGCTGGACTTTCTTTTGGGGACTTACTTTCAGAAGTACATTCAATTACATTGGTTATACCGGACTGGATACCGGAACCGAGGATTATTTCCTGTGGAACCTGTCGCTCGGAAAGAAGTTCCTGAAGAATAATGCCGCTGAAATCAGAATAGAAGCCTTCGACGTACTGAAACAAAATCAGGCCTTTACACATCGCACAGGCAGCAACTATTATGATACGTAAGCAGCAATGTGTTACAGCCTTATGCATGATCAGTTTTGTATATACAATCAGATAACCTTTAAAAACAATTTGAACATGAAAAAAAATTATTTTTTTAGCCCTTATGGGTATGCTGACTTTACAAAGTGTAAAAGCTCAACGCAAAGAAGGAAAAACCCGTACTCCAGAACAAATGGTGGAAAAACTTGACAAGAAACTTAATCTGACTGACGAACAGGAAAAGCAGATCACAACGCTTTATTCCGATTTTTTCAAGCAGGATTTATCACGCGAAGAACGCAAAAGTGCCATGCAGGAACTGGAAAAGAAAATAACATCCCTGCTTACAGATGAGCAGAAAGAAGCATTTGAACAAATGAAGAAAGAACGTCCACAACGTCAGAAACAATAAAGACAAACTATCAGTCAGGGAAAATAAACCTTAAAACATTTGCACTCTCTGTTAAGCTATTTGCTCTTTTCAAAGACAAATGGCTTACTTATTTTTATTCTCTGAAAGACATCCGACATTCTGAAAATACATAACTTTGTGAACAGAATACTCTTCATTGTTCCAAAAACCAAAACCAATCCGTTCAAATATCATGACAGATACCACAAACCTTTATGCAGAGAATAATCTTTTGTTAGGTGCCATGCCGGCGATCTGATAGCTCTTATTATGAGTTTCGCCCGACAAAAGACTTAAACTTTCCTTTGTTTCATCCTGAATCACGCTTCACGGATGATACCGTCATGACCATGGCCACAGCACAATGGATATTGACTCAAGACAATCTCCCATCCCTCATGCAGGAATATGGCAACCGGTATCCCGATGCCGGCTATGGAAGAGGCTTTCAGAAATGGCTGACAAGCAAGAATCCCCGCCCCTACAACAGCTTCGGGAATGGTTCAGCCATGCGTATCAGTCCTGTCGGATGGGCTTTCCCGTCTTTGGAAGAAACGCTACGGGCAGCCAGCGAAAATGCCAGTGTCTCCCATAATCATCCCGAAGGCATCAAAGGGGCACAGGCCACTGCCGCCTGCATCTTTCTGGCGCGTACCGGACATTCCAAAGAACAAATTAAGAAGTATATAGAAGAGACTTTCCACTATGACCTTCATCAAAGTTGCGGAACAATCAGAAAATACTACACTTTTGACGTCACTTGTCAGGGAAGTGTTCCTCCTTCCATCACCGCTTTTCTGGAAAGCAATGACTATGAACATGCAGTCCGCCTGGCCGTCTCTCTCGGTGGAGATGCTGATACCATGGGAGCCATTACAGGAAGTATAGCAGAAGCTTATTATCAAAAAATACCAGACTGCATCAGACAGGAAGTCATGCGCAGACTTCCTTCCGAGTTCATTGAACTGATCAGGAAATTCAGTCACCAATATTTTATTCCTTCGTTCTAAGAACAGAAAGCTCAGACCACCGTCTTGGATAAACTGACGGGCAGTTCTCTTCCGCATTTACCCGGAGATGAACTGCCCGTTATTTCAAATTCTTATTTATCAATCTTCACCAGCAAAGTCTTGCAGTCCAGCTTGCCTTTGGTATCATAAGCCTCAGACTTAACCAGACCAACACCTTTGGCATACCATTCTGTTACACGCAAAAGTCTTGCTCTTCAAAACAATCTTGGTACGCATCAGATAAGAAATCTTGATACAGTCAAACTTACCGGCACGGGTATGTACCTGCTCCTCTCCCATATAGTGCCCCAGAAATATTCACTTCATTCTTCAGCATATTCAGGATCAGCTGGTAAGAACGGTCAGGAATTGTTTCACCTCCCTGAGCAGAATCCTTGATCGTAAAAGAATTGTCACCTTTGAATTTGCGGTCATCCAGCATCTTCATACGTGCCACTTCATCATATTTGTCGGGGTCTGAATCAGAAGCGATATAAGGACCATACATCAAATCTTCCGTACAAACCGTATTCTTGCCGTCATAACTCCAGTTGAATAAAGTATAAGACGTATTGTTTTTGGCCTTGGTGGTAACAATCTTGGCATAATAACTAGCCTTCACGGTATTTCCCTCCTGCAATATGTTCTTTACCGTCATCGTCTCGTCGGAAACACTCTGTCCCACTTCATCATAATTTACATAATGCAATTCCGTACCTTCCGTCGTACAGAAATACTGTGCATTCGCAACGTGGCAGGCCAACAGAGCTGCCACAAAAAGCATTGCTTTCTTCATCATATTACATTCCTTATTTTATGCATAAGCCCCACTTTGATACCTCGACGGGCACCCTTCGGCCCTATGCCGGTTATACTTTTGTTTTACAGGGTGCAAACTTACAAATTTCTTTTTATTAAACTGAAGTTTTCAGCATCTGTTTATCGATCTTTTCTTCCAATTATGATGCCTTCATTCTTTTTTCTGGCTATCTTTGCAAAGAAGTAACAAGAATTTGAAATCACACAGATATGGTCTATTATCATCATTATTCGGAGGAAACAACTCCAGCAAAGATCAACAAGCCAAACAGGAAAAGAAAAACTTTGAAATCCTGAAATACGACGGCATTCGTGCCCGAAACATCGGACAACTGGCCTATGCCATCAAATGTTTTGAAGAAGCAACCGCCATCCAGGAAGAAACGGAAACACTTAGTTTGCTGGTCACTTCCTATACACAGGCTAACCGGCTGGACGATGCACGCCACACGCTGGAACGCATGATAGCACTCGACGGACAACAGGCTGACACATGGATTTCACTGGCCGGTGTCTGCTATATGCAGGAAGATTATAAAACCATGGAAGAAGCCTGCCGGAAAGCCATCGAACTGGACAGCCAGAAACCGCTGGCCTATTATTTCGCAGCCAAAGCTGCCATCGGTCTGCACAATGATTTTATGGCTATTGCCATGCTTACCAAAGCCATCCTTCTGAAAGAAGACTATACGGAGGCTTACCAGCTGAGAGCAGAAACTCTGTGAACATGAGACAGGTCAAGGAAGCCGGTGAGGACATACAGGTCCTGCTTCGGATGAATCCCAATGACGAACAGGCCTTGTTGCTTGATGCAGAAATACAGGCTGCTACCGGCAATACGGATCAAGCTATCGGACAGCTTCAACAAATTCTGTCGCTCAATCCTTTCCAGGAAAAAGCCTATTTCCTGCTCGGAGAACTTTATCTCTCCCTGAAAGAGACAGAAAAGGCCATCGCCGTGTATGACGAAGCCATTGATATCAATCCCAACTTTGCCCAGGCCTATCAGGAACGGGGACGAATCAAGTTGTTGAACGGAGATAAGGAAGGTTCCGTAGCCGACATGAAGAAAGCGCTGGAACTCGCTCCCGAAACTGAGGAAAAGATCAATGGTCAATACAACAACTTCACAGACAAATAACTTTCTTTTTCAATAAATTGCCATGAACAGCCCGAAAGAACAATACTGGAAATACTCCCTGATCGCCATTATCCTGGTTCTCGGACTCATCCTTTTTCTGAAACTTACTCCTTTCATGGGAGGTCTGCTCGGTGCATGTACCATTTATATCATGCTCCGCAAACAGATGTTTTATCTCACACACAAAAGACATTTCGGGAAAGGTATCTCTGCCGTATTGCTCTTGCTGGAAACAATTCTCTGTTTTCTGGTTCCACTCTCACTGGTGCATGGCTGCTCATTCACAAGCTGCAGACTGTCAATGTAGACACCCAGGCCTTTATTCATACCATTACCCAACTGACCGACTGGGTACGGACTCAGACCAGCTATGATCTGTTCGACCAGAAAAACATCTCTTCAGTAGCTTCCATCCTGCCTTCCATCGGACAATTTCTTATGGGAGGAATCAGCAGCTTTACGGTCAATATCGGTGTACTGATCATCGTACTTTACTTCATGCTTATCGGAGGGAAACGCATGGAACAGTATATCTATGAAATCCTGCCGTTCAATGAAGAAAACAAGAAAGAAGTGCTTACCGAGATACATCTGCTGGTGCGTTCCAACGCCATAGGTATTCCTTTGCTGGCTGTTATTCAAGGCATGATTGCATCATTGGGATATTATCTGTTTGATGCCCCCAGTGTTTTGCTGTTCGGATTCCTGACCTGCTTTGCAACCATTATCCGATCGTGGGAACCGCACTGGTATGGATTCCGCTGGCTGCCTACATGGCTATCTCAGGCGACTGGCCTCATGCCCTGGGACTGGTGCTCTATTGCGGACTGATTGTAACCAACATCGATAATCTGATCCGCTTCATCCTGCAAAAGAAACTGGCCGATACCCACCCGCTGATCACCATCTTCGGAGTATTTATCGGCCTGCCTCTATTCGGATTTATGGGTATTATTTTCGGTCCCCTGCTGCTGTCCGTCTTTCTGGTCTGTGTCAATATTTTCAAGAACCAGTATCTGCGCTGAAATCGTTACGGCTACATCCTTGCAACAGCCTCTTCCAGCTGTTTCATCGCGCGCTCCAGCGTCACTCGCGGACATGCTACATTCATGCGCATGAAACCTTTGCCTTCTTTACCAAACATCTCTCCGTCATTGAGAGCCAGCCCGGCCTCTTCGGCAAAAAGATGATTCAGTTCCTGCTGCGACAGGTTCAGTTCCCGACAGTCCAGCCAGACCAGATAAGAAGCCATCGGACGCATGGCATGAATACGCGGAATACGGTTTTTCAGGTAATTGTCTACATAATCAATATTGCCCTGAATGTATTCCAGACATTGCTCCAGCCATTCAGCCCCGTATGTATAGGCCGCTTCCACGGCAGGCCAGGCAAAGACATGTCCCGCATTCAGCTCGCCGGCTTCCAGCCAGGCATTGAAACGGGAGCGTATATCCTTATTATATATAATGGAATGAGAGGCTGCTACACCGGGCATATTGAACGTTTTTGCTGGGAGCCATAAAAGTCACTGAATTGTTCCTTGCCTTCTCTGAAACCATAGCAAACGGCAGATGACGGGCAGGAGGCAAAGTGAGATCCGCATGAATCTCGTCGGAAAAGACCAGTATATTATCTTCCGCACAAATTTCAGCAACCGCTTCAAGTTCTTCACGGGCCCATACCACTCCTCCTGGATTATGAGGATTACAAAGGATCAGTACGCGCACTCCCTTCTTTTCACGGCGAAGCTGATCCAGGTTCATCCGGTAATGCCCGTCTTCCAGAATCAGCGGACATTCCACTAACTGACGGTTATTCCGCTTCACCAGCCATGCGAACGGATGATAAACCGGAGCATAATCATTATCTTATCGCCCGGAGAAGTAAAACAGTTGATGGCCATACCGAGCCCTGCCACAATACCGGAACATCATTCAAATGCTCTTTCGACACATTCATGTCATACCGGGTCTTCAGCCAGTTGATGACAGCCTGGTAATAACCGTCCGGTTTTTCCGTATATCCCAAAATGGGATGTTCACAACGTTTTCTGACAGCTTCCAGTATAAAAGGAGGAGTTGCAAAGTCCATATCAGCCACCCACAGCGGAATCAGATCGGTTCTTCCCCATATTTCCTGCATGCCGTCAAGCTTCACCGCATGGGTTCCCCTGCGGTCGATCACTTCATCAAAGCTATACTTAATCATATCCTTATCTCGTTAAACAATTAAACAAGTATATCTAAAAAAATTACATATATCATTTCGCATCAACCTATCCCAATGCAATTATTCTTTTATTGCCAATAATCTTTGAAAGAGTTTTATGCAATATTCGCAAAAATCTCCCATATCTGCAACTAAACCGTTGATAACTTGGCTTACCCAACTCTCAAGTCGACAAAAGTAACTATCATATATATAAAAAATACAAATCATAATTTTATCCATATTCTCTAATTAATATTCTATTTTCTAATTTATCCATCACTTGTAAATTTGCAAAAAATTTAACAATAAAATAAATAGTACAATGAAGAATTTATTTATCACATGGCTATTCTGTCTTCTTTGGGTTTCTTGCACAAGTTCCGTGACCCATTTAGATCTCTCCGGGCAATGGACCGTTCGTCTGGACAGTAGTGATACAGGCATAAAATCTCCTGGAGCGGAAAGCTTTATGACACTTACATCAGTCTTCCCGGAACAACGGATGAAGCCTGCCTGGGAACTAAAAACACACTGCAACCGGCTTTACAAAAGCCCCAATTACTTCACCTCACACGTAAATACAGCTATATAGGTCCGGCATGGTATTCACGTGAAATCCAGATACCGGCCGAATGGAAAGGAAAAGACTGCATTCTCCATCTGGAACGTGTATTATGGGATACCCAGGTATGGGTAGACGGAAAGAAAGTGGAAGGTCACGAAGAAAGTCTGACAACGCCACATGAATATGACCTGACATCTTACCTTCATCCCGGAAAAACACAGATATTAACCATCAGAGTGGACAACCGCAAACGATATGATATATCCGCAGGAAATTTAGCGCATGCTTATACGAATGACACTCAAGTGATGTGGAACGGCATTTTAGGCGACATGTATATCGTGGCTGAAGACAAGGCCCGAATAGAGAACCTACAACTTTATCCGGATGCAGCTTCACACACCGTAAAAGCAATCATTACCCTTCAGAACTCCTCTGAAGAGACGAAACAGATCAACCTGAATCTTCAGATAAAGGGAAAAGATGATGGCAAACACTATGCCTCAGCCGAAAAACAGACACAAGCAGCCAAAGGATCTTCCATCATTGAACTGACCTGTAAACTCGGCGAAAACGCCCCATTATGGATGAATTCAACCCTACCTCTATCAGGCTTCCTTGGAACTGGAGTCCGATCAATCGACTTCTGTCACGACGGAGACTTTTGGCTTACGGAACATTCAACATACAGACAACCAGCTCACACTGAATGGAAAGCCGATATTTCTTCGAGGAACATTAGAGTGCTGCATATTTCCACTTACAGGAACACCGCCCACTGATGAGAAATCATGGGAAGCCCTTTATACTTCTGCCCGCGAATATGGTATGAACCACCTTCGCTTTCATTCCTGGTGTCCGCCGGAAGCAGCCTTTCATGCGGCCGACAAAATGGGATTCTACGTACAGGTAGAACTGCCTGTATGGAGTGTGACATTAGGAAAAGATTCCGCTACGGTGGAATTTCTGCGCAATGAAGCCAAACGCATCAGCAAAGAGTACGGCAACCATCCTTCATTCTGTTTCTGGAGTATCGGTAATGAACTGCAATATGACTTCACCATATTGTCTGACATGCTGCACGAAATGAAACAGGCTGATAACCGCCATCTGTATACGACCACTTCATTTACCTTTGAAAAAGGACATGGCGACCGGTCTGAAAAGGAAGACGACTTTTTCGTGACTCAATGGACTCAAAAAGGATGGGTACGGGGACAAGGTGTTTTCAATCAGGAACCGCCTTCCTTCGATAAAGACTTCCGTGCTTCTTTGGAAGAGATCAACCTTCCTTTAGTCACCCATGAAGTGGGACAATACTCTGTTTATCCGGATCTTACGGAGATTCCCAAATATACAGGTACACTCATGCCCTTGAACTTTCTGGCCATCAAAGAGGACCTAGAAAAGAAAAACTTAATCAACAAGGCTCCCCAATACCTGCAAGCTTCCGGCAAACTGGCAGCCATCTTATATAAAGAAGAAATAGAACGTGCCTTAAAGACACCGGGCATCAGCGGATTCCAACTTCTCGACTTGCATGACTTCCCCGGACAAGGAACCGCTCTGGTCGGACTGCTGAATGCGTTCTGGGAAAGCAAAGGAATCATGACCGGCCAGGAATTCCGTGAATTCTGCTCACCGGTAGTTCCATTGCTCCGGTTTCCTAAAGCCACATATACCAATAACGAAAAGTTTGAGGCACAGATAGAACTTTGCAATTATGGGAAAGAAGAATTAAAAGACAAAGTACTGTTCTGGGAGATCACAGCAAACGGGCGTTACTGGAAAAAGGACAAACCCCCGCCCGGTCTTTCACCTTCGGACACAATGAAAATCTGGGAAAAATTTCATTTCCCTTACAGCAGATACGGAAAGCTTCGAAACTGGAAGTTCGCCTATCTCTTGACCGGACAGAATACAGCAATCACTGGAATGTATGGGTCTATCCGGAAAATCCGGAGATTCAATGGGGAGAAGTAAAATACACCCGCAACTACGAAGAAGCTCTGGCCTGGTTGGACGAAGGAAAGAAAGTCCTGTTTAATCCCGACTGGCGCACGATAAAAGGTATAGAAGGCAAATTTGTACCTGTATTCTGGAGCCCGGTACATTTTCCCAATCAGGCAGGAAGTATGGGAATCCTCTGCGATCCGGCTCATCCGGCACTGGCAGACTTCCCGACAGACATGCACTCCGACTGGCAATGGTGGGATCTGAATATCAATTCTACAACCTTAGTTGCCGACAGTTTGCAAGGCGGGAAAGCAATTGTTGAAATGGTAGATAATTTTGTCCGTAACCGCCGTCTGGCCTCCCTGTATGAAGGACAGATAAAGAAAGGGAAATTAATACTGGCCACATTTGACCTGCAGAACGATCTTACAAGCGCCCGGTCGCCCGTCAGATGCTTTCGTCCATATTAAATTATATGAACAGTAGCTCTTTCAGTCCGGATCCGTTAAGTGGGTTTGAGACCCTGAAAAACGTGTTTGAAGCTGCCGTCAATCAGAAACAGTCTGCAAAGAGTATTTACTGACAAACCGCCTGATTCGGGTGATAAAAGAATCCACCGGCAAGGAAAGACATAAAAAAATCAAGAAAAAATTTTCATGAAAGGCTTGTTTTTTCAAGAAAAGTATTACTTTTGCATCCGTAATGATAACAAAATAACAAATTTATATATGAAAAATTTTGCGACATACTTCTTCTTTTTTCTTTTATTACTTTTACTTTTAGCAATGAAGTGAAGCGGGAGTTCGTATATGTATATAAACGATAAAACAAACCAGAAATCATGATATAACGAATCCCGCTTCGATGAGAATGCGGGATTTTTTTTTTAGATAAACAAACAGAATGAAAAGAATTGCAATACAAGGAGTACCGGGCTCATACCACGACATAGCAGCCCACAAATTATTTCAAGAACGAGGAGATCGAACTGATTTGCTGCAATACCTTCGAAGAAGTGTTTCAGACACTGAAGAAAGACAGCAGCGTAATCGGACCTGGTTGCTATTG
>ENA-OQAN01000942-OQAN01000942.1-human-gut-metagenome-genome-assembly--contig:-NODE-942-length-13819-cov-3.870289_pt1 | contig 13819 bp, 20 predicted proteins | sample MGYA00242735_ERZ504527 | MGnify/ENA primary metagenome ERZ504527 (study PRJEB26092, sample SAMD00036230) | human gut metagenome | host: Homo sapiens | study: EMG produced TPA metagenomics assembly of...
GGATGTATGATTAAAGAAGATGGATTACCGGTAGGACTTGGGTTTGGATTAGCGATGAATGAGAAAGCGTTAGGACAGTTTCCATGATGACGGAAGACGAAAAGAGGCAGGTCATTGATGCGGCGAGAGGTGCACAGACAAAGGAGCAGATGGCGCAGATCGTAAAAGATATTGCGGATATGGAATTTTTTTAGAATTGGAGATTATGATGGGAAATAACATGGATTTAAACTATGAGATGTTCTGCTACCAGTGTGAGCAGACGGCAAACGGAAAGGGATGCACCAAACTCGGTGTCTGCGGAAAGACGCCGGAGATCGCTAATCTGCAGGATCTTTTGATCTTTCAGGTAAAGGGGATCAGCTGCTACGGGAAAGTGCTGATGGAAAACGGTGCACATATGGATAAGACAGTGGTCAGTTTTATTGAAAACGTGCTGTTTACAACATTAACGAACGTGAATTTTGATGTGGATGCACATTTAGAACTGCTACGGGAATCACAGCGGATCAAAGAGCAGGTCAGGGAGATGGCGGGAAGGAGCAGCAATCCGACGGCACATGCTGCCTACGATCTGCCGGAGAGCAAGAGCGATATGCTGCGCGATGCACCGCTTGCGGGAATCATGTACGACAATACATTAGATCCGGATATCCGTTCCCTGCGCCAGACGATCATTTATGGATTAAAAGGCATCAGCGCGTACGGACATCAGGCAAGAGAACTTGGTTATTACAGTGACGAAGTGGATGATTTTTATCTTTTGGGGCTTGAGGCGACAACAGATGACAGTCTGACGGTGGAGGAGCTGATCCGCATGACGATGCGCACCGGTGAGATGGCGCTTGCGGTTATGAAAAAACTTGATGAGGCAAATACGACGATCTATGGAAATCCATATCCGCACAAGGTGGATGTGACAATCAAAAAAGGGCCGTTTATCATCGTTTCCGGGCACGACTTAAAAGACCTTGAGATGCTGCTGGAGCAGACAAAGGATATGGGCATCAATATTTACACCCACGGTGAGATGTTGCCGTGCCACGGTTATGAGGGTTTAAAAAAATATCCGCATCTGATAGGAAATTTTGGCGGTGCATGGCAGGAGCAGCAGAAGCAGTTTGACAACCTTCCGGGCTGTATCCTGATGACGACAAACTGTCTGATGCGCCCGCGGGAAAGTTACAAAGACCGTATTTACAGCACGAACGTGGTCGGCTGGGAAGGTGTGAAGCATATCGGAAAAAATGAAAAAGGGGAAAAAGATTTCAGTGAGATTATAAAGCAGGCATTGGAGCTTGGCGGATTTAGGGAAGATCAGGAGAAGAAAGAGATTTTAGTCGGCTTTGGGCATGCCGCAGCTTTAAGTCAGGCAGATAAGATCGTGGAGGCGGTAAAAGGCGGACAGATCCGGCACTTTTTCCTGATCGGCGGCTGTGACGGAGCCAGACCGGGAAGAAATTATTACACGGAATTTGCTCAGATGGTGCCGAAAGACTGTGTGATCTTAACACTCGCCTGTGGAAAATACCGGTTTAATAAGTTAGACTTTGGGGAGGTGGCAGGACTGCCAAGACTTTTAGATGTCGGACAGTGCAATGATGTATATTCGGCGGTCAGGATCGCCACAGCGCTTGCGGATGCGTTTGAAACTGATGTCAACGGACTTCCGCTTTCCATGATCGTTTCGTGGTATGAACAGAAAGCGGTGGCAGATCTCTTGGCACTTTTAAGTCTCGGTGTCCACAATATCTATCTTGGACCGACACTGCCTGCATTTTTAAGTCCGAATGTATTACAGTATCTGACCGATACGTTTCATTTGAGACAGATCAGTAATGCTGAGGATGATATTAAGACCTGTCTCAAACAAGATATTGCGTAAAATAAAAGATGATCTGCATGATGAATGAATAGAATGTCCGCGGAAATTTTGGTGTCTGTGTAAAGAAATCACGACTCGAAAAATCCAAGCTGCTCTAACGCATAAGCAATACCATCCTCGCTTGCGCGTTTTGTTACAAAAGATACCTGATCAAACAGGGAAGCCGGGGAAGCATTTCCCATGGCGACGCTGTTTGGTACATAAGAGAGCATCGGAAGATCGTTGTTGCTGTCGCCGATCGCATAGGCGGCGTCAAGATCCAGATGATAATAGTCAAGCACATACTGGATGCCGGTCGCTTTGCTGTAACCGATTGGAACAAATTCGCGGAAGGTACCGCCGCGGTCGATGCAGGTAAAATAAGGATCGCTGACTTTCCGGAATTCTTCTAACTGGTCAGGAGTCTGATACCAGACCACAAATTTATCGCAGAAAAAATTCGGATTTTCCAAATTCTCCGGCATATCATAGCCGCGGTTTAAAAATGCTTTATACTGGTGTATGGCATCCGGGTGTGTGAGGGATCTGCTTTTATCAAAGGCAACTTCTTTTCTGGATTCGAAAAGAATATCCACATTGGTTTTGCGTGCCGCCTCTAACAGCTGCATGGTAATGCTGTGTGTCTGTGCAACGTGCAGTGCCTCTGTGCCGGAACAGAAAATATTTGTGCCGCATCCGCAGACATATCCGTCAAAACCGATCCGTCTGAAACGTGGTTCCACGTTCTGAAAGCAGCGGCCGGTATTAATAAACATCAGATGACCAAAGGTGCGCGCATGTCTAATGGCATTTATGGCACTCTTCGGCAGGGAACCGTCGATCTCCGAGGTTAAGGTTCCGTCAATATCAAAAAAAGCAATTTTTTTCATAGGCTGATCTCCGTAAAATAATGATGATAAATATTTTTAACCGAAAGAATTGTACGGTATTTTTTTCGAATTGTCAAAATGAAATGGGAAATGGTATAATGATCAGGAAAATACTGTGAAAACAGCGTGGGAATGGAGGATTACCATGAAATATCATACGATAAATGAACTGGATCATTTTTGTTTTAAGGAGGCATACATTGCGCAGATCTGCGCGGTAAACGGGATGTTTGAAATCGTATTTGATAATGTGACGATTCTGCCGGAGAATTCCTGCAACCGCGATATCCGGGAGATGCGTGCAAATGAACTGGTTTTAAAGATCAGTGAACCGAAAATTGAAGCACTGGTGGAGGAAGGCTATAAAGTCTATGATGCGAACGGCAATTTAAAACAGAAAAATGAGGATATTACGATCGCACCGGAGGCGTATGCAGACAAATTCAAGGAATTAGAGGGCTGTGAAGTGTATTCCATTGAGCAGGAAAACGGAAATTATGTTATTTCCATCGATACGGAGGATCATACCTTTTTGCTTCGCATCAGCGGTTCCGGGGATACACAAGAGTGGGATCGTTTCCTGAACAAATAACCGGAGATAAAAGGAGCATACGAATGAAAATATTAGTGACAGGCTTTGAACCGTTTGGCGGAGCAGTGATCAATCCTGCCTACGAGGCAGTCAAACTTCTCCATGATGTGATAGCGGGGGCAGAAGTGATCAAAATTGAAATCCCGACCGTGTTTGGAAAGGATGAGGAAGTGGTCAGGGCTGCAGTGGAGAAACATCATCCGGATGCAGTTTTATGTGTCGGACAGGCTGGTGGAAGATCCGGGATCACAGTGGAAAAGGTCGCAATCAATCTGATGGAAGCGCGTATCCCGGACAATGAGGGAAAGCAGCGCTCGATACACCAATCCGGGAAGACGGAGAGAATGCATATTTTGCGTCGCTTCCAGTCAAGAGCATGGTACAGTATATGAAAGAGGCAAAGATCCCGGCGCGCGTTTCCTATACAGCCGGAACTTTTGTCTGCAACGATATCATGTACCGTGTCCTCTACATGATCGATAAGGAATATCCACATATGAGGGGCGGATTTGTCCATGTCCCATACTTACCGGAGCAGACGCTTGATCTGCCGGAGGGAACACCGAGCATGCCGGCGGAGATGATCGCAAAGGCATTAGCGTGCGGCATCCGGGCGATCGTTGAGAACGAGGCAGATGTGAAGACGATCAGTGGGGAGACGCACTGACCTGGTGCACATGACAACGTGAGTGTGTGACAACCGGCAATTATAAAAAAGAATATCATGAAAAACGAAAAATGCCGGAGTGGTGCAAAAAGATGTGTGCCACTCCGGTTTTTTATATGACACACTTATTTAACGCTTTCTTCACATAACCATCACATTGCAATCAGCTGTTCTTTAGGTTGCAATGTTATTTTTGTATTGTCAAAACGGAGCGCATGAGTATGGAAAGTGAGGAAGGCAATGAGAAAACCAGGAAAAAGAATGGCAAGTGTGATCGCCAGCATCGCAGCAGTCTGTGTGATGACCGGCGGAATCGGATATCAGGCTGCAGTATCCGGAGCACAGACGGACAGTACGGAAAATAGTGTAAAAGCTCAGAATACAGACCAGCAGGAGAGTACAGACGGCTCTTTTTCGGAAGAAGGTACCACGCAGATCGGCACGGTCAGCCAGATGCCGGAATTTACGGTAAATGCAGTCACAATGACCGTGGAAGAAGTCTATGCTTCATCCGGGGATACCGTGAGCAAAGGGGATGCCCTGTTTAAACTGACGGATGAGAGCATGGAAGCGGCAAAATCAGATTACGAAGATGCCATCAGTGATGCCGAGAATACATTAAAAACAGCCGAGGCGAATCTTGCAAGCGGAAAACTTTCTGCGGAGAGCACAAAGCAGGACGCCGATCTGACAGCTCAGACCGCAGCGGACAGTTATCAGGCACAGGTAGATGCGCTAGATGCCGCAGTGGAAGAAAAAAAAAGAAGCCTATGATGAGGCGGTAGAGCAGATTTCGGAATATCAGACGAAGATCGATAACAATGATTACTATGTGGAGTGTGCGATTGATGAAAAAAGGATGCAGTTGATGCAGCGACAACAGCATTAGCGCAGGCACAGGATACGCTGACACAGGCACAAAATTCGGATAATAGTGCAAGTCAGGCGGTATCGACGGATTTAACTTATATCAAGGCGCAGATCGAGGCGGGAGCGGATTCGGATACATTACTTTCTGTTGTACAGCAGGCAATGGATGATTATACGACGAGGGAGCAGCAGTCGGATACGCTGACACAGGCACAGCAGTCTGCAGATGCTGCACAGAGTACACTCGAACAGGCACAGAAGGAATTTGACTCCGCGGTCGAAACTTACAATAAAAATGTGGAAGAAACCAACACTAAAATTACGGAACTGACGGATAGTCTGGATGATTTAAAATCTGACTATGAACAGGCAGAGCGTGATGCGACAATGCAGAAAGCAGAACTGCAAAATGAATATGACACTGCAGTGGTGGAAGGAAAATATGCGGGAAGTACCTATGAATCGACCGTCTCGGAACTGGAGAGTGCAGTGGAGTCCGCGCAGGATACACTTGATACATTAAAAGAGGAACAGACAGCACTTCTTGCATTAGAAAATGGTGTTGTTACGGCGGATGAAGATGGAACGATCGCGGCAGTGCCTTATGAGGCAGAAGATACGCTGCAGTCAGGTACTGCGTTTGCGCTGTATTGTGATACACAGACGATCATGATTTCCGTGGAAGTGCCACAGGAGAATATCGCACAGGTTGGTGTCGGCGATGAGGTATCTGTCATGATAGCAGGAAACCGGGATGGAGCAGTGACAGGAACTGTCTCATCGATCGCATCTTCGGCAACGACCGGAGGCAGTGTTTCGAATGTTACTTATGCAGTGATCATTTCAATTGATAATTCGGATGGAAGACTTGGTTCTGGTTCTTCCGCAACCGTTACATTTCAGGGAGAGCAGGAGGAAAAAACAGAATGAAAAAAGAAAAAAAGTGACAGTAGTTCTTTCATTGGGCGCAGCAGCACTTCTTTTGATCGGAGGGATCAGCGTATATGCACATCAGACTTCGGACAGCGGCGAATCAGAAACGGTTTATAAAGAAACGACAGCAGAATATGGAACGCTTACCGTCGGGATTACAGAGAGTGGAAGTGTGACAATCGGAAGCATTTCACAGGATATGGATGAAGATATCAGTACGTCTTCAAATTCTGGCAGCAGCCAGACAAGTGGAACCCAGACAACAGGAACATCCACCAATAATTCATCGGTGGTACTGGAGGTAGAGGAAGTGTATGTTTCAGTCGGACAGCAGGTAAAAGCGGGCGATGCACTGTTAAAGCTGACAGATGAGAGCATTGAAAAATACAGGAAAAAATTAAAGGAAGCTGTGACGGAGGCTTCGGCAGATTATAACTCTGCAGCACTCAGTTCGGCAAAAGAAAAGGTAAGTGCGAACTATTCTTATAACTTAAGTGTGGCGGAGGGAAGTGTTGCACAGGAAGAATATGAGGCAACCATCAGTGAACTGCAGGATGCGGTAGATGAAGCCAGGAGGCAGTGGATGAGTCACAGGCACTTCTTACCTATTATCAGGAAATGATCGACAGTGGAATGGATTTAAGTGAGTCACTTGCAGATGAGCAGGAAAATTATGACAAACTGTACAATAAATTAAAAGCGGCAAAGAGTGCATACACCACAAAATCCGTGGAGGCAGAGAAAAAATACAAAGAGGCAATGTTATCCTACGAAAATGCAGACAGCCAGTATTCCGCAGATGTGACAGGCGTGGATGTATCAGTGAATACGGCACAGGACACGTTGACAGATGCCAAAGAGGCTTTATCTGAATTTGAGATATTTGTCGGAGATGGCACGATCTATTCGGATTATGATGGCACGATCATGTCGGTCGGATACGAGGCAGGAGATGATCTGTCTGCAGGCACGAGCATTGTGACATTTGCGGACACAGATGCAGTGACGATGACGGTATCCGTTTCCGAGGAGGATATCTCTGAGATCGTAATCGGGGACGAGGTCATGATCGAGCTCAACGCTTATGAGGACCAGACATTTTCCGGTGAAGTTGAAAGTATTGATACTTCCGTATCGAGCGGTTCTTCCACAGTCTCTTATAATGTGACGGTAAAAATAAATGGTGACGTGGACGGTATTTACACGGATATGACCGGAAATGTGACATTCATTGAAAAACAGGTGGCAGACGTTGTCTATGTTTCTAATAAAGCGATCATCAACGAGGGAACGGCATCTTATGTGAAAGTCAAAGACAGTGATGGAACCATTGAGAAAAAAGAAGTGACTACCGGATTTTCCGATGGCGTCAATGTGGAGATCACAGAGGGACTTTCCGAGGGAGAGACGGTTCTGATAGAAAGTCAGGTGACGGGCGAATGAAACCATCGGAATTATTAAGACTTGTCTGGATCAATATTACCCAGAATAAATTTAAAACGATCATGACGTCGATCGGTATTATTGTCGGCGCGGCTACGATCGTGATGGTGATCGCCATCGGAAAAGGCGGTCAGGAGGATGTGGCAGACCAGTTTAAAAACTTAAATGCAGGTGCAATCGACATTTCCTATGACGGTGGTGATAAAAACCGTGGTGGAAATCAAAGTTCCGATGACTCCTCAGACTCAGGAATGATGATGATGCCTTCCGGCAGCGGTGCACCATCCGGCAGCAGTTCATCGGGAGGGTCAGGGGCTTCCGGTGGACCTTCGGGAGGATTTACGGGCGGTGGCGACTCTTCCGGCGGTGGACCGTCGGGTGGCCCCGGAGGTGGAAATGGTGGTGACGGAGGCGGCATGCCGGGTGACATGGGTGGCTTCTTTGGCGGCGGCAGTGATATGGAAGACCGCATGAACCAGGAAAATATCACGTTAGATGAAGATGACGTGGACGATATTGAAACTTTTGTCTCCGGGATCTCAGCGGCAACGATCTCCTATACGACAAGGTCTGCCGTGGATGGCGGTGATCTCGATGAGGCACAGACCTACTCGATCGCCGGAGTCAAGGACAACTATGCAGCTATCAGTAATCTCAGTCTTGCAGTCGGAGATTTTATCACAGAATCCGATGATGAGAATAAAGAAAAAGTCTGCGTGCTAGGCGCTTCTATTGCGGAAGAGATCTTTGGAAGTGCAATCGATGCATATGGCAGTGTGATCTATATCGATGACCGATCTTATGTGGTAAACGGGGTGCTTTCCTCTATGGGTACGGTGGCATCCGGTATCAGTCCGGATGATTCCATTTTCATTCCGTATGCGACCGGGGTGAAATATTTAGTGGGAACGAATGTAAGTCCGACTATCACCGTGATCGCGGAGGACGTAAGCAATGTGTCCGGTGTCACGGAGGAGATCACGGAAGTGCTTGCAACTTCCTATCCGAATGCAGAATTTACCTTTGAGGATGCGGGAAGCAAGATGGAAGCTGCATCGGCGTCCAATGAGATATTGACGATGCTTCTGATGGCTATGGCAACCATTGTATTTGTGGTCGGTGGTATCGGCATCATGAACGTATTGTTTGTATCTGTCAAAGAGCGCACCAATGAGATCGGTATTTTAAAGGCAATCGGCTGCTCCCAGAGGAATATTTTGTTTGAATTTTTAGCGGAGGCGGCTGCAATCAGTCTGATCGGCGGCGTGCTTGGCATTGTGGCAAGCCTGCTCGTCACTCCGGTGGCACAGTATCTTGGTGTGCGTGTTGAACTGACACCGGCAGCATTCCTGATTGCACTGCTGTTTGCACTCATCACGGGAACACTGTTTGGATTCTATCCGGCGTATAAGGCGTCGAAACTGGTGCCGGTGGAGGCGCTGGGGGCAGAGTAAAAGAGGGAAAGGTTTAAGGCGGTTGATGAAGAAGAAAGTAACGATTGTGGTTGTAATTGTATTAGTGATTGTACTTATTGCGGTATGTGTGATGTGGCGGATAGGTGGAGTTGAGACGGAAAGTGCGCTGGGAGATCATCAGAAGTATGTCTTATGCGTATGTTTCGTCGATTGAGGGGAATGAAGTTACTTATATGGAAGTGGATGAGTCGGTGGCGAAGGCGGCGGAAGAACGGGCGAAGGAGAAGGCAAAGGCGGAAGATGGTGCCGGTTCGGACAGTACAGAGCAGTCCGGTCAGATGCAGATGCCGCCCGACATGGACAGCACCGAGATGCCGCAGGGCGCACCGGGCGGCATGTCCGATATGTCAGGCGAGACAGTCACAACCATGATCCTGTCGGCGTAACCGTACATACAACATCAGACACTACGACCACTTTTTCACGCCTTCCTCAGGTGATCTGCTAAAAATATTGGTAGAAACAGACAGTGACGGCAACGAAGTGATCGAAGAAATCTGGATGTTACAGTAACGTAACGGCAGCATGGCTGATTGTAAAACTCATCAAAAACTGAAAATAATTGTGAAACCAGTGCCAGTTTCACAATATCACAAAAGTAAAGCTGAGTTTTACAATCAGTCACGCGAGCCATACACACAGAAAGGAGCATACATGGACGCAGCACAAATCCTAAAACCATTTGCAAATGAACATATACCGGCAGACACAAAAGAAACTGCCACAGCAGAACACACATCCGAGATCATCACCATGCAAAACGTCAACAAATCCTACAAGATGGGATCTGGTTCCCTGCATGTATTAAAAGACATTTCCCTGACCGTCGAACAGGGAGAATACCTTGCCATCTTAGGGCCATCCGGTTCCGGCAAAAGTACCCTGATGAATATCATCGGCTGCATGGATGTCTTAGACGAGGGAACCTATAACCTTGACGGTGTGGAGATCGAAAAGGCAAAGGAAAAAGAACTGACTAATATCCGCAACCAGAAGATCGGATTCATTTTCCAGAAATATCATCTGATTCCGACCTACAATGTACTTCAGAATATCGTCATGCCGCTTTTGATGCGTGGAATGACCTTGAAGGATGCAAGAGATGCCAGCATGGATACCATTGCAATGTTAGGGCTTGCAGAGCGTATCGACCACAAACCGAATGAGCTTTCCGGCGGTCAGCAGCAGCGTGTTGCAATCGCGCGTGCCTTGGTCGGACAGCCGACGATCCTCTTGGCAGATGAGCGACCGGAGCCTTAGACCGTAACAGCGGAAAAGAAGTGCTGAAACTATTTCAGTGTCTGAGTGATATGGGAAATACGATCGTCATGATCACGCATGATTTAAGCGTTGCCGAACATGCGAAGAGAGTGGTACGTATCGTGGATGGGGAACTCTATGAAAATTAGAGGTGGTTTTCATCTGTCCTGTGTGGTATGTTAATATAAAAGGCATTTGGTTTACAATAAAAACAAGGAGAGCCGCACATGACAAACGAAGAGATCTGCGTATGGCTAAAGGCAGAAGCAGAACCAAAATTTCAGAAGTTTACATCCGGTCTGATCCCCGGAACAGATCCGATCATAGGTGTGCGTATCCCAAAGCTGCGCACTCTTGCAAAAAAGATTGCAAAAGAGGACTGGCGCGGGTATTTAGAACACGCTGCCTGCGATACTTATGAGGAGATCATGCTGCAGGGACTCGTACTCGGATATGCAAAAGGAGAGATCGATGAGCTTTTGGAATATGTGCGGGCATTTATCCCGAAGATCCATGACTGGTCGGTCAATGATTGCTTTTGTGCAACTTTTAAAATTGCGCAGAAACACCGCGAAAAAGTCTGGAATTTTCTGATGCCGTATGCGAAATCGGATCAGGAATTTGAGCAGCGCGTCGTTTCAGTCATGCTGATGGATCATTTCCTGACAGAAGAATATATTGCGCGCGTGCTGTCTGTGTGGGACAGACTCGACCATCCGGGATATTACAGGAAAATGGGAGTTGCGTGGGGCGTTGCAACTGCATATGCAAAGTACCCAAAGGAAACATATGCATTTTTACTGGAGAATCATTTGGATGACGAAACATACAATAAGGCGATCCAGAAAATGATCGAATCTTACCGGATATCGGCGGAGGATAAAGAGATATTGCGCGGAATGAAAAGGAAACTGCAAAAATAAGTGATATTGTGCGAAATGAAAAGGAAATTGTAAAAATAAAAGGGGAGCAGTAGCATGAGTGTTGATACACAAAAAATCATAGAGATCGTAAAACAGGTCAAACCGTTATTTTTAGACCGTGAGGGCTCATCACAGATCAAGGTAAAGGGTGTTGCGGATTTTGTGACACAGATCGATTTTAAAGTGCAGGAGCAGGTAAAAACCGCACTCTATGAACTGTACCCGGAAATTCAGTTTATGGGGGAGGAAAAGGACAACAGCGATATTGACTTTGACGGTGATGTCTGGATTTTAGATCCGGTGGATGGGACGACCAACCTGATCCATGATTTCCGAAACAGTACACTTTCACTGGCACTTGCAAGAAAGGGTGTACTAACGCTTGGAATCATATATCATCCGTATTCTGATGAAATATTTGTGGCAGAACGGGGAAAGGGAGCATTGTTAAATGGCAGTCCAATCTCCGTCAGCAAAAGGCAGAATTTTTCCGAGTGTCTGATCTCCATAGGAACAAGTCCATATTACCGCGAACTTGCAAAAGAAAATTTTAGAATTTTTGAAAAGGTATTTACGGATTGTGCGGATATCCGAAGACTTGGTTCCGCAGCATTAGAACTTGCCTATGTGGCGGCAGGAAGAATCGATGCATACTTCGAACGCAGTTTAAAACCCTGGGATTATGCAGCCGGAATGCTCCTTGTGGAAGAAGCGGGTGGAAAAGTCACGGATTATAAAGGAAAACCGGTGGATATCACCGGAAATTCCGATATTGTGGCGGGAAGCCAGACGATCGGGGAGATCCTGGTAGAGAAATATTTGTAAAAAAGGGAGTCAACATGACTGACTCCTCTTTTAGGGTATCTTCTGTAAATATATGAGTTTCATATCCTCTCGATTTTTAAAATTTTTGTTCTTTCGCCGGATATTATATTTCCGGTGTTTCTACCATAGTTTTTCTCGACATCATCCTCTTTTCGTTACTTGTTTTCTTAGTTTTTATATTTTCTGCTTAACAAGCATAATTATAAGGCGCGTTTTATATATAAATAATATAAATTCTTCTTGACAAGCATATTTTATGGATGGAGAACATGCATGAAAGCATTTTGGTATAACGATGATCGTAAAAATGTATGTGGCATCAAGATACGAGAACTTCGCAAGGAAAAACATCTTTCCACAAAAAAATTAGAGATTATTTTTTATGTGTTATCCGACTACGTTTTTGTGCAATAATTACAAATATCATTAAAATAACGTCTTTTTGATGACATAGTATAAGCAATATGCTAAAATCCATTCAAAGCATGACATTCTGAATTATCTACACGGACATATGTGCCATTCTATTCACAGGTCAAAATCATAAGAATTTTCAATGCTTTTATTATCCACACATTTAAGCAGGGAGAATTCTAAAGAACCAGAGATTTCTCCCAGATAACATAGAGGAGGAGAAATGAATGGGGACAGCGGACATCGTAACAAAAGAGTATATGAGGGAAAATACCGTATTTGCGGATGCATTTAATTACCTGATCTACAATGGAAAAAAGGTGATCGATCCGGCAAAGCTGAAAGAGATCGATCCGACAGAGATTGCACTGCCGTTTGATGATGAAGAAAAAGCCGGTAAAGAAAAAGATGGTGAAGATAAGAATAGAAAAGCGCAGGGAACAGAGTGGAGTTCTGTGAAAAATGAATCAGTGAGAAAGAAAACTGCCGGCAGAGCAGGCAAAAAAACAGATACAGTGCAGAGATACCGTGATCTTTTAAAATTTGCGGTAATCAAACAGGATGAAAGAACGTCCTATGTTCTTTTGGGCATCGAAAACCAGACGGATGTCCATTATGCGATGCCTGTCAGAAATGCCATCTATGATGCCCTGCAATATGGCAGACAGGTGGCGGACATAGCTGCCGGACACCGCCGGAACAAAAATGATTTTTCGGGAAAAAATAATGGTGAGTATCTGTCCGGATTTTTAAAGGAAGATCATATCAGACCGGTGATCACACTTGTGATTCATTTTGGAGCAGAGGAATGGGATGGTCCGTTATCATTGCACGAAATGATGTCGACAAGAGATATGGAACTCTTAAGTTTTGTGGAGAATTACCGGATTCATCTGATCGATCCGGCGAAGTTGACGGAAGAACAACTAAATAAATTTTCCACAAGTATGAGGGAGGTTATAGGGTATATCAAGTACTCGAAAAATAAAGATAAATTGTTAGAATTTTTGAGGACAGATGCCCATAGAAGTATTGAAATGAATGCTGCAAGAGTGATAAAGACGATTACAAATACACCGATCGAAGTATCAGAAGAAGAGGGGAGATAGAGATGTGTAAGGCAATAGAAGATCTGATCGCGGAGAGTGAAGCGCGTGGCAGAGCAGAGGGAGAAGTTCGTGGAGAAGCGCGTGGCAGAGCAGAAGGAGAAACACGTGGAGAAGCGAAGGCATGATAGAAATCTGCCTCGATATGAGTTTTTCCAAAGAGGATATTTTGAAAAAGTTACAGGAGAAACTAAATATATCCCTGCAGCAGGCGGGGGAGTATTTTGAGATGTATGGGAAAAGGACGGTGTAATTGTACATTGAAAATGAAAAACGCTGAATCCATGATAAATCAATGGAAACAGCGTTTTGGCAAAATCAATAAAACAAAGCGTTACATTTCAACCACAGCAACACCCCATCCGCCTAGGTCAATTTTATCTCCACAGACGATGGCTGCTTCTGAATCAGCTCTACGCCGTTTTTTCCGTGGTGTTGTGACAGAAACCGGATCTTTTGAATAGTTCAGATAGTAGCACAATTCTTTACCGGAATCATTGATGCCTCTTTTTATAATGAGTGGATAATGCGGTGCGTCTGAGGAAAGATCTCCACCG
>ENA-OQAN01000943-OQAN01000943.1-human-gut-metagenome-genome-assembly--contig:-NODE-943-length-13799-cov-4.288034_pt1 | contig 13799 bp, 10 predicted proteins | sample MGYA00242735_ERZ504527 | MGnify/ENA primary metagenome ERZ504527 (study PRJEB26092, sample SAMD00036230) | human gut metagenome | host: Homo sapiens | study: EMG produced TPA metagenomics assembly of...
ATTATCAGCTGGGCTTTAAATGAGGATAAGACCAACGATATTTGAGAATTACTGTGATTTTTTAAAATTACTTTGATTCTTCCATTCAGTGTGCAGCTGTCCTTTATCAATCAGCAGGTGGATGTGGCTGAATTTGAGAAAAGTATTGATATTCCGGATCAGAACGATGACTTCAATGCCATTCGTGAGGAGTACCGGACCATGTTAAAAAATCAGCTTTCCAAGGGAAACAATGGTCTGGTGAAAACCAAGTATATCACTTTTGGAATCGAAGCAGAAAGCCTGAAGGTGGCAAGACCAAGGCTTGAAAGGATTGAAGCCGATATCCTGAACAACTTTAAAGTTCTGGGAGCACAGGCACATTCCTTAAATGGTCTGGAGCGACTGGAGATTCTGTATCATGTGTTCAACCAGGATCGGATTGAACCATTTAAGTTCCAGTACAAGATGCTGCCGGAAACAGGATTAAAGACCAAAGACTTTATTGCACCAACTTCCTTTAACTTTTCCAAGAATCAGACATTTCTGATGGGAAAGACCATGGGAAGCGTGAGTTATCTGCAGATCCTGGCACCGGAGCTTACAGACCGGATGCTTGCAGATTTCCTGGATGTGGATGACAGCATCAATGTCAATATTCATATCCAGTCCATTGACCAGAGTTCTGCGATCAAGATGATCAAGAGCAAGATTTCAGATTTGGATAAGATGAAGATTGAAGAGCAGAAGCGGGCGGTACGTTCCGGGTATGACATGGATGTGCTTCCATCGGATCTTGTGACCTACGGGGAAGAAGCAAAGAATCTGCTGGAAGATTTACAGTCCAGAAATGAGCGTATGTTTCTTGTGACAGTGTTGGTGATGAATACCGCAAAGAAGCGTCAGAAGCTGGATAACAATATCTTCCAGGTACAGGGTATCGCACAAAAATACAACTGTTCCTTAAAACAGCTGGACTATCAGCAGGAAGCAGCATTGATGTCCTGTATTCCACTGGGAGTCAATCGAATTGAGATTCAGAGAGGGCTTACCACATCGGCAACAGCGATCTTTGTGCCATTTACGACACAGGAACTGTTCCAGGAAGGGGAAGCTCTTTATTATGGACTGAATGCATTATCCAACAACATGATCATGGTTGACCGGAAGCGTCTGAAGAACCCGAATGGACTGATTCTTGGTACACCTGGTTCCGGTAAGTCCTTCTCAGCAAAGAGGGAAATTACAAACTGCTTCCTGATTACGGAAGACGATATCATTGTCTGTGATCCAGAAGCCGAATATTCGGCACTTGTGCAGGCACTGCATGGCAGGTAGTTCGGGTTTCGCCAGTATCTGACCAGTATATCAATCCGATGGATCTGAATCTGAATTATTCTGAGGAAGACAATCCACTGTCACTGAAAGCAGATTTTATTCTGTCTTTGTGTGAATTGATTGTTGGAGGAAAGAATGGACTGGAGCCGGTAGAAAAGACCATCATTGACCGTTGTGTACGGTTAGTCTATCAGGAATATCTTGCTGATCCAGTACCGGAGAAGATGCCAATCCTGGAGGATTTATATAATCTGTTGCGGAAACAGGAAGAGCCGGAAGCACAGCGTCTTGCAACTTCATTGGAGATTTATGTTACAGGCTCCCTGAATGTATTTAATCATCGCACAAATGTAGATATCAACAATCGTATCGTTTGTTTTGATATCAAAGAGCTTGGAAAACAGCTGAAAAAGATCGGGATGTTGATTGTGCAGGACCAGGTATGGAACCGAGTGACTATCAATCGTTCCGCTCATAAATCTACCCGTTACTATGTGGATGAATTCCATCTTCTATTAAAAGAAGAGCAGACAGCAGCTTACAGTGTGGAAATTTGGAAGAGGTTCCGTAAATGGGGAGGTATTCCAACTGGTGAACTGGTTTGTTACTTGTTAGTCGCTTAAAGTGCAAACTATCGCCGTTCTGACTGAAACCGGCAAGTAAGTCAGAAGTATCAATGCGGAAAAAAACGGGAAAGGGGTAGCGACCTAATCCGAGTGGAAGGCTATTCATAATAGAATAGCCACACGCAACGCATAGAGCTTGAACCTGCATAAGCAGAATATAACAGCTCCAAGAGGCCGCATTGCCAGCCGGTACGATATAATCGTGGTAAAAAGATATGCTATGCTGAGCGTGAAATGACACGCTGATGAAAATGGGCGAAAGCCCCAGAGAGGTGGATAAAAAGCCGCCTGATAATAACAATCAGATAACACAGAATATCAAAGATTTATTGGCTTCCAGGGAAATCGAGAATATTTTTGAAAACTCTGATTTCATTTATATGCTCAACCAGGCTTCCGGAGACAGGCAGATTCTGGCAAAACAGCTGAATATCTCACCAACCCAGCTGTCCTATGTAACCAACAGTAATGAGGGTGAAGGACTTCTGTTCTATGGAAATGTCATTATCCCATTCGTAGACAGATTTCCGAAGAATTCCCTCTATAAAATCATGACAACCCGCTTGGAGGAAACTTCTGAAGCAGGTTAAATCAAAGGAGAAAACAATGTTACGAGCAATTTCATATGTATTAACTTTTAGTGGCGGTGCTGTTTTTGGCATCGCTTTTCTCTGTTTATTACAGGCAGGGAAAGGGTATCCGAAGAAGGAGGAGTAAGTAGTGGCAGAACAGAGAATGAAAGTCAGGGATAAGAAAGTCCAGAAGATGACCAAGGATGGTCTGATGGAAGAAAACCTGACGGATAAATCTTCTGTTCGTGTCAGTAACCGTGCCGGTGATGTGCAGATGGGAGGAAAACAGGGGGAAAAAGAATTAAGCCTTGTGGATAAGTCTTCCCGCCAGTCTGAACGGAGTGGGAAAAATATTCGTCCTTCTGTGCAAAAATCCAGAGATGCACCGGAACTGATACGGACAGAGAAGCAAAGTGAGGATTTTGGACAAAATAGAAAACAGCAAAACCGGAAAAGGATTCGTGCTGAAGTCGGAAAAGAATCCAGACTTGCAGGAAAATCTGAAGCCGGACAGTCAGGGAGACTGAAAGAAAAACGTGCTGATCTATCAGAAAACAGAGGAGACAGCCGGAGAAATCAGACCGGCGGCAGCAAAAAGCCAAAACAAAAACAGCGTTTGAAATTTGCTTATGAGGAAACTGGTGCTTCTGTGAAAAATGACAAAGATATGGAGAAATTGAACCAGATGGATACGGAGGGAGTCAATTTCCGCCATCAAAAACAGAAGGAAAAAGCCAAAAAGTTTTCTTATGAGGAAGCAAAAAAGAAAAAGGAAGCTAAGCAGCATTCCAAGAAGGCACAGGTCTATCGGGCAAATGAAGGGGAAGCTCCTGGAAAGAAGAAATCCCGCTTGAAGTTTGGCGAAGGGGAATCTGTGAAAACAGAAAAAATTTCTGCTGTTAAGAAAGCAGGAAGTGCAACTTCCATAGCATTGCACCGTGAGATCAGCAAAAATGAAGACGATAATGCGGCGGTAGAAGGTGCCCATAAGTTAGAAGAAAGTGGCGAAGGTGTTTACCGGCTGGAACAGAGAAGTGCCAGACGCAGGAAACAGAGTGCATCCAGAAAGAGAAGCAGACTGGAGAGACAGAAAGAGAAACAGACACAGGCGGCAGCCCGTCAGGAGCAGAAGAAACTAAAAAAACAGATTCAGAAGCAACAGATCAAACGGGATTATGCCAAAGCGAAGCGAAGTGAACAGACAGTAGGAACAGCTACAAAAGGTACGATTGATTATATTAAGAAGATTGGCGGTAAGGTCACCAACTTCTTTAAAGAAAACCGGAAGGTGTATATCAGTGTAGCAGTTCTGATCGGATTGATGTTTCTGATTATAACGAATGTCACGTCTTGCTCTGCAGTGTTTTTACAAAATGTGATCACTTATACCGGAACCAGTTATCTGTCATCGGATCAGGCAATTCGGGAAGCGGAACTGTATTACACACAGCTGGAAGCTAATCTGCAGGAGCGGATCAACAACATGGAATCTGAAGAACCGGGACATGAGGAATACCGATATAACATCGGACCTATTGAGCATGATCCGTTTATCCTGATCAGTTATCTGTCAGCAAAGTATGAAGAATTTACCTTTGAACAGGTCAAGCCGGAGTTGGATGCATTGTTTGCAGAGCAATACCATCTGACTACGGAAGCAGTGAATGAAACCGTGACGGAGACAGCAACGGTGAGGGTGGGAGAATCTTTGGGACAAGTTGTTACCAGTGGGTATTGTAACTGTCCAATCTGTTGTGGCATCTGGAGCGGCGGACCGACTGCCAGTGGAGCATATCCAACTGCCAATCATACCTTAGCAGTAGATGCTTCCAATCCGTTTGTTCCAATGGGAACAAAAGTGGTAATGAATGGTGTCGAATATACTGTAGAAGATACCGGAGCTTTCGCAAGATACGGTGTACAATTTGATGTCTATTATGACAGTCATGCGGCAGCATCTGCACATGGCCATAAGACCTGGGAATGCTATCTGGCAGATGATAATGGAAGCCAGGAAGTGGAAGTGACCAGGACAAGAGATGTAGATGTGCTGAATGTCACCTTAAACAGCGGAAATCTGATGTCGATCTGTCAGGACAGGCTGGGATTTTTCCAGAAAGAACTGTTCAGTGCCTATAACGATACGAAAGGTAATTTACAGATGTTTGCGACACCGGTTGATTTTAACTGGTATTCCAGTGTGACCAGCTATTATGGATATCGGATTCATCCAATTTCAGGAGCAAATCAGTTACACAATGGTATGGATATCGGAGCACCGGAAGGGACAAAAGTAATGGCAGGGCTGACCGGAACAGTTACAACTTCTGCTTATAACGACAGCTATGGCAATTATGTTGTGATCAAGGACAGTAAAGGCTATGAACTGCGGTATGCACATTTAAGCAGCCGGAGTGTATCTGCAGGAGCAGCCGTCACGAAAGGTGATGAGATAGGTCTTGTAGGAAATACTGGTAATTCCACAGGAAGCCATCTTCATATTGAACTTCTGAAAAATGGAGAGCGGTTAAACCCGATCTTTTATCTGGAAACAGGAGAAGGGGCAGGCTTTGGCGGCAATGAATATACCAGTGAAGCAGCACAGCGTTTGTTAAATGAAGCAGCGAGATATCTTGGAACACCATATGTATGGGGTGGATATTCCCCAAGTGGATTCGATTGTTCTGGATTTGTAAGCTACTGTCTGACAAACTCTGGTGTAAGGAATACAGGAAGATTAACAGCACAGGGACTGTACAACATTTGTACACCAGTATCCCAGTCGGAGGCGCAGCGGGAGATTGATTTTCTTTACTGGAACTTACGACGCAGGGGAGCCGGTAACGCATATCGGAATCTATGTAGGCAATGGTCAGATGATCCATTGTGGACATCCGGTGCAGTATACGTCCATCAATTCCCCATACTGGCAGAGCCATTTCTATGGATTTGGACGATGGTAAGAAAAAAGGGCGGCTGCATCAGCCGTCCGGAAAGGAGAAGCGATGAAAAGTCTTGAAAAAGCTACGGCAGATTATGAGAAAGCCAAAGAGAAAATGGAAGCTTCCAAAGCCAGATATGAAGCAGATTTAAAGCGGTTCAAGGCTGCGGAGATTGCAAAAACAGAAGCGGAAAATCTGGAAATTGTAAGAATTATCCGTGCAATGGATATGAGTATTCCGGAATTGGAAGCTTTCAAAAAGAGAATGAAAAATGAACTGCCCGGCAGGGTAGAAATACAGAAGGAGGAAACAAAAGCCGATGATGAATCTGGAAAAAATGAAACAGAAGAAGAGAACAATTACTAAAAGCAGGGTAAAAAAGAGCTTGCTTGCAGCAACGACATTTCTTTGCCTGACAACACCTTTGCTCCAGACACAGACTGCTTATGCAGCTGAGAATACCATGCCTACAATCACGATTGAGAAACCGGATGGCTGGAAACAGGGAGAAACAACCATTGCTGTTACGGTAGATGCCAGTCATATGCCGGAAGGTTTCTCAATAGCAAAGATTGAAGCAAAAGCAGGAAAAGATGGAAGCTGGCAGGATGTAACCGGAAGTGGAAGTATCACGATCACTGGAAATCAGACAGTGTATGTGCGTGTTACAGATGGTGAGGGGAAGGTCTATGAGCAGAATCGCTCTATTAAGTGTTATGACACGGAAAAGCCTACACTCTCTGCTTCCCTGACAGATGGTGTGCTGACGATTCAGGGGAATGATACAGTATCAGGGATTACTGCAGTAACAGTTAATGGCACCACTTATACAGACTTGAAGGATGGAATGCTGAGAGTGCAATTGACACAGAAAGATTTTACTACAAAACAGATTGAGATTACGGTAACAGACGGTGCCGGAAATACGTCTGAAAAGTATGTGTTACAGAATCCTTATTATGAATGGGCAAAGAAGCAGGCAGAGAAACAGAAAACTTCCAGTGACAGTAATGGTGCAATGGCAACCACGACCAGTGCAGATGCAACTGGGACTGAGAAAACAACGACTTCACCGCTTCCGCAGGATGCACAGGCTTCTGAGCCGACAGATGCAAAAGGAACCGTGGATGATCGGACAGTGACAGGTATTGAGGAACAGCTTAATAAAGAAGGCGAGACAGCAGATTCTGTTACTAAAACAGCTACGGAAGGCACAAAAGAGTTTTATACCATTTCAACTAAGAGTGGTAAGATTTTCTATCTGATTATTGACAATTCAAAATCTCAGGATAATGTGTATTTTCTTACAGAAGTCAGTGAAAAAGATCTGATGAACTTCACACTTTCTGATTCGGTGACACTTCCGGAAGTAGATACTGTTTATGCAGAACCAGAGAAACAGGCTGAAGAAGAAAAGCCGGAAACGACAGAGTCAGCCGAGAAAGATAAGGTAGAGGATGATATTCAGATGCCTGAAGATAAAAGTCCATTTGGAACGTATCTTTTGATTGCACTGGTTGCAGTCGGAGCTGCGGCAGGAGGATATTACTTCAAAGTCTATAAACCAAAACATGAATATGATGACGAGGATGAGATGGAAGAGGATGAAGATGAATCCGAAGATTCAGAGTCTGAAAAGCGGGAAGTAGACGATGCAGATGAGCAGGAAGAAAGTACAGAACCGGAAATCCTGAGAGATGAAGATTTTGACGATAATGTGCTGGAAGATGAAGAAGAGGAGCAGGAGTAAATGAAATTAGTGATTGCAGAAAAGCCATCGGTTGCGATGGCACTGGCTTCCGTGCTTGGAGCCAGAACAAGAAAAGATGGCTACGTGGAGGGAAACGGTTATATCGTTTCCTGGTGCGTAGGACATCTGGTGGGATTATGCGATGCATCGGAATACGATGAAAAATATAAAAAATGGAGATATGAGGATCTGCCGATTGTGCCGGAATGTTGGAAACACAAGATTTTGGAGGGCACAAAGAAGCAGTTCGGAATCTTAAAGAAACTGATGAGAGATTCCAAAGTAGATGAGGTGATCTGTGCCACTGATGCAGGACGTGAAGGTGAGTTAATCTTTCGTTTGGTGTATGAGCAGGCAGGATGCAAAAAGCCGATGAAGCGGCTCTGGATCTCATCTATGGAAGAACAGGCAATTAAAGATGGATTTGCGTCATTAAAAGACGGTTCGTGTTATGACAGTCTCTACCAGTCAGCACTTTGCAGGGCAAAGGCAGACTGGTTGGTGGGAATCAATGCGAGCCGTCTTTTTTCCGTTCTGTATAACCAGAATCTGAAAGTTGGAAGAGTACAGACACCAACACTTGCCATGATCGTGGATCGAAATCAGAAGATCAAGGAATTTACCAAAGAAAAATATTATATGGCTCATATCAAGTTTGATGATATGGATGCGGTAACAGAGCATTTTCAGAAAAAAGAAGATGCAGATAAAGTGGCTGAGGACTGCCTAGAGCGGATGTGCGAAGTGGAAAAGGATGATGTGAAAGAGAAAACGGTCCGCCCTCCAAAACTCTATGATCTGACAACCTTACAGAGGGAAGCCAATCGAATGTTTGGTTATACCGCACAGCAGACGCTGGATGCCGTGCAGGAGATGTATGAGCAGAAGCTTGTCACTTATCCGAGAACAGACAGCCAGTATCTGACAGATGAGATGGGAGAAAGCACAGAAACTCTGATTCAGATGTTGCTTGGGAAAATGCCCTATGCCGAAGGGCTGGAATATCAGCCGGACGTGAGTAAGGTATTAAATTCAAAGAAAGTATCTGATCACCATGCAATTATCCCGACCATGGAAGTAGCAAAGGCAGATATAGGTAAACTGAAAGAACGAAACTGCAAGATTTTGTATCTGATCAGTGCTAGGGTACTGACAGCAACCGCAGATCCTTATATTTATGAGAGTCATAAATGTCAGATTACCTGCAATTATCATACGTTTTATCTCAATGCAAAGAAAACAAAACAGGAAGGGTTCAAGACAATTGAGAAAAAACTGAAACAGTTCTTTGGAATCATTGCAGAAAAAGAAGAGCCGGAGTTGGATATCTGGGCAGGCAAGCATTATGGTCCCTGTGATTCTTTTGTATCGGAGCATTTTACACAGCCACCGAAACAGTACACAGAAGATACCCTGCTTTCTGCGATGGAACGTGCAGGGAATGAAGAGCTGACCGAAGATACGGAAAAGAAAGGACTTGGCACACCGGCAACAAGGGCAGCAATCATTGAAAAACTGATTCAGTCTGGTTTTGTGAAAAGGGAAAAGAAAAATCTGATTCCGACAGATGATGGGAATGTACTGATTACGGTTTTGCCGGACGAGATTAAATCTCCGAAGATGACAGCTGAATGGGAAATGGCATTGAATCATATTGCCCAGAATACAGAGACAGCAGATGAATTCCTAAATGGGATTACAGAGCTGATGCAGGAACTGGTTGCCAGGTATCAGGGATTTCAGAAGAGAAGAAAAATCAGTTTCAGGGAAAGGCAAAAGGAGAAGTCATTGGCAAATGTCCCCGCTGTGGAGCAGATGTCAGGGAAGGAAAAGTAAATTTTTACTGTTCTGACCGGAACTGTGCTTTTATCTTATGGAAAAATGATAAATTTCTTGCAAGCCAGGGAAAAAAGATGGATAAGGTGGCTGCAAAGAAGTTCCTGTCTAAAGGAAAAATCCATTATAAGGATCTGGTATCAAGAAAAACAGGGAGACAGTATGAAGCAACTGTGGTGATGGTCGATCCCGGAGAGGGAAATGTACAGTTCAATCTGATTTTTCCACAACGATAAGTAGTGTATTGCAGGCAGTCTAAGGACTGTCTGTTTTAATACAAATATATGAAAGAGAGGACCTTAGCATGAAGAAAAAAAGGTAATTTTAGAAAAGTAGTATCTGGCTTGCTGGCAGGCATGACAATGCTTAGTACAGTGTTATCTCCGATGACGGCATATGCAGCGGAGATCCAGCCAGAGGAAAAACCTCCACTTTATGAGGAAGTGAAAGACCTTCTGGATGAAGATGAGGTGGTGACTGCCAAAGATTATGAAATTGAAACAGGCAGTGTATTTGATGTGAAATCAGATTACACGGGACTGGAAATCAAGGATGATAACAAGGTTAAAGTCACATTTGAGGAAGCAAAGAATGACAAGGATGAGGATTTTACGACAGATCATGCGGACACTTACAAAGCGGTCTATTATGTGGAACCGGTAAATCAGGAGCATCCGAAGTACCAGATCAGCCGAAAACTGATTGTGCGTGAGAAAGCAACTGAAGCTCAGACAGAGGTGGCAGGGAGTGAAGCAGTGACCGAATCCGAAACAGCTGTAAGTGAACAGCAGACAGAAGAAGCGGAGGAGTCAGAAGCAGAATCGGAGATTACCGATATTGACGCTGATGAATTTGATGATTTGGTAGAGCAGGCACAGAATCAGGATACCTATGATGAAGAATCAGGGTTAGAGCTTCATGATGTTTTGGAACAGGCAGGAGATGAAGGTGTGGATCTTGAGGCTATGGAAGAAGGAGAGATTGCAACATTTGAAGCAGTTTCGGCTTATTCAGCAAGAAGTACACAGCAGGTAACAATCGAAAAAGGACCTCTGTATAGATATGCAGATTATAATCTTGGAACCTATCTGACAGAGCCGTACTATATCAGCTACGGAAGCGTCAGAGCAATTGCGTATTGTGTACAGCCAGCAAAGCCAGGACCTGGATCTGGAAATTATACAATTACAAAGATTGGAGACAATCAGGCGTTAGCAAAAGTGTGTTATTACGGTACAGATGCCGCAGGAAGCGAGAGTTTTTTCGCTAATAAACACACGGATTTTTCAGAAGGAAAAAGATTCATCATTATTCATATGGCTGCATCATATGCCAACGGAAGTAGTGATGCATTTTACGGAACCAATGCTACAGGAGAGGCTTTGGCAAAAGAACTCTATAATTATTGTGTGAATAAGCCGGAAATACCAGATGTAGCGATGTCATTTTCAAAGCCGGATGTAAAGGCTTATGTAGATGGAAATGTTCAGAGAACGGAGAACATTCAGTTCAACGCATCTTCCCAGCAGAAAATCACAATGGACTTACCAAAAGGAGTAAAGCTCCATAATGTATCTACTGGAAATGTAAGTGCGGCAGGTGCAAGCGTAACAATTGGAGGAGGAACCACGTTTTATCTCTCAGCTCCTCTGACACAGACAAGAGATGTAAGTGCTACTTTTTCTGCAAAAATGAAGGGAAGTATTACAAAAGATTATTCAGCATATAAATTGACTACGAATGCAAGTGTTCAGGATCTGGCATTTGTATTTGGAGAAGGTGTTGCTGATGAAAAATATGTAAGCTTAAAGGTGTCCTGGATTGAACAGGCTACGATCGAAATCGTAAAGAAAGACGATACAGCGGATGTCAATCTTGCAGGTGCAGTATTCGGTGTATACAGCGATGAGGCTTGTACAAAGCTGATCACTCAGATGCCGGCAACAGATAAGAATGGAAAATCTTCTGTTACGATCATCAAGACACAGGATACTGTTTATCTGAAAGAGATCACAGCACCACAGGGATATGTAGTAAATGCAACGGCAACAAATGTAAAACTGGTAGCAAGTAAGACCTCAGCTGTAACCGTGGAAAATAAGGAACAGCTGGCAGAGCTTACCATTTACAAAGAAGGACAGGTTCTGACCGGAGCAGAGGTCAGTGAAAATGGAACGGTATTTCAGTATGAAAACCGCAGACAGAAAAATGCAGTGTATAACGTGTATGCCGGGGCAGATATCGTAACTGCTTATGGTACAAAAGTGTACAGCAAAGGTGACCTTGTAAAAGAAAACCTGACAACAGGTGAGAATGGTTCTGTCACACTGAAAAACCTGCATCTTGGAACCTACGTGGTAAAAGAAACAAAAGCACCGGACTCTTTCTATAACGGCAGCGAAGAAAAGTCAGTGACTCTAACTTATGCTGGTCAGAACAAAGAAGTTGTATTTGCAGATGTGACTTTTAACAACGAGAGACAGAAAGCAGATGTTTCTGTAGTAAAACAGGATAAAGACACCAAGAAACCACTGAAAGGCGGTATTTTTGCTCTGTATGCATCCGATGATATCAGAAATGCAGACGGAAGCGTTGTTGTGAAAAAAGGAACGCTGATTGAGAAAGTAACTACTGGCGCAGACGGAACTGCAAAATTTACAGCAGATCTTCCGATTGGATATTCCTATTCTGTAAAAGAAGATCAGGCGCCGGAAGGCTATGTAAGAAATACAGAAGATGTGTATACGTTCAAGTTTTCTTACACCAATGATAAAGAAGCAACCGTATCTTTTGCCCATACCTTCAGCAATGACCGTGTGACAGCAAAGATCAATTTATTCAAAGTTGATAAAGAAACAGGAAAAGCAGTACCACAGGGAGATGCCACACTGAAAGGTGCAGTTTATGGTCTGTATGCCCGTGAAGATATCGTGCACCCGGATGGAGCAACGGGAACTATTTATAAAGCAGGAGAGCAGGTAGCTTCTCTTACAACAGATGACAAAGGACAGGCTTCTGTAAATGGCTTATATCTTGGCAAATATTATGTCAAAGAGATTACTCCGCCGACCGGATACCTGGCAGATGCAGAAGAGCATGATCTTACGTGCAGTTATGAAGGAGATATGACAGCAGAAGTAAAAAGAGAGTGCACTTCCAGTGAGCAGGTCATCAAGCAGCCATTCCAGATCATCAAAGCAGCCAACAATGGAAAGACAGATGCAGATCTGTTATCCGGAGCTGGATTTACAGTTTATCTGAAATCTTCCCTTACAAAGAAAGCAGATGGAAGCTATGATTTTGATTCTGCCAAACCAGTAGTGAGCGGAGAAAATGGAGCAACGGAGATTTTCACAGATGAAAAAGGATATGCCTGCAGTATTCCATTACCATTTGGAAGCTATATCGTGCGTGAAACTACAACACCGCACAATTACAAGCCGGTCGATGATTTTGAAGTGAACATCACAGAGCATCATCCAAATGAGCCGCAGATCTGGCGTGTGCTTCTGGATGAAGAGTTTAAGGCAAAACTGAAAATCGTGAAAAAAGACGATGAAACAAAGAAATCCGTATTGATTGCCGGAACAGAATTTAAGGTATATGACCTGGACAACAAAAAGTATGTGGAACAGGTAACAACGTATCCTGTGACAACTACTCATAAGTCCTATTTTACGGACAGTCAGGGATATCTGATCATGCCGAAGAATCTGAAGATCGGACATTACCGGATTGAGGAAGTCAATGCACCGGAAGGGTACACAATCAACAAGAACTATGTAGAGATTGCAGTGGATGCAAACACAGCATACCAGATGGATTCTGAGAGCGGAGATGCCATTATTACGGTAGATTACGAGAACCATCCGGTAAAAGGAAAGTTGATGATCTATAAAAAAGGTGAGATGCTGACCGGATACAAGAAGGATTTTGTTTATGAAGAAAGATACCTGAAGGGCGCGGAATTTAATGTCTATGCAGCTGAAAATATCTATACACCAGATTATCAGAAAGATGAAAACGGAAACAGACAGCTGATCTATGCGAAGGATGCACTGGTAACAACAGTTACGACCGGAGAAGACGGAAAAGCAGTTGCAGAGAATCTGCCGCTTGGTTCTTACTATGTGGTAGAAAAGACTGCACCGGAAGGATTCGTCCTGAATCATGACAGATCTGATGTCACATTTGTCTATGCAGATCAGGATACACCTGTGATTGAACAGGAAGTGACTGTTGGTGATGACCGACAGAAAGTTGCAATCCAGGTAGAAAAACAGGATGCAGAAAATGGTACAACTGTAGCTGGAGCTGTCTTTGGTATCTATAACAAAGAAGATATCAAGCAGATGGAAAGGTGATCGTAAAAGCAGAGACATTCTTACAGGAAATGACTTCTGATAATGATGGTCTTGCAGCATGTACGCTGGATCTGCCACTTGGACAGTATTATGTGAAAGAGTTAAAAGCACCGGCGGGATTTGTATCCTCTGATGAAGTTCTGAATCTGGATGCTTCTTACCAGGGACAGGATGTGAAGACAGTAAAACTGAAAACAGTGAAAAAGAACCAGCGACAACAGTAGAAATTACAAAATCTGATGTAACAACAGGTGTGGAACTGGATGGAGCAAAACTCACTGTTCTTGATAAAGAAGGAAATGTTGTGGATCAGTGGACTTCTGTAAAAGATCAGCCACATGTGATCAAACGACTGACAGTTGGAGAGGAATACACTCTTCGTGAGGAAATGG
>ENA-OQAN01000944-OQAN01000944.1-human-gut-metagenome-genome-assembly--contig:-NODE-944-length-13781-cov-6.575802_pt1 | contig 13781 bp, 17 predicted proteins | sample MGYA00242735_ERZ504527 | MGnify/ENA primary metagenome ERZ504527 (study PRJEB26092, sample SAMD00036230) | human gut metagenome | host: Homo sapiens | study: EMG produced TPA metagenomics assembly of...
GCTTGTCGTCCTAACATAACGATTTTCTTTAACTGGCTAAGTAGGCTCAACGCTTTCTTTCGTCCCCAGCATTTCAAAAAATGCCACATATTCATCAAAGATAAGAAAGCAGGGTGGCAGTCCCAGATAGGCGTAGTTTTCGCCCGTCTTATAGTTCGGGTGTTGCTTCATTTCCTCACTTCGCTGTACCATTCCCTCATAAAAAGCATTGACGCAATCAATCATTTCTTCTTTGGTGTGAAAAACGTTCGGCATGACTGTTCCTAAGTCCGCAAGGTCGGCGTTCTTTGGGTCTAAAATGTAAAGGACAGCGTTGGTATGCAGTAGAGCTTCAATGAGCGTCAGCAGAAAATAAGTTTTACCGCCACCCGTCCCACCAGCAATCAGAGCATGAGGAAGTGCGTCATATTCCCAGACAAGATTTTTCATCAGCCTAAGACAACCGTTCTCTGCCCGTACTTCATCAATGGTAATGCGGTTTGCTATCATATCATAAAGCAGGGTATATTCGATATAGCCGTCATGCAGGGTCTTGTCGGTCAGTTCGCAATACAAGCCACTTTCCAGTTTATCCTCTAACCGTAAAAGCTGGTCTTGATATTTTCCTAATGTGATTTCACAGCGGATATGAAGCAGTCCTTTTTCCATTTGATAGTAAATCTTCGGAAACCAGACGATTTTTTCCCTTGATCTGCTTTGCAGGTCAGTAAAAAAACCGCTGTCTTGTACGGTATCGGCTTCATACCACTTATTTCCAGTATCATTCTTGCCAGCTTTTGACGGTGCAGGAGCTTCTTGAAACTGTCGTAACAGAAGCGGTAATACAGAAAAGCGACCAATGCACAAACACCAGTCGCTATCAGTATGGTTATGAAGTTGTAAGGGGAAAGCGTCAAGCCGTTTTCTAACAATCTGAAATGCTCCCAATCGGTACGCATGAGCTGTTTGATATTCAATAGCAGAAGAACCGCCACGAACACAAACAGAAGCGTCCCTATGGAAAAGTGGTAAACAAGGTGTTTATCGCTGGCTCTGATACGGTGTCCTTTGTTCAAAATCTTACGCATAAATCGTTCACTCCTTTCTGAGTATGAAAAAAGCAGTCAATCCTAAGACTAACTGCTTTATATGTGATATAAGGTTATCAGACAATTTACCAACAAAGTATATACTATCGACTCAATAACATAGGCAAAAATTTTAATAATAAATCAATTCCATACGTAAATATGAATAACCCTAATATTATCGAAACTATTGTTCCTATTTTAATTTTTTTAGCCAGAATAAATACTGCTGGGTGCTTTGGGTCAATATATATGCTATATACATTTCCTTGTGTCATACTCCTATTTAATCGTTTATGAGATATATTTTGTGCTGTTTGCTCACGATAATAAGTTCCGTTATATGTATATTCAAATATTGGAGATTGTGTAGAAATGCCATTGCCACCATAATATGTATTGTAGCCACAATACACGCCGTCCACTTTTTCTCTACAACGCAATAACGAATATAAATCATTTACCCCAACCAAAATAAATACCAAACCAAATATAATTGCTCCCAATGGATAAACCAAAATCTCACCATATGGCAAAGTTAAAGATAAGATAGAAACGATTCCACAGCCAATGAAACAAATAAACATAATCAAACAGATAAGTGGCATGACTTTATAGCGTTTCTTTTTCATAATTACAAAACATACTATACCAAATACTATTGTTAAAAAATAAATAAGAATTGTCATTCCTAATCGCTCCTTTGATTTTACCAAACCACTTAGTCAATATTATTTTTCTAACTGTTCTTGCACAAATTTAATGCTATTTTGAATATATTCTTTGTCTTTTTCTGTTGCAACTTCTTCTAATTGTTTAAACAAAGCAATACATTCATTTCGTTTACCTAATACATTAAATGCAGTTGCAATATTGAGATACCATGTCATTTCATCTTTCATATCTTTAGGTTTCGTATCTATTGCAAGAAGTTTTTCTAAAAAGAGTTCTCCATTTTTATTTTCGTGATATTCTCTTACAATATCATTGTTCATTTTTCTAAACTGACGTCCTCTCCGCATTAAAACAAAGAATACAGTAAAGAAATAAACAATAGTAATAACAGCAATACCACCAACAATAATGCCTAAAAAGCCAATTGTTGATTTTACATAGGGAATTACTATGTTCACATAAATAAATAGTAGTACCGCCCAAAATAGAAATGCTAATCGGATAAGCCATTTATCTCTTTTTTCATATATTGCTCTTTTATTTTTTAGATTTTCGGGTTCGTAAATCATTTTATTTCACTCCTTTATTGCCACATCAATCAGAATTTGTTTCACTTACTGATATTTTTCTTGTTCTTGACCTTGTTTTGCAGCCTTGAATATCTCTAAGCTATCATCAAATTTATCTGAACCATATCGCATGATTGTTCCGAAGTATGGCTGACCTTCTTCTATTTCATCTAAATCGCTTCCGCTATTTCTTGGGGCTGTTCTTTCTAATATTGCCTCTGCTTTTTCAAAACTCTTATGGTCTAAATAATGAACATAAAGCAATGCTTCGCCACCTAATTTATCACGAAAGACTTCTTCATACATTTGATATTCTTCTTCATCAGTTTTTCCAGTCATTGTAGAAGTGTCAATATAAACCCTAACAGCTCCCAATGTTCTTTTATCTGGATCATCTGCAAGATTACGAAGATTAACAAACTTATTCCAATTAGAAACTTCTTTTACTGGCATGCTTTGCCATTTTTCCCATTCTTCTTCTTGTGACCAGATACGTCCTTTAATATAATAGTTTTCGGCTACCTGTGAAACAGCTCCTTCCGTTATAGACTCCATTTGTTTTGCCAAAAGTCGTTCCGCATAACCATCATAAATAATTTCTATTTTTGAGTTTGGTTCTTCTGGATTAAAATAGCTACCCTCAAATGGATGATTTGGGTCATTTTTTGAAATACAAGTTGCATAGATTGCACCATTGTCTGATGGCAAAAGTTTTGGTTGATTCCAAGACAATACTTCAAATTCTTCTCCATATTCTTCTTGTAAGTAGGTTTCAATTTTTATTGAAATCTCATCCTCATGTCCACAGCCATTCAATAGCCCTAAACAAAGCATGCTTGCTATAACACCTAATAAAAATTTTTTATATCGCATAATCGCCACCTCTATGTGATTTTATGATTTAACACAGTTCTACAAACTGGAATTTCGTTTGTTCTTTACTTCGTAATACCAGTCATTTACGATATCGTCTGCTGTCTTAGTTTTGTGATTACTATGCACTAGATTATACTTATAGTCTGCGTTAAATTGTTTTGTCTTAACATCATACACCATTTTTATTTCTGTTGGCATTGGTCTACCGTACTTTTTACACACTTCAACCAACTGCTTTATATCATCAATTAAAATTTGCAAGCAATCCCTTTGGCGTTCTAGTGAAACATCATAGTTAAAGCCATTATTGGCATTGTTTAAATTATGCTTTTTTAGTATATTTCCACCGATATTATAGAAATAATTAGATGTCGCAACATTAGATTCAAATGATGTATAGATATATATTTCATCTGCTTTATTTTCAACATATTCTAAACAAATAGAGACCATATCTGACTGTATCTCTGTAAAATAATCCTCAAACATTTTTTCTTTTAAAGGTTCATTTTTATTCTTTAATTTACCAAATAATTCCATATTTATTTTCCTCTAAAATTCTAATTTTCCTGTTACACAAACTGGAATTTTTCTATTTCTTTCTAGTTAAACAAACTGGAGGTTTGATAGAAGAACTAATTTAAAGCAATTCTACATCAATATTTTCAGCCTCAAAAATTTCTTTTACTTTATCAAAATTACTGCTCATTATTGTTGCTTCCTTAAGATTTGGAAATTGTCTTATTTCTGAGGAAGTTATGTTATTTAAATCAAAGCATTCATCTTCTCCATCCCATTGTGGAATTATATTCATATACACTTCATTCCCACCATCCATGTCGATTTTTTCTACATACTGTGCAAATTCCCTTGGAATAGACAATTTTATAAAAAAATTTAGTGCAGGTTCAATTACAGTATAGCTATCTGTATTTATCTCTAGTTCTTTATGTTCATCAGCAAAATCATAAATATCAAAACAGGGTTTTAACAAATTCAAGTCATACATCAAAACTTGAATTACTGCAAGTTTAAAATTCAGATTTTCAAACTGCAAGATTCCTTCTTCATTATCATTAGGTTCTCTTAAGAACTTTTCTTTATTATCATCTTTTACTTTATTTAATTCAACTTCTTTTTTTCTTCCAAACAGTCCGAATAAACCCATGCTTTTGCTCCTCCAATTTTATATTTTTGAGTATTTCAAATTCTTATTTGCATGTATGAAATATAGGATTATAATCTTACCATTCATTTATGGCATACAAAATAGCAAGTCTTACATTTTTTAACAACTCAGAAGATAGAGTTTCGTATTCTTCAGATAACCCTTTTTTGTGAGCCATATATGCTGGGCTATCATTCCACGAACCCATTGCTCCAAAAACATCCGAAATACTTGCAGCTTCGAACATTTGAAGATTTTGCTGTGGAATTGGTGGTAAACTCAAACCATACTTTTCATCTGGATATTCGCTACAGCCATCTAAAAGGTTTATAGCAGAAGTAAAAATATTAGCAAAATTTTCACACTCAATTTTTTTAGCCAATTCTTTAATCGATAATAATACATCTCGAAATGAGTTAATGTTATTCTCAAAATATGGTTTTTTTGATGGTGGGTTAGTCCACTCATACTCTGAATATAGAATATTCCATTTTTTTTGCATAGAGTCAAATTGCCAATCAGCAGTAAAGTATGTTACTTTTCCGCTTTTGTAAAAACACAAAATGGAACTTTCTGTTGTATTTGAAAATCCTAAAAATTGTCTATCCTTTACTGAATATGGACATAGCAACTTTATATCCTGTATCCCATTTTTCTTTATTTGTTCAAACCACAATGAAACATTAGAAGCAGTATATTTTTCTGTCCTTAAAAATTTCTTTTGAGGTAAAAAGACAAATTCAATTTTATTCTCATATTCTAATTGTGAAAATCTAATTGGTTCTGATAATTGCAACGCTTTTTTGCTCGTCGCTACAATAGATGCAATTTGAAACATTTGTCCATTCATCATTTCGCCTCCCCTTAATATGAATAATACTGTTCTTTCAAAAATTCTTATTTGTCCGTTTCTTCATACCCATATTATAACAGTTCCACATATCCGCTACAATGAAAATCTATTCAGCAAGCCTATTTTTTCGGTTGTCCCTGCGGTGTAGGGGGCTGTGGATTGCCTGCGTTCTGGCTCGGCTTATTCTTCAAGATAATATCCTCTGCCTTTACATACCAGTCCACATCTGCACCCGTATAGGTTTTTCGTGATACCGTATCGGCTACTGGATTGACAAGCTCCACGACTGCATTGTACGGAAATTCCCTTAACGGTACTTCTGGCGGTACAGACACGGGGATAATTCCACCATGCAGACTGCACTTTAAATCATAGATACGCTTTTTAAGCTGGGTACTCGGTGTCCCGTCCTCATTCTGTAAGAACACATCACGCACCGCTGTAAATTTTAATTCTCCAAATGTTTTCTCTTTGTCAATAACAAACCCGTTTGATAATCTCATAAATTCTTCACTCCTTTACTTTTCTTCAACTGCTACAATATCATCAGCAAGCAACACATAATCGGTATGTCCCATATCCCCGATTGCGTAACCTCTGCCATATAACTTCGGATTGACAAGTTTTACGTTCTGCTCATACTTGAAATGCTTTTCGCCAGCCTGCACGGGAATTTCCACCACAACATTTTCGCCTTTCTGTACATCAGAATAAAGGTTATAGCTTCGTCTGGCTAAAAATTTGCGATTATTTTTATCCTTTTCAAAGATAGGCTCGCTTTCGCCTGCAAATTCAAGAGTTCCAAAAGACTGTGCCATATCTGGCACGACATATTTCATTTCCATATTGTTTTACCTCGTTTCTTTCTATTTTTGATAAATTGATTGTAATTTCTTATTCTGGCGATTAAGGAAGTACCAGCAGTATTGCTTGCTTTCAGCATGACGGGTGTAGTTGGTAAAGCAGTAACGACAGTTGCAAGAGCTAAGAAGCCCGTACACAATCGTTTTAACATCTTTTTCATAAATCTAATACTCCTTTCATTTTAGGTAATAAAATAGTCGTCCAATAAGAACGGCTGGAAATAGAAAAGGAACGTCATTTTAGGCGTTCCATAGTCTATGAGTTATTCAATTTTTTCTTGTTTCAATACTAATGTGTTTTGTCATAAGTCCGCATATTCGGGTCAATCTCATATATCAAAGCTCAATCCGCAGTAGTAAATTAGTAGTATTTCAATAGTTCAAAACCCTTAAATATGCCTTAAAATCAATGTTTTTGGTGGATAGTTTAAGAAAATATATTAATTTTTTTGCTTTTTTGACGAAAACCAATGCTAATAATGATAAATATAACACTCAAAATTGCAAAAAACAAATTCCATAAGTATGAATTATACATGAAATTACCTTTTATAAATTTTTGCTACCAAATTATTAATATCAATCAGTAAAATAAACACAGTCAAAATTGTACCAGTAATATACGATATAAAAGCCAATCGTTTAAACCTATTATAAGACCATATAGCCACCGAAAAAATCAATAATAGGATAGGGTATGAATAAATGCAAACAAAAAACCACATTAGCTTTGTTGATGAACCTATTGTGTCCATTTATACGCCCCTTTCATCTAAATATAAAATGTCTTTACTCTATTATTTTTAGAGCAATTTCTTTAGCAAAAGTACTTGAAACACGTTCTTTTTGCAAACTATCTTCAAGATATACAGCAAAATATTCTCTTTGTTGTCCCTTTTCGGTAAAACCTATAAACCATGCTTCTCCATTTGTACCAGAACCTGTTTTTCCATATACTTTTCCCCCTTGCTCATCTTCAATTAACATAATTTTCTTTAATATTTCGACATTCTGACTATCATAGAAACTTTTACTTTCAAAAATTCTTGATAAAACCTCTACCTGTTCATATGGAGATATTTTCAAAGATGAACCCAGCCAAAAACCATTCAATTCTTTGTATGGATTTATCATATTTCCTTCCCATGCTGAAACATCACAATTACCATATTCCAACTCACTTAGTTCTTTTTTGACTTCTTCTTCCCCCACACTATTTATAATCTGATGAAAGTACCATATACAAGACGTTTGAAATGCTTTTTGCAAAGTCAAGTTTTCGTTCCATTCTGGATTTGGATATTGAGTTCCATTATAGTTCAAGGTGGAAGTTTCATCTTTGATAATATTGTTGTGTAACCCTATTAACGTAGAAATAATTTTAAAAGTTGAATATGGGGAAACTTCTTGTTCTGCCATATCTTTATTGTACAAAGAATACTTATTTTTTGAGGGACTGTATAAAACTGCACAGCCATTAACACCACTAAAATCATCACTTAAATCAAGTATTTCTTCGTCATTGCTCTCGCTCACTTTTTTCTCTTATTTTTGATTGTTCTAATTGATTTGTTTCTGTCCTCTCCATTTTTTCTTGTCTAGCCGAACACCCAGATAACATTATAAAGCATATTGCTGAAATACAAGTAATCTTGAATAATCTTAACATATTTTCTCCTTACAATTTCAATTTGTCGCTTTCTTCATATCCATATTATAACAGTTCCACATATCCGCTACAATGAAAATCTATTTAGGAATACTATTTTTTCGGCTGTCCCTGCGGTGTATGGTTCTGTTGGATTGCCTGCGTTTTGATTGCCTTTATTCTTCAACACAATATCCTCTGCCTTTACATACCAGTCCACGTCTGCACCCATATAGGTTTTTCTTGATACCGTATCGGCTACTGGATTGACAAGTTCCACAACTGCGTTGTAAGGAAATTCCCTTAACGGCACTTCTGGCGGTACAGACACGGGGATAATTCCACCATGCAGACTGCACTTCAAATCATAGATACGTTTTTTAAGCTGGGTACTCGGTGTCCCGTCCTCATTCTGCAAGAACACATCACGCACCGCTGTAAACTTTAATTCTCCAAATGTTTTCTCTTTGTCAATGACAAACCCGTTTGATAATCTCATAAATTCTTCACTCCTTTACTTTTCTTCAACTGCTACAATATCATCAGCAAGCAACACATAATCGGTATGTCCCATATCCCCGATTGCGTAACCTCTGCCGTATAACTTCGGATTGACAAGTTTTACTTTCTGCTCATACTTGAAATGCTTTTCGCCAGCCTGCACGGGAATTTCTACCACAACATTTTCCCCTCTCTGCACATCTGAATAAAGGTTGTAGCTTCTTCTTGCGAAAAATCTGCGGTTATCTTTATCTCTGTCAAAAACATGGTCGCTTTCGCCTGCAAATTCAAGAGTTCCAAAAGACTGTGCCATATCTGGCACGACATATTTCATTTCCATATTGTTTTACCTCGTTTCTTTCTATATTTGATAAGTTTTTTGATTGTGATTTCTTATTCTGGCGGTTCGGGAAGTACCAGCAATCCCACCGATAGTAAAGGGTAAAATAAATGCTTACGCACCCTTGACTATCCGTGTTCTTGCAGGTAAGTAGCAGACAAGCCAGAATAAGCGGAAGTCTGCCTTTGACAGCTTCGGCGGAGAGCGTGATTTTCCTTTTTTCATATCGTTACCGCCTTATGATTTCTTTATTTTACAGCGTTTGTAGAAGAAGATACTTGCCAGTCCAGCACCAGAAGTCAAAAGAAGTGCAAGCAGTCCGTAAAGGTTGGTGTTATCGCCCGTTTTGGGACTGTCGCTAGGTCTGCTAGGCTTTTCTGGTGTCGGTGGTGTTTCGGTTTTCTCTGGTTCTTCTGGCTTTTCTTTAAAGGTAATCGTCTGTCCCTTATCCTCAATATCCTTATGCTCGGTAACTTTCTTCGGTTCGTCTGGATTGCTAAAATCGTACAATTCTTCAAAAGTTACAAGCTGTTTGCCGTCAAGAGAAGTAGCGTCAAAGGTAAAGGCAACTTCCACTTTCATAGTTTCGCTGTCAGCAGTAAAGGTGTAATCACTTTCCACACGCTTTCCATTGATAAGAAGCTCTGCATTTTCTTCTTTCAACATCTGCCAGCCCACAAGTTTATACTGTGTACCGACTTCTAAGCCCCCTAAGGTTACAGTATCAATGATTGTTACCTCTTTTCCAGCTTCAAGCTCTTTGTTACCGTCCTTATCGGTAGCAGTCGTATGAATTTTGATGATACGCTCTGTGATAAGGACGGTTTGCCCGTCGTCCTCAATGTCCTTGTGTTCCGCAACTTTCACGGGTTCGTCTGGATTGCTGAAATCATATAATTCTTCAAAGGTAACAAGATTTTTGCCACCTAAAGCAGACGCATTGAATGTATAGGAAATTTCCACTTTCATTTCTTCATCATCAGCGACAAAGGTATAATCGTTTTCTACACGTTTCCCGTCAATGATAAGCTCGGCGTTTTCTTCCTTTAACATCTGCCAGCCTTTGAGCTGATACTTTGTGCCTTTTGTAAGTCCGTCTAATTTGACCGTATCAACGATTGTTACCTCTTTTCCAGCAAGGATAGTCTTTTCGCCGTCCTTGCTGGTCGCTGTGGTATGGATAGAGATTTCTTTTTCGTATTCATCAGTCAGCGTTCCCAAATCAATCACAAGGTTATTTCTTGATACCACGATTTCAAAAGGTGGGATAAGTTCAAAGCCTTTGTTACTATCAGAGCGTAATTCTTCAATGATGTAGGTATCATAAGGTAATGCACCCTTGCTGTCGTCTGGTTCAGAAGTTCCAAACCATACACCGTCCTCGCTGGTCTTGCCTGCTTGGTATTGTGCTTATGAGAAGCCCATTCAGCAGAAGTGGAGAATTGCCCGTTATCATCAGTTACCACAACATGATTTTCGCCCGTTGTCTTGCTTGTGATCCTAAACGGAACATCAGCAAGACGCTTGTGTGTGCCTGCACCGATTTTTACGCCCTCAATATCTCCACGCTTAATCTGATTATAGATAGAATGGGCTTCGTCTGTTAAGTCCACGATTTTTCCATTTTCTGTGATTGTAAAATCAATCGGCTTTGCACCGTCAGTTAAGTAACCGTCGGGAGCTTCACTCTCAACAATACGGAATTTTCCATAAGGTAAGAGGTCAGCAGAAGTAGAAGCGACACCCTCAATATCGGTACGAATTGTCTTTACCACTTCATTTTTCTTGTATAGCTTGCCCTCAACCAAAACAGAATTATCATTTAAGGAAATGATGTCAAAAGCAGTATCTTTCAAGGTTGCACTTCCTTGTGGCTTCATATCGCCCGTTTCTAAATCTCGCTTCTGAATTTTCACACCGCCACGGATTCTGATACGGAAAACTGGTTTCTTCCAGATAATACGGCAAGGTCGCCGTCCTCGGTAATCTGTGTTACATATAAGCCCTTTATCTGTTCGGACTTATCGCCAGCCTGCATATATGCACCCTCTAACAAGTAGCCGTTTGGAGCTTTTGTTTCTTCTATGGTTAGTGTCCCAAGTGGAAGAACGGCTTTTCCGTCTTGTATATAGAAGCTGTCGCCAGACACCTTGTATGCGTCCGCTAATTTTGTGATGTAATGAGTTGTCCCGTAGCTGTCTGTTTCAGCGATTGTCTTTGTAACCCATGTTCGAGTAGCTTCGGCAGGGAGATTGTCTTTGTTATAGAAGCCAGCATAATACTTCCATGTAAATTCCGCACCTGCTAAAGAAGCGTTCCCTTGCGGATTGTCTTTCTTTGTTTCCATATCTATCTTGAAAAGCTCAATCAAAGTGTCCGTTACTTTTGGCGTATCAGATACGTTCAAAGTCGCTGTCTTTCCAGCTTCAATCTTTAAGGAATATACAGTTTTATCTACTTTATATCCTGCTGGTGCGGATAATTCCTTGATATAGACTGTGCCTGCTTTTACCTCTACAACATCTGTATTTCCGTTTTCATCAGTCGTAAGGGTGGCAAGCTGTTTTGTGCAGTCCTTATTAGCAAAGACACCATAGGTTGTACCAGAAATAGAGTAATTCCCGTTACCGTCTGTAATGCTGGTATTACTGGAAGTCTTTTGAAGTTTCGCATTTCCGACATTCAGCTTCGCCCAGAATTGTCCCAATTCCTGCCCCTCGCCAGAGTAGATATAACCGCCACATTCATAGCGTCCTTTATTTTCTTTGACAAAGGCTCTTGCACCAGCGAAAACTTCGTCCTGCGTAGCCTTTGGTATTTCATCATAAGAAGCTCGCACGTTATCACATTGCCAGCCAAGATGTACGCTCAATCTCTGCCAGACTACAAGCTGTCTTAAAAGGTAAGCGTGATTTTTGCTTATTCCGCTGTGACTGTCTGTGTACTGTTTTACATATTCGATAGATAAGGCAACGTCGCTTATCTGGTCGATACTCATGCGTGAGCTTGCGTCAGCTCTGGTCTTGTAACCATTCTTAAAGTCTGTGTTAATGTCAATACAGTAAGCGTCCTCGCTCTCAACGGTTAAATGTCCCTCATTAAAGGTAGAACCAATCGAACCGTCATTCATTACTTTTTCAACGATACCGACACGCTCTTTTGACTCCGTCCAGTATTGCTTGCTTTCTGCATGAACGGGTGTAGTCGGTAAAGCAGTAACGACAGTTGCAAGAGCTAAGAAGCCCGTACACAATCGTTTCAATGTCTTTTTCATAAATCTAATGCTCCTTTCATTCGGGTAATAAAATAGCCGTCCAATAAGAACGGCTGAAAATAGAAAAGGAACGTCATGTTAGGCGTTCCATAGTCTATAAGTTATTCAATTTTTTCTTGTTTCAATACTGATGTGCTGTACCATATCTTTGCATATCTAGGAAAACTTGCGTATCAAGGCTCATTCGTTAGTAGTAAATAAGTAGTAAATTGATGTGTTTATTTCCTTGAAAATGCTGATAGATACTGTGTTTTAGCGGATAATCAGATTTTTATTGTGTTTTTTCAATTAAAAATGCACCTAATGGAGCTGTAATCAAGATGGATAAAACAGCTATGGTCAATACAATTTGCCCACATCCAAGCCCTGCAGCCAAAGGGACTGATCCAATTGCTGCTTGAACAGTAGCCTTAGGACAATATGCGATCATGCAAAATAAGCGTTCTGATTTTGTGAGTGTTGTTTTTAATAAACAAATAAACACACCGAGCATTCTAAATAAAAGTGCTCCAAATATCAACAGAATAGCCATCATGCCTGCTTTTAATGCATAAGAAATATTTACACAAGCTCCAACTAACACAAATAATAAGACTTCAGCACCTACCCATAACTTATTAAATTTAACGGATAGTCGTTTGGATGCAACCGAATGATTTCTTTGAAGGAAAATTCCCATAAACATAATCGCAATTAATCCTGAAAATGAAATTGGTAAAGCATCCTCAAGTGTCACTAGAATAAATGCCACACTTAGTAGAATTAAAATCTTTACAGTATCTCGCATATGATTTTTCTTAAAGAAGATTGCAAACCCTTTTCCTAATAATGCTCCACATATAATACCAGTTAGAATGGATAGTGGAATATTCACAAAGCTTAATATATTCACGCTTTCTCCTTGGGCTAAACCAAGAAATGCTGTGAACATCACAATCACAAATACATCATCTACACTTGCTCCAGCCAAAATCAATTGTGGAATACTTTCTTTCGTTCCATATCCTTCATCCATAAGTTGTAACATTTTTGGAACAATAACTGCAGGACTTACGGCTGCAACAACGCTTCCCATAATAGCAGCATCTAGTAAAGAAATCCCTAATAATTTTGGCGCCAACAAAATCATTCCAACCATCTCAAAACAAGCTGGCACAAAACACATCAATATGGCTGGTCTTCCTACCCTTTTTAAATCACTTAAATCAAGATTCAATCCGGCTCGCATTAATATAATAATTAGAGCAATCTTTCTTAATTCACTGGATATGTTCAACAATGAAGAATCAATCAAACCAAGACAATAAGGTCCTAAAAGAATTCCTGTAAATATCATTCCTAATAATCCAGGTAATCCCATCTTTTTACATAACCAAGATAAAAACATTCCTGCAAGAAAAATATAAGATAAACTGATTAGCATTTTATCTCTCCTTTCAAAACGCAGAAAAGCTGATGGTTTCCGCGTAAAAAAACACAGAAGTCATCAGCTTATAAAAGCGGTTTTAGTTTACAACTAAGGGAGAACTTCATTCCCAATGAGATTATACTACGACATCTAAGCTTTCATCAATAGCGTTTTAATCGATTCTTCGCTCACTGAGAAAATGGATGCGATAGCTTTAACACTAAAACCTTTGTCTAGCATGGTTTGATATACTTCAAATTGATTTAGTGCAATACCTTGTTCAATTCCTTGTTTGATACCCATCTGGATTCCTTTGTTTGTCGATTCTTCAAACATTTCATCTAATGCTCTACACACTTTTACATCTCCTTTCTCGCTTTTCTGGTAGATATTCAATAACTCTTTGTTCTTTGTCACTACATACGCAAAATACAATGCATCACGATTAAACTCTCGATCTAGATCTTCTTTTAAAATCTGTTTTCTATAGATCATACGCAATAGATCAAAGAAGTCCTGTGTTGCCTTTTCACCTGTAT